>JGI24795J26692_1000959_pt1 | contig 15909 bp, 10 predicted proteins | sample PinacodermBB_FD_26692 | JGI IMG/M metagenome (IMG submission 26692)
CGGCGCCGACCTGCCACGACATAAGGGCGGCGGTGACCTGCGCTCGTCGGTGGCCGGTGGACATCAACCGGCTGGGGGTGATGTACGCCTCAGCTGCCGAGAGTGTAGAACCAAATCTGGCGGGCCCGGGATGTTCGCTCGAAGGACCAGGGTAGAGGAGGCCGGCACAACGATGTGTTGAGCGTTGGAAACCGCCGATGATGACGGGCGAGTATCCTCGGCTACGAATTTGCCGGGGCCGGACAGGAGACGTTGGTCGACATCTTCCCTGGGCACGGCACCGCACCAAGCCGGCCGAAATATCTTATGTGGGTTCCGGGCGGCAGACAGTATCAATAGGCGTTGAGCGCGGGAAAAAGCCACGTAGTATTGCCTCCCGAGGTCTAACTCGGCGGCGCGGCTGGACGAGTAGGCTGGCGGTCGGGGCAGGTGCGGACCGAGCTGAACGTCGAGCTCGCTGGGGCGCAGGTCGGCGAGGTGAAGGCCGGCCGTGCACACAACCGGCCATTCCCGTCCCTTGGCCTGGTGGATGGTGGTCAGCAGGACATGGCCGGCGGGATGCGAACGCCTCGATGTACGGTGGGGCGTGTTATCGCCAGGACCGCCGACCTCCCCGAAGGGGTCCTGTATCCGGTCACGATACACCGGAATGTTCGAGCACCGCAGCGCGTCGGCGTAGACATCTCCGTAACGGCTCTTCACGCTGGGCAGGAGGACCGCCACCTCATCGTAGCTGCCAATGAAGTTCTGGTCTTTCAACCGACTCAGCAGGTCGGCCAGCCAGACGGCCTCATCGCCTCGATCCACTCCGACAACGGTCAATACCCCCGGGTGATTGTCCTCGGCATGATTCGCCCGAGGCTCGATGTACTTCGGTTGTCGAAACGGCATTTGGCCGGGATCGGGATTGCTCCAGTTGAACGAACCGATCCAGGTGTTGCAGACAGCAACCACGTCTCGATGGCTGCGATAATTGCCGGCGAGTTCGAAGGTGCTCGCGTCGGGGAACTGCCTCCTGAACTCATCGAAGCCGTAGGGGTTTGCTCCGCGGAAAGCGTAGATCAACTGATCCTCATCGCCAACGACGCAGATATTTCCATGCGTTTCAGCCAAGCGGCTCAGGATGTGTTGCTGGGCGCGGTTGGTGTCCTGGTATTCGTCCACCAGCAGGTGGCGGATGACGCCGCCATAATGGGCGACCATTCCGGGGTTGTCCAGCAGTCGTTGAACGTTGGTTTGGAGACCCGCGAAGTCGATCAGTCCCTTCTGGTGAAGCAGCCGCAGGTAGCGTTGGTTACATTGGCCGAGGGCCACACGGAATGGTTTACCGGAATCGATCAGCTCCTGGGGGTCGATTAGCTCGTCGGCGATGCGATCAAAGAAGCGCCGGGCGCCGTTGACGATGCGCTCCGGGTCGGACCAACCGTGATCAACCAATGCGTCCGTATCCGACGCAAAGATCACATCGAAGTTATTCCTGAGGAATTCCAGTTGTTCAACCGCGTTGATGACCCGGTCGGGGGTTTTCATCGCGACCGTCGTGCCCAAGTTGGACAACACCTGGTGGCACAGGCTGTGTATCGTGGTAACGCGCAGGTTGGCGAGGTCCCCCGAATACCCGGCGGCTTGAGCGCCGGCGATGAGGCGCTGCCGCATCTCCAGCGCGGCGGCGCGCGTGAACGTGCAGAGCAGCATATTTCGTGGAGTTGCCCTGCCCTGCAACAACAGGTTGACGGCGCGCAGGCATATGGATGCGGTCTTGCCGGAACCCGGACCCGCCAGGACGAGGGCGGGTCCGGTGTGATGGCCAATCACAGACAGTTGTTGGTCGTCCAGGTCGGGATGTTGATTGAGAATGGCGTCTGAGATGGTCAAGATGTACTCGATCGTTGGAGGATGTTTTGAGGCTGGCGGCGTGCATGCACGCCAGCCAGCCTCAGCGTTCTAGCTGAATGGGTAAGCGTCGTCGAAGCCGTCGTCAACGACGACCTCAACCAACGGGTCCGGTTCGATGACGGGAGGATGGTCGTCGTCGCAGTCGCCGGGGACGCCGGGGACATCGGCAACCGGATCTGCGGTGGGAGCAGCGTCGTCGCGCCCGGTCTTCGACACGGACACATCGTTGTGGGGCGCGAGCGTTTCCGAATCGGGGACGTTGATGTGCATCGTCCCGTAGTTGTAGATTACGAACTTGTACATGGCGGAGACGGGAGCGTCGGCACGGGCGGGCAATGCGGGATTGTTCGAGAGCGCCAGCAGGTCGGCGGACATGGTGGAATCGTCGGAGCCTTTTTCCGCCGCCTCGCGCGATAGCCACTCTGCCGGCGGTTTGCTCTGCAGCAGCGCCGCCGCCGCCGCCGCCATGTCGAGTTCATCGGGCGGGTTCCGATCGGGTTTGTCTTGGATGAACCGAAGCACTTGTTGCTCTTCGTTACCCGCTCCCCAAATTACGCTCACCCTGCTGTCCGCCGCGCATTTGGTGATTTCAGGATCCTCGACGTCCATGCTGGGCAGTACCAGGACGGCGTTTATCCACCATTCGGTACCTCCCAGGCGGGCTTTCAACGCGTCCCGTATCGCCATTGCGCCGGCTACTGCCTGATCCAGAGGCGAATCCTTCAGCATGGTTAAATTGCCGTTCGCTTCCCGTCGATAAAAGATGCCATCCTTCACCATATGATGACCGCCCTTAACCTCGACGGCGCCTCTCCACTCGCCGGGGATTTCGAGATACATGTCGATCTGCTTCCCCGCGCGTACGTCGTAGAAGAGATTGCCTTCCAGGTTGGTGGCGAGCAATGCGTCAAAGACGGCGATTTCTGCTTCGCGATCGCGTTCATTGCGCTGACTATCTGTGGGTTCCTTGATGGGCTTCATTGTGCCTCCAGTTGATTGTGTGAATCCGTAAGCAGGGCGCTTAGCAGGCCGCCGCCGCCGGAAACCAAAAGAACGGCGGGGCGGTCGCAAAAACATCGCGACGAGGTGGCGCGTTCCCGATCTCAGGTCAATTTGGGATGCTCGCAATCGAAGCCTGGTCCAACGCGTGAGTGGTGGATTGGCTACCCATGTGCGACGAGAACGACTGACCGCGTTCGAAGTCGACGACCGCCGGGCGACGCCCATATCCAGGCTGATTGTTGGGGTTCAAATTTGCCGCCCATGCACCGGCGTTTGAGATGTTCTTCCCGAGGTGACAGAGGCAGGCGTACCCATCTAAAGATGCATATTTCGCGTGATCCAGCGAACCGACAGCCGCTATTGGAAGCTCGCGGGGTCGGGTGTGGGTGTAGCAAGCGGTCTACGCCCAATTCAGTTCCACGTTGGAGGTCCAGCGGGAACTGATTGTATTCGCCCCGCGCTCGTTCAGAGCCTGTAGTCCAAAAGCTGAGCAGGCAATCTTGGGAACGTTGCGGGCTCTTTCAAGCCATCAAGTCGGGGTGCTTTCCCAGAATATCCGATGGGTCGTTACCCATCAGGCCAGCGATGTCTCCAAGCACCCGTTTAGTCGTCACACGGGTCCTGACCGCACGAAATAGCTTACGTCGCCGTCGCGCAAAACGCGGTCAGCCCAGTCTAATTTATGGTGATGAGTACAGCACTCAGGAGGGTTATCACCGTGGCCTCGTCAGGAATCAACGTGCCAAAATACTCCATCGACCCCATCCAGCGTAAAGCGGCCGAATCCGGCTCTCGCGTGACGATCATCACCGGCGGACCCCAGACGGGCAAGTCCCATTCCGCCGTTTCCCGCGTGGCTTTTCTCCTGGAATCCGGTTGCCCACCCGAGCAAATCACGTGCATTGGTGCTACCCCGGAGCGGGTTGCCAATCTGAGCCTCCTCATGCGTAGCCACCCTCGTGTCCTGGCCAACTCCGACCGGCTCTTTGTGGGAACCGTTTTGGAGTTGGCCAATTCACTTGTCCGATTGTCCGAGGGATGGAAGGAACTGTCAGTGCCATCCAATTACAGCGTGTGGAACGATACCCAAACAGTTGAGGTCATCGCGCACGCGTTGGCCGGATTGGGAGGCATTGAAGTTAAAAGGACCGAGATACGCGAGGCAATAGCGTGGAGCCGGCGGAATCGATGGAGCGGCAAGGTTGATGAGGAGATACCAGCGGCGGATGCTCGGCTGGAGGAACTCGCAGATTTGTGCCAAAGGGAAAAATTATGGCTACGGGTTTTGGACACAGATGACGTTCTTTACACGGCCGCAGAAGCCGTGGAGAAATTTGGGAAAGGAGAGTTGGATGAATACAGTCATTGGCTCCGGTGCAACCATCTGTTGGTCGACGGCGTAGAGGACTTCAACCAGCGCGAAATCAAGCTGCTGGCGCTGTTGGCGGGTGGGAGCGACACCCTGACACTCACCACCGATGAGAACCAAAGGATCCGCGGCAGCTATTCGGGTTCAAAGGTCTACGGTGTACGTCCCCAGGATCGCGGCGCAGATGTTCACCACCTGGAGCTTACTCAAACGGGCACCACTCCGCTGTCGGTAGCGGCGGCACTTCTACGCCGTTCCGATGAAATGGAGGGGTTGAGGGATTACGAACAGGTATGGGAGCGGGTGGCGGGTCCGAACCCGAGGTTGGTCGAGGTGCCGGGAACCAACCGCGACATGGCCGTGCGTGTGGTGGCCGACGCCGTAGCGCGACACGACCAAGGGGTTGCGTGGAAGGACATTGTCATCCTCTGCAAAACATCGACGGCGATGAAACCACTGCTGACGCTGTTGGTACACCGTGACACACCATACCGGATTGTGGGTAGGAAACCCGCTGACCGGATCAGCGATGCGGACTGCGTCCGCGCCATGCTCACCTGCCTGATCAATCCCTACGATCTATATGCAGTCAGGGTCTCGGTCGGTGCCCGCCATCCCAATCGCGGTCTAAGTTTGAACGGGAAGACATCCGGAATGCTATGGAGGATGGCGAGGGCATTAGATCTGGACCTGGTCACTGCCGCGGAAACGTTCCTGCGGCAATGCGAAGAACCGCAACGGGCGGACCTGTCCTGGCTGGTAGAGAGCCATCGCCATCTGCGGTCAATACTGGAGGGTCCCGGATGTGATTTGACCACTCTGCTGGCACATGCGCTGGTTCAGGTTCGTGGGCTGGCGGGTCCATGTTCGATAGCGGGGGACGAAACTGTGGTCGACTTCCGAACTGATCGGTTGTGGCAGGACGCAGCTCACAACGCTGCCCAAACCGATGGTGAGCCCCTGGAAAAACAACTGGTCCGCTTCCTTGACCGGACTTCGGCGGTCTTAGACGCAGACCGCGGAGCATCTGACCCGGATGCGTTGACCGTCAGCACATGGGACGCGATCAAGGGTCGACATTGGCCCGTGGTTTTGGTCTTCGACGTCAGCGATGAAACCATCCCGGGCGGAGCGGGGGTCCGCGGCCGCCGCTATCAAGAGAGGCTCTGGTACACGATCACAACTCGAGCGACCCGAGAGTTGGTCTACTATTGTTTGACAGACATCGGTCTGGGAAACAATAGTAGACCCACCAGGTATCTGGAGCCGCTTCGACCACTGCTGGAGGCGGAGTGAATTGCGTATTCCCCAGGCGGCTCGCGCCGCGCTTCAGTGCAAAATCATGGTTTCCGGTAGGCAATATCGTGATTGATAGAGAAAACCTGTGGTTAATCAGCGCGTTTGGGGCTCAGTCCCAATACATGCGTAACAGTGCGCGTTGCTGAGATCAGAACTGTGGAGAAAACGAACCATCACCAGTGCCCGGTCCGGCAGTAGGGGGGCTATTAACCCTTGGCCTTAACGCCGAGTACAGACGGACCGTGGACGTGTGGTCACCGAGATAACGGCGCCCGGCAACGGCCTGGGCAAGTGAAAGGGTTGAAACCGATGGCGTCCAGCGGGATCAGGAGATAACCATGCGCAGCAAAATGGCAAGATTATGGGACTCGCTTACACCAACACAGCAGGTGGTGGTCGGTGTCCTACTGCGACTACCCCTGGCGAGCGACGCCGAGCTGGCTGCGTTCATAAGGCTACCTACCAACACAGTCTCCCGTGCGCTGAGAAATCTGCGCGCACGGGGGATCGTTGCTTCGGCCCTGCTGGGTTGTCTGCAATCGCCAGTGGAACGGTGGTGGTGGACCTCTCCTACCCGATCAGAATTGTTCCCGCGCGGGACCGATTGGCATCAACCAGGCTGCCGCGCCCGCCTGTTGGAAAGGCTCTCCTCCGTTGAGCATCTCTACACAGCAGCCACTCAGATTCTTGACCTCGGCCCCTTCCGGGAATGGCAATGGGTCGATGGGTTCAGTATGGACGCCGCCATACGTTGTGAGGACGGGTGGGCGGCGCTGTTTTGGGTGGGGCTGTTGCGGTCCGAATCCCGCCTGGCGGCCCTGATTGAAGATGTTGGCGGGGACTTGGAGTCTCTGGCCCAGGGCGACCCGCACCCACGCCCCAGTCTGCTGTGCTTCGTCGTATTGCGCGAGTGGCAGGTCGAGATGGTGCGTCGCGTCGCCCGGCGATGCGGGATCGAGGACTGGGTGCGCGTATGGTGCGCCAAGGACAACACTTGGCACGAAACGACGAATCGCCTGAACAGCCGGGGCTGGATACGCCAGCCCGCGTATCGGCGGACGATGAGTGAGACGTTATGGGAAACCCGGCTCACCAATTCGCTGTGGGCACGGGCGTACCTGCGAGATCCGGTGCGACTGTTGAGCCGGGTCAACAAAGCCATCATGGCCACCGCTCACGGCGATGACGCCTCTGCCCGGCTGGCCGCGGTACACGAGGATCTCTTGGAGCTGTACGGCGACGAAGCAACCAGAAAGGCGATGACGCCAAGCGAGGTGATCCTGAATAACGATGGGTTGAGAGCGGCCGCGACGATCATAACGAGTGTCGCCCGGGACATTGAACAGGAACGCCCGGGCGATGAGGCGGCTGCAATCCTGCGACGAACGGCCTCGTTCCTCGAAACCCCGGCACGGTGCAAACACTTGGGGCACGTGTTGCTGCTGAGCGTCGAGTTCTCCGGGTTCACCGTGGCGATGGGCCAGGTGGCTTTGGGTGAAAGTCGTAACGACCGGCGCGTGCAACACACTGCCGCTCTCCTGCGTGATTTCGGGCAAATAGTCAGTTGGATGGACGGCAAAAGGAACCGCTATCGGGTCAGTAGTGAAGCTTCCGACGCCCTGGCAACGATGGACCGCACCGAACCGGTGAATGTTTGGACTCGCCTTGAGATCGACCGCTGGAACGATCTGAAAAAGGTTGCGAAGCATGAACACGGTGTCCTGGACCTAGTCGCCGAGTTCATGGCTAGCGGCTGTCCAATAGCCCCCGGTTGGCCCATAGGGGAGAATTTCGGCGATGAAGGCGGGATCAAGCCGGACGCTGCAGTTTACCTTCCCTCGGGCCCGTTCGGGGCGGGATGGTATTACATCGAGTATGAACTCAGTGCCCGAAGCTTCAAACGGATACAGCGAAAACTTCGTGGGTACCACTCCAAACGAAGGTCTGACCATTGGCCTCTGTTGGTGGTCTGCGCCACCGAACGGGCGGAAAAACACTTTCAGCAGGCTGCTTTCGAAACCGGCGTAGATATAGCGACCACGACCGTCGCTCGTTTGAGAAAGCTTGGCGCGGTTGGCAACACAGAATGCTGGATGCTGGGCGGTCAGCCGGCGTCGCTCGTCTGACCCGCCGTACGCTGAAATCTTGGGAGACCATGGAAATGAACGCACCGAAAAGTGGCTCTGAACCACAGCGAATGCTCAAGCAACTGTTGGAATTCCGATCCCCAAGTCGCGTGTGCGAATTGTGCGGCATTGATGAAGACACGCTGGATGGTTTGTTAGACGATGCCATTCCATGGCCACCCGGCGTGTTCGATGAAGTTCGTAAAGCTTTGGCGCGATATGTTGACCACGACATGCCCTCCATAACCGATCAGGCCGCCGAGCCCTGGGACGCAACCCTCGGCGATGGTTCTCTGGAAAGCGATGCGGCCAATCGCGAAGATGCCGCAGTATCGGAAGGTGTTCCGACGACGCCGAGCGCCGCGGTTCGAAGACCTGCCCCAAGTGTCGACGACCGACAATCGGGCCCTCAAAAGTTGACCGCTCTCATATACCAACTGTGTGGCGAAGCCACTGAGATCTTGGATCGCGATGACGCGTCCAGACACCAGGATCTGTGGACGTTGCGCACAAAACTCGACCGACTCAGCCGGATGACACTCGAGGCCAGTACCGTGAGTGAATCAGAGGATCAAGGTTTGGTTTGGGCCAGATTGGCCGCTGACCGGGTAATCCGGAAGATTGATGCCAAGTTGCCCGGTTGGGAAAGGCAGTCCGGGGGCTGGTGGCAACGAATTAAGAACTGGATGCGGAATTAATCCGGCGAATATTGACACGTAGGGCCGACGCAGTCAGCGCGGCATACTCCGCCACAGGCTTCCCGCCGTACCGGGTCCGCCTTCACCAACCGTTTCTTGGGACGCTACAGCACAAACCCCAGCTAAGGAAACTGACGCGCAGGCGCTTAATTTCAACGACAAAGTGCGGTTGGCGCGGATCGGGTTACAAATTGGCTATGCGCAGCGTGAGTGGGTGAGTAAGTCAACCCAGCATCAAGTGAGATTTCGATAGTCCCTGCGCAGCAAGCATCTTTAGATGATCCTCTGGAGACATGGGGGCGCGGCATGAAGTCGGCAGTGGGAGTTTCTAGGGCGCACCGGCCGGAAAGTTGCGTACATGTGAAACACCGCGGACATGGAGCCAGTGATCGTCAACAACTATGTACCACGCCAGCCGCGTGGCGATATTGATCAATATCAGTTGGTTGTTTCGGGATCAACCACGGCCACTTCGATCCGTGGCTAATGACGCAGTGTGCGATGGCGCATTACGGGCCTCGATGGTCCGGCTGTTCTCTGATGCCCGCTGTGCTTTGGACATATGCGGCAACTACGTGCGCAGCATGAACGTAGGGGGCATCGCCACGATTCACAAATCGTCCATGGGCGGTGTGTCCGCCGGGATGATGAGCAGCCCGAAAGGTTCTCGGTTAGCCGTTCGTTCGATGAAGGAACGGACACCCAGGGTGTCGCGGAACTGGTCGATGCGACGTTGGTACTTGACCTCTACTGGGATGTGGTGGTCGCCGACGTTCAAAACGATGTCGGCTTCTTGGTTATGGTCCTGCTCTGTTTGATAGGCGACGTCGAGGCGTGGTATTGCCAAGGCCGTAGAGCCGAGAGCGCTCTCCGCCATGTGTCCCGCCATGATCGCGAGCTCCGGACTGGCTGCCAGCACGTTGGGGTGCAGTGGGATGAGTTCCGGGAGCCAGCTTGTCCGGATGCTGTGGTCGGCGAGGCAAAGTTTTGGATTGCCTCGGGTGCGCTGGGGGCGTACTTCCAGCGGCATGATCAGTCTGACCAGCATGGTGTCGTCCTGAGCCTGCAGATGTCCCGTAACGCGCTGGGTGCTGATGTTTCGTCCCGACGTGAGACGGTCTTCTCACGCGATGCGTTCGTACGACACCGATTGCCCTGCGTGGCGGCGGGCGAGTCTGAAAAGCCTTTTCATCAGAGCGGCGTCGCGTGTGTCTGCACCGAGCGCTGCGGCGATATCGCGTTGCAATACGGATTGGATGACGGTCTTGTTGAGTTGGTCGGCCAGTAGAGGCCAGTCGGAGTCGGCCTGGTTATGAGCGATGGGATAGGCCCCGCATTCGGAGAAGTACGTGAATGCCTCAGCTCGGGCTCCGGCGTTGTCGACGCCGGGTCGGACGAGATACTGGCGGAACTCTTTGCGCAACAGGTTGGTCAGGCCGTTGTTTGGAAGGAACGGTGTGTAGCAGTTGAGACCTCGGAACTGGGAGATCTCGCTCAGCGAAAGGGCGGCAGCCTTGCCGGTGAGCAGGACCTTGGTGGATGTGCTGTCTACCGGGGATTCAAACCGGCCCCTCCAGCCGCGAATGTTCTGCACTTCGTCGACGAACAGGTGGGTGCTCTGTCCCTGGTGTGCCCGGTTGTTGAACGGCTCCGTGACAATGTTGGCTTTGAGTCCCCTGCGGGATGCGCAGTATCGGGTTGATGCTCCCTCCAATGTCGAGACCTCGTCCAACTGGACCCGCATGATGTTGTTGGGCGGTACGCCCTGGGCCAATAGGTCTTCGATGATCTGGAACTGGATGGTCTTTTGCCGACTTGCAGTGGCCCGCGTACGGCGATGATGGGAGCTATCCTCGAGTCCAGGCGTCGCCGAACACGGTCGACCAGGTGGTGCCGCGTGGGTGGCGCGGCTGGGGGCTGGATGCCGGACCACCAAGGGTTGGACCGTCGTAGGTCGCCCATCAGTGCGGCCGGGAGTTCGCTGTGTGGTCGAGTGGTCGATGCGGGCTCTTCACCTCCGGGCAGACGCTGGATGTGCGCTTTGCGGCGGCGCGTCTCCGATCGTCTCGGTTATAGGAAGCGTGCTTTCATATCCCGACGTATCGGAAACCCAGGCTCTGCATGTGAACGGGATCCAACGCGTTGCGGCCATCGAACACCAATCGAGGCGGCGACATCTGTTTGGAGATTTCACACCAGTCGGCCTCGACGCACTCCTCCCACTCAGTGGACAAGATTACGGCCTGGGCTTGCACGGTCGCTCCCTCCGCGGTTGGGGCGAACCGAACTCCGCGCGGGAGTACTTTCCGAGCGTTATCAGTAGCTTGCGGATCGTAGGCAGTGACGATGGCGCCGTCGGCCACGAGCGCATTGATCAGATCTTCGGCGGGCGCTTCACGGACGTCGTCGGTGCCGGGCTTGAAGGCGAGGCCAAGCACAGCTACACCAACACCGGTTAAATTGCCAAACTCCTCGCGCACCGCGCACAGCGGGAGCAATCGCTGTCTGTTGTTGACGCTGATGACAGCGCGCAGCAACTCCAGGTTCACCCCAATGTCCAGCCCGATGCGGTCCAACGCCTGTACATCCTTCGGAAAACAGGATCCGCCATAACCCAGGCCGGCGTACATTTTCCCGCCGGTTCGCGGGTCCAACGTCAGTCCATCGCTCACGTTGTGAATCGAGGCGCCGACCCGGTCGCAGAGCAAGGCGATCTCATTGATAAAGGAGACGCGTGTGGCCAGGAAGGCGTTGCTGGCGTACTTGATCATCTCGGCGCTGGTGATGTCAGTGATCATGTTGGGCGCGTCGATGCCCTGATGCATCGCCTTCACCATGGTGACCGCCCCATCATCACTGGCGTTGGCGCCAATGATAATCCGATCAGGGTGCTGCCAGTCGGATACAGCTTTACCTTCGCGGAGAAACTCTGGATTGGCGGCATAAGGCAGCCCGGTTGCGGCAAGGCACCGATCGGCAATTCGTTGGCCGGTTCCCGGCGGCACCGTGCTTTTCATCACGACAACGTTGCAGGACCGGCCCCTGGACTTGACCCACGACAACGCCGATTCAACCTGGCTCAAATCTGCACTGCCGTCCGGGGCCTGGGGCGTGCCGACCGTGATGAGAGCCACACCACCGACCGGGCTTTCAAACGCGTTGGCATGTTGGAACCGGATGCCGCCGGCGCCGATCCCGGCCTGGACGAGTTGTTCCAAGTCAGGCTCGTAAAACGGGACGACACCCGACTTCAGCTGATCCACTCGTCCCTGATCAACGTCGATACCGATTACGTTGTGGCCGGCGCGGGCGAGGTTTGCAGCCGCGACCGTGCCCACGAGACCGAGACCGATCACGGTGATTTCCATGTTGTTGATAGTCTCCGTTCCGTCCACCATCGTCGTCGCCGATCCGCCGAAATCGACAGTAGGGATCTGCTGATCGTCACCATTGTAACGATGCGATCCTCCTGCACTCCGGAGGATTCGTTACATGCCCGAGCCTGGACGGGCATCGGTACGATCATCGGAACTGCAACCATTGTCGCCACCATTCGCGTCGCGATATGGGTTATTCTTTGGTGACCGTTCAATTCTACGACGCAAGAACTCGCTGGATCAGGTATGAAAATCCTACAGGTCATCCACGGGTATCCCATGCGGTACAACGCCGGCTCTGAGGTTTACACCCAGGGTTTGTGCCAGGCGCTGGCGGATGACCACGAGATCCATGTGTTCACCCGCCAGGAAAATGCCTTTCTGCCAGAGTACGCAATGCAAAAAGAGCGGGATCCGGCCGACCCGCGGGTGGCCCTGCACGTCATCAACATGGCCCGTGCCCGCGATGGCTACAACCATCAGGAGGTGGATCACGCTTTCGCGGAACTTCTGGACGAACTCGCGCCCGACGTTGTGCATGTGGGACACCTGAACCACCTGTCAACCTCGCTGGTGTTTCCGGCGAAGGAGCGGGGCATCCCGGTGGTGTTTACGCTCCACGACTACTGGCTGATGTGTCCTCGTGGCCAGTTCATCCAGATGTACGAGGACCCGGGCCAGCAGCCGTGGCCCGTTTGCGACGGCCAGGACGACCGCAAGTGCGCGGTGCGCTGCTACCGCAGGTACTTCGGCAACGATGATGATCAGTTCGAACGGGACGCAGCCTACTGGACGGGCTGGGTTGGTCGTCGCATGGGCCACATCCGTCAGGTGTGTGACGCCGTAGACCTGTTCCTGGCGCCGGCCAGGTACCTGCTGGGACGGTTCCGGGACGATTTCGGCATTGCCGATGACAAGCTCGTTTACCTGGATTACGGGTTTCACCGTCAGCGCATGACCGGCAGGGCCAGAACCCCGGATGACCCTTTCACCTTCGGTTACATCGGCACCCACATCCCGGCCAAGGGTGTGAACCATCTCATCCAGGCATTTGGCGAACTCGAAAGCCAGGCCCGCTTGAGAATCTGGGGGCGTGACCGCGGCGCTGAGACGGCAGGTCTGAAGCGCATGGCTGCGGAGTTGACTGGCGACGCCGGCGACCGGATCGAGTGGATGAACGAGTACCGCAATCAGGACATCGTTCCCGACGTGTTCGACCGCTGCGACGCCATCGTGGTGCCGTCCATCTGGGCGGAGAACTCGCCCCTGGTCATTCACGAGGCGCTCCAGGCCGGCGTGCCGGTGATCACCGCCGATTACGGCGGAATGGCCGAGTACGTGGGCCACGAACGGAACGGTCTGCTGTTCACTCACCGGGATCCAACCTCCCTGGCGCAGCAGATGCAGCGGTTGGTCGACGCACCCCAATGGGCCCGGGAAATGGGCCGCCGAGGCTACCTGCAGTCGGACGACGGCAACGTGCCCGACATGTCTGAGCACGCCCAGGAGATCGCGAGGATGTACGCCGATCTCCTGGCTCAGGGGAAAAAGCAATGACATCTACTTCAACGCCGGTCCTGCCAGCGAACCACCCGGCCGGCCAGGGTTTTCAGGGCCCCTGGCGCATCACCTTCGACACCAACCCGGACGACTGCAACCTGCGCTGCATCATGTGCGAGGACCACTCGCCCTACAGCAACACGCAGCGGTACCGCCGGGCCGCCGGGCTGCCAAAACGGCGTATGGCCATCGATATGGTCAGACGCGTCCTGGCCGATGCAGCGGGCAACGGCCTTCGGGAAATCATCCCGTCCACCATGGGCGAACCGCTGCTGTATCGCCACTTTGACGAGATTATTGACCTGTGCGGGGAATACGGCGTGAAGCTCAACCTGACCACCAACGGGTCCTTTCCCATCAGGGGAGCCAGGGCCTGGGCGGAGCGCATCGTTCCGGTGGGTTCGGACGTCAAGGTGTCGTGGAACGGCGCCACCAGGGAAACCCAGGAAAGTGTGATGCTGGGATCCAACTGGAAGAGGGTGGTCGAAAACGTCCGGACGTTCATCGAAGTGAGGGACGAGCACGCACGCACCGGCGGCAACAGGTGCCGGGTAACTTTCCAGTTGACCTTCATGGAGATCAACCACGTCGAGATCCCGGCGGTGGTCGAATTGGCCGCCAATCTCGGCGTGGACCGCGTGAAGGGCCACCACCTGTGGGTGCATTCGCCCGAGATGCGGGGCCAGTCCATGCGGCGCGACCCCGAGGCCGTCACCACGTGGAACGACACTGTCGCCGCAGCCTACCGGGCCGCGGCTCGGTGCCGTCTGTCCGACGGCGCCCAGGTTCTGCTGGAGAACATCTTTCCCCTGGATCCGGATGGCGGCGACGACATCGCACCCGGCGGTGAGTGCCCGTTCCTCGGTCGGGAGGCATGGGTGGCTTCAGATGGGCGGTTCAATCCGTGCTGCGCCCCCGACGCGCTGCGCAAAACCCTTGGCGACTTCGGCAACCTCAACGATCACAGCATCATCGAGATCTGGCAGAGCGCCGAATACAAGGACCTACGGAATAACTACATGAGCAAGCCCCTCTGCCAGGGCTGCAACATGCGGCGACCCACCAGCGTGGTGTGATCGCCAGCCACGATCTTCTATACCCGGCCCTGACACCCGAGGAACCCAATGGTCACGCCACCGTGGATGCCACAATTGCAACGAGATGGTATTGTGCATCTGCCCGGAGTAATCGAGGCCGACGTTGCGGTCCGGCTCGCCATGCTGGCCTTGGGGTCATTGGATGACCACGAGTCCTCCGACGATCTTGTGAGAACCGCGGACGGGGTGCCGGTCAAGCTGCTCTATCCGCTGGATAAGTACGATGAGTTCGTTTCTGTGCTGGGCAGCCAGCCAGTGCGCGAGGTGGTGGATGGGTTGTTGCCGGTTGGGGACTCGGTACTGACCTGGGAGGACGTCCTGATCAAGCCTCCATCCGTAGGGGTTGAGGTCGGAGTTCATCAGGACATAGGCTTGGATCCCACCCGAGATACGGTCCACAGCTTGGGAATTTCTCTGACCGCTGACGGGGATAACCCTGTGTATTTCCTCCCCGGAAGTCACCGTATGGGGCCATTGACCAAGAGCGCGGTGGACGCGCTTTGGGCGGATTGCCGCGATCTGTTCCAACCGGTTGCGACCCAACCTGGAGACGTGGTCATACACAATGTCCACGTTCTTCATCACTCCGAGACCAACCGTTCACCGAAACCGAGAGCGACGTGGTACCTGGAGTTCCGGAGCATGCGATCTCTCCTTGAGCATGGCCCGTGGGATAGTGACTGGGTGCATCTCCGACGCGCAATCTGGGTTTATGCTCGGGCTATTGCCGGCGACCGCATCGGAGCTGATGAGATCGAGCCGGTGAGCACGGCGTTGAAGCAACTGAATTATGGGACCGGAACTCTCAGGGTTCCGCACGTCACGGAAACGGTTCGGTACGACATCACCAGCCCGTACAATCATTTTTCTGCCCGAGAGGACGACTGGCGGCTGTGTACCGTGTCCGCCGATGGCACCCATCACGCCCGCGAGGGGCGGCCCGCGTATGATCATCGCTTCACTGAGGTATTGAAGTTCCACGCGCCCGGCCTCGCGCCCGTGGTCGACGATACCGGCTCCTACCACATCCATCCCAACGGCAGCGCCGCGTACGTTGAGCGACACAATCGCACGTTTGGGTTCTACGAGGGCATCGCCGCCGTGGACTCAGCGCAAGGCTGGCACCACATCCGACCGGACGGCACGCCGCTCTACTCCCAACGCTACCAATGGTGCGGCAACTTTCAGGAGGGACGCTGTACTGTCAGGGACGCTGACGGACGCTACTTCCACATCGGCACCGATGGCGCTCCCGTTTATCCGGAAAGTTACCGGTATGCAGGTGATTTTCGGGATGGGCACGCCGTGGTGCAGAACGATGCCGGCGACCACACCCACATCGACCCGGAGGGCGTGTTCCTGCACGCCAGGTGGTTCCGCGACCTGGACGTGTTCCACAAGGGGTTCGCCCGGGCCGCGGATTTGTCGGGCTGGCACCATGTGGATATGGCGGGACAACCGCTCTACGCTCGTCGTTTCAGGACG
>JGI24795J26692_1000973_pt1 | contig 15774 bp, 18 predicted proteins | sample PinacodermBB_FD_26692 | JGI IMG/M metagenome (IMG submission 26692)
CTGCTGCGTCTCCGGTATCACGATGCTCACCGCCACCTGCTGGTTGTTGGACCAGGTAATGCCGCTGTTGGGCCATCCGAACGACGTACTTGTAGTGACAGTTACATCCGCGTCCTTGAAGGCGAATTCCCTTGCGCTGGAGCCAGAGCCAATCCGGAGCACGGCAAACTCTTTGAAGACTTCCGGCACCGGTTGCGAGCTTGATTGATACGTGAGCTCTATAGAAAGCCTGCCTGTACTCCGTCTCGCAAAGACCACGAACATCGAAGTACCGGTCGCTTACACTGGAAAACGGACCAGAGCCGAGCTGGATGCGGTCCTTTGTGAGCGCCGTCGAACAGTTGTCCTGATTTGCGTCGTTGTTGTCGCAGCCGTCGAAGTCACCGTTTCTATCCGACGTCAGCGTGGCGGACCACACGCCGCCACTATTATGCGCGGACGCTAACGGCCTCTTTGAGCCGTTGACTCGTATTTTGACAATTCTGTTCAATTCGACTCCCCATGTCTTCGACGGAAGTAACTGTCCACCAAGGATATTACTCGTAGTGGCGCCACTCATTCAACTGGAAAATACCCCGGACCCATGAACACCGGCATGAGACGGGTTTGAGACTGACTTGCCTTGAAGGGACAAGCGCCAAAATCTATTTTGCCGGTTACGTCCCACCTCTACGGTGTCGGGTGTGGCCAGGACCGGCAAACGACCAAAGAGCCCCCCTGCAGGTCCTGTTGCTTGCCCGGTTGCCGCTGGAACCGGACATCTGCACTGGCCTGCGTTGGGCCGTCAACCAGGACTTCACCACCCCGGACCACCCGCTGCAACCCGGTGACGAACCGGCCTTTTGCCCCCCGTCGCCAGGGGGTGACGTCCTGGTTAGCGTGTTCTCTTGTGGCGGTGGCCATGGACATCAACCGAAGGATGACGATGGGGGAGTGGGGACTCCTGTTCACCCTGTCCGTTCTCTGGGGCGGCTCCTTCTTCTTCAACGGCGTTGCCGTTCGCCAACTGCCCACCTTGACCATCGTGGCGGCACGGATTGCCATGGCTGCGGTCATTCTGTGGGGTGTGGTGCTGCTGGGGCAGCGCCGCCGGATTCCCCATGGCTGGCGCCTCTGGGGATCTTTCCTGGTGATGGGTCTCTCAACAACGCCATCCCGTTCTCCCTCATTGTCTGGGGACAGTCCCGAATCACCTCGGGGGTTGCCTCCATCCTCAATGCAGCTACCCCACTGCTGACCGTTGTCGTGGCCCATGTCGTGACAGCAGACGAGAAGATGACCGCCCCTCGTCTCACGGGGATCGTGCTGGGGATGGCGGGTGTGATGGTGGTGATGGGTGCAGACGCGCTCTCGTCCCTCGGGGTCCGGACGGTTGCCCAACTGGCTTGTCTCGCGGCTGCCCTGTCCTATGCCGTTGCCGGGGTCTTTGGCCGGCGGTTCAGGACCATGGGGGTATCTCCTTTGATGACTGCCGCCGGGCAAGTCACCGCCTCCAGTGTGATCCTCCTCCCCGTGACGCTGATTGTGGATCGGCCATGGCAGTTGCCCGTTCCAGGCTTTGATACCGTCCTTGCCTGCCTGGGGTTGGCGGTTCTGTCCACAGCACTTGCCTACGTCCTCTACTTCCGCATTCTGGCAACCGCCGGCGCCACCAATCTCCTCCTGGTCACGCTTCTGGTTCCTGTTAGCGCCATTCTCCTGGGTGTTGTTGTCTTGCAGGAAGCCTTGCTGGCCAACCACCTGATTGGCATGGCGCTCATCGGGCTTGGCTTGGCCACAATGGATGGCCGCCCCCTGCAAGCCGTGAGAACCGCCACCGCCTGCAACCCTCGGACAAAAACCTGGCTCAGGTGAGCAGTTGCGTTCCAGGCAGCCGGTCGTTGGTTCAAGTCCAGGAGGAGGCGTATGAAATGAGCTAGCTTCAGCACATTTGAGCCGAAGACATGCCATCCATGATCCAGAGACGTCTCCAGGAACTATGGGGTCAGTTGCAGGGCAAAAAACCCCATTTTCCACATTTTCTCTCTGAGGTCCGGCTGGAAGGGATAAGGGGCATCAAGGACTTGAAGGCAAGATTCGACTATCCGGTGAGCGTCATTGCTGGTGGCAACGCCAGTGGGAAATCGACCGTACTGTTCGCAGCGGCCTGCGCCTATAAGGTAACCGGGGCTGGCGTTAAGGACTTCGTGCCATCCACCCTGTTCCCTGATTACCGCCCCAAGAGTGGGGGACGTGAGGACCACAGNGACAAAGTCACGCTCACTTTCGAGTATGAAACACCGGAAGGCCATCGCTCCATGCTGTGGCGGCGCTCGAAGGGCTGGAATCGGAGCTTTGGCGGNCGCAAGAATGCCAGCCAGCCGGAGCGGNCAGTCTATCTGCGCACACTCAGCAATCTCAGCAACCCGTCCGAAGTGCGGGGTGTCCTCAGCATGTCGCGCTCAGCGCAAGCGCCCAAGGAAACAGCTCTGACGGCATACCAGATAGAGCTTGCGCATCAGATGCTGCCGTTTCGGTACTCCGAAGTTGTCAATCTGTCCAGCGGGAACAAGGTTCTTCTCTTTGCTGCCCAGAAGTGTGGCGGCTTCTACTCGGAGTTACACATGTCTGCCGGTGAGCGGGCCATCCTGCGCCTATCTCAGGAAATCGCCCAACTCAAGGGGGCACTCATCCTCATCGACGAGTTGGAGGCGGGGCTGCATCCTTGGGTACAGCAGCTTCTCATGGCGCAATTGCAGGACTTGGCATTGCGCAACGACTTGCAGGTGATCGTCACGACCCACAGCCCGGTCGTGCTGGACTCGGTGCCAGAAAACGGCCGCATTTTCCTCCACCGTAACGAGGCGACCGGTGAAGTAGCGGTTCGACTTGCCTATCGCGACATTATCCAGAATGCGCTTTACGGACGATCAGGAGGTGCCCTCAATCTCCTCTGCGAGGACAAGGCNGCTGAAGGTCTACTGAAAGGTGTGCTGGACGTTCTTCTACCTGAGTTGGAGATCAGCACGGAGTCGGTTCATATTGGCCGCGACACAGGGGCGGACGAGTTCTCGTCCCATGCCGCCGCATTTCGAAAGTTCGGCCAGATCAAGAGCTTTGTTTTTGTTCTCGACGGCGACAAGCGCGACAGCCCTGCGGAGGANAGGTTGCGGGAGCACGCGCGAAGCGATTCCGTGTTCTTTCTTCCCGGTGAGGCGCCGGAGGCCTGGGTGTGGCAGGCATTGAAGCAGTTCCCCGCTGATGCAGCAAAAGGACTGGGCTGCGGGAAAGACGAACTCACAACGAAGTTAAGCCAATTGGACTCCCTCTACGACTTGGCGTCGGGCCGGCGAGACGAGATCCCCAAGACCAAGCTGCGCCGACTTGCTGAAGNAGTGAGCCGAACTGAACCGGAGATCGCCCGCATGGTCGGACGGCAGGAGGCAGGAAACAAGCAGAGCGATATTCAGCCGCTGGTGGAAAATCTGAAGAGCGCACTGCAGCGGTGGCGCGATGTTGATTTGGCCTCGCCCTGATGAGCACTTCAGTAGATCAAAACCTCCCACGAACGCTTCAGGACAGAAGACGTTTGATGTCCGCAGCGACACTGCGCACGGCCCGCCCACGACTGCCGAATTTCAGTTTCCAACTGGTGGGGAGTTCCCCNTANGTGCATCCTGCCGCCCGGATCCAGAAGATGTCCCCGTAGCCCTTGGCAGTGCCCCGAGGCCGTTCCAGAATTTCGCCGCGACACTCTCCCTCCGTTTCCAGGAGAATCTCTCCAAGGGGGTTGGCCAGAGCCAAGGCGCTGACCAATGCGGCTGTGCGGTAGAGCGTGCCCTTCAATTCCGCCAGCAGCCGCGCTTGACGGCTTGCTGCATCGGGTCCGTAGCGGGCTGAATAGACGCCGGGAGCGCCATGGAGGGCATCCACCACCAGCCCCGAGTCGTCAGCCAGACTCCATTCNCCGGTGAGTCGGGCCACGGTTGCGGCTTTCAGGCGAGCGTTTTCGGCAAAGCTGGAACCCGTCTCTTCCACCACCAGCCCCTCGGGTTGAACCGCCAGCCGAATGTCCACAGGGGTGAGCATGGCAGTGATTTCCCCTATCTTGCCGGCATTGCNGCTGGCGATCACCAATAGGGGCGGAGAGGAGGACGACACCTGAAACTCGTAACACACTCCCCATTGTTGGTGATGCCCGGACCAGGAGCCGCTACCTTGGCTGAAGGTATGACGCAGTTCCGGGTTGGTCGACACTGCACTGGCGTTACAGAACATCCTGACCCCGCCCGTTCTCTTTTTTTTCCTGGGGATGCTGGCTGTTCTTCTGGGGTCCGATCTGGAGATTCCAGCCCCGTTGCCCAAGCTGTTCTCCTTGTATCTCCTGCTGGCCATCGGCTTTACCGGGGGTGTGCAACTGGAACGCAGCGGTCTGTCCCTCACGGTGCTCCTGAGTGTGGGCGCCGCGGTGTTCATGGCCTCGGTGATCCCCCTCTACAGCTTCCTCATTCTGCGCACCCGCCTGGACGTCTACAACTCTGCGGCCATTGCCGCAGCCTACGGCTCCACCAGCGCAGTGACCTACATCACGGCGGAATCCTTTCTGCGGGTGCTGGAGTTGCCGTACGACGGCTTCATGGTGGCGGCCCTGGCCTTGATGGAATCACCGGCCATCATCGTTGGCCTGCTCCTGGTGCGCCTCCTGGGTCGCTCNTCCCGGAAGCCGGGCCAGGAAAAGGTGGGTCCGGGGGCCGTGCTCCACGAGGCGTTTCTGAACAGTTCCGTGTTCCTCCTNATCGGTAGCCTGCTGGTGGGGTTTCTGGTGGCCCAGCAGGGTCCTACAGGTGTGCAAAAGCTGGAGNTCTTCACCGACAAGCTCTTCTATGGCGTGCTTACGTTTTTCCTCCTGGACATGGGACTGGTGGCGGCNCGTCGTCTCAACGAACTGCGCCGAGCCGGACCCTTTCTCATCGGATTTGCCGTGCTGATGCCCTTGGTCAACGCCTTCCTGGCCATTGGCCTGGCGGCCGTGTTGGGGATGAGCCAGGGCACGGCGCTGCTGTTTGCCGTGCTCTGCGCCGGTTCGTCCTATATCGCCGTGCCGGCCGCCATGCGGATGACCGTTCCGGAAGCCAACCCCAGTCTGTACATCTCCACGGGTTTGGGGCTCACGTTCCCTTTCAACATCATTGTTGGAATTCCCTTGTATCTCCAGGTCATCAAGACCGTGATCCCTGCCGGCTAAGCCATGAACCGTGTTGACGTGATTCTCAGCGAGCGTGAACTGGAGCGCCTGGTCAACGTGATTGACAGTTGCGGCACACCCGGCTATTCCGTGGCGCGCCACNTCACGGGCCGAGGCGCCCATGGACTGGTGGCCAGCGAAGCACTTGAAGTCACCGGGTTGGGAACCAACGTTCATGTGATCATCTTCTGCGAAGAACCCGTGACCGAAGCCCTGCGCACTGCACTGCGACCACTGCTGGCCTACTACGGTGGCGTGGCCTTTGTCTCCACCTGTGAGCCCGTTTGAGCCACTGGCGCCAGTGACCAGGGGAAGCACCGCGTCTCCCCGGACCGTGGCCCTGGTTGTTCCCCACGTGGCTCCTTCACCGTCACCCCGGGCCAGGGCCTTGCGGTTGGGCGTGCTGGCTTCCGGCCATGGCTCGAACTTTGCGGCCCTGGTCCAGGCCTCACGCCATGGTGCGCTGCACGCAGAGGTGGTGGGGCTGGTGGTGAACACACCCCGTTGCAAGGCCCTGACCAGAGCCGAGCGCCTGGATGTTGCGGCCACGGTGATGGATCACCGTCGTTACAACAGCCGGGAAGCCCTGGACCGTGCCCTCGTGGACCATTTCCGCACCCTTCGGGTGGATGTGCTGGTCATGGCGGGATGGATGCGCATTGTCTCGCCTGTACTCTGCCAGGCCTACGACAAGCGACTGGTCAACATTCACCCCTCACTGTTGCCCGCCTTCCGGGGACTGAACGCCATGGAGCGGGCTTTGGCTGCCGGTGTTCGCATTACCGGATGCACAGCCCATCTGGTGGTGCCGGAAGTCGATGCAGGCCCCATTCTGATCCAGGCGGCCGTGCCGGTCTATCCCAACGACACCATGGCTACCCTGGCCCCCAGAATCCACGCCCAGGAGCATCGCATTCTGCCCGTTGCCGTGGCCATGGCTGGCCGGAACCTGTTGAACGAGCGTCCCTGANGNGTCAGGATGCATGTCAGGGATAAAAGGGTTCCAGCGGCAGGCCCGTGGAATCGGGCAACCCCAGCATGATGTTGAGGCANTGCACCGCCTGGCCTGCTTGCCCCTTGAGCAGGTTGTCCAGTGCCGCCATGACAATCACNTGGCCTGTGTGGGGATTGGTGGCCACGGAGAGGAGGGCGCGGTTGGTCTGGCGCACCCACTTGGTGGAGGGATACACCCCCACCGGCAGCACGTCCACACAGGGGTGGTCNCGGTAGGTGTCAAGGAAGTGGCTTGTGAGTTGGGCCGCCGAGCAGTCTGGTGCGTGCAGTTGGCCGTACACCGTTGCCAACAGCCCCCGCACCATGGGCAGCAGGTGGGGGGTGAACTGGAGGCGAANGGGAAGGCTTCTCCCCAGGGTTGTGGCCTGAATTTCAATCTCCCTGGTATGGCGATGCCCCTCAACCCCGTAGGGAGCAACAGCTTCCCCGGCCTCCGCCAACAAAAGGTGCTGCCGCGCCTCACGGCCACCTCCGGACGTGCCGGTCTTGGCATCGATAACGATGCCCTCCGACAGGATCAAACCCTCTTGCAACAGGGGTAACAGAGCCAGGAGGCTGGTGGTGGGGAAGCAACCGGGGCAGGCCACCAGGCGAGCGGTGGCGATGGCCCGGTGGTTAAACTCCGGCAAGCCGTAGACCGCCTCTGCGCAGAGGCCGGCATCAGTGCGCTCCACTGCCCCACCATGGCCGCCATAGATTTGTCGCCAATCCTCCAGGTGAGCAAACCGATAGTCCGCCGACAGATCCACCACCCGCAGACCACGCTCCAGCAGTGCAGGCGCCAGTGTGCCGGCCCGTCCGTTGGGCAGGCTCAGCACCACCAGGTCGGCAGCGGCAGCGATAACGTCGGGATCCGGTTGGGCCACATGTAGATCCGGTCCTGTATCAAGGAAAGGGGCCAGTTCTCGCCAGTGGCTGCCCACCGAGCCATGACCCCCCAGAAACGTGACCCGCAGACGGGGATGAGTATGGAGCAATCGCACAGTCTGGAGTCCTCCATAGCCGGAGGCGCCAATCACGGCAACACGATGAGGGGACAAAGTAGACACCGTTCAGAGAAAAATGGCTCGCGAACGCCATGAAATCAGCCTAAAGCAGCTATCTGCCGTTCCTTGCTTTCCATGACCTTCAGCACCGTTCCCGAGGCCCTTGATGCGCTACGCAATGGAGATTGCATTGTGGTGGTGGACGATGAGAACCGTGAGAACGAGGGAGATCTGATCTGTGCCGCCCAATTCACCACCCCCAGACAGGTGAACTTCATGGCCAGCGAGGCCCGAGGGCTCATCTGCCTGGCCATGGAGGCCGAGCAACTGGACGAGTTGGATTTACCCCTGATGGTGGATTGCAACACCGATAGCAACCAGACCGCCTTCACGGTGAGCATCGATGCAGCACCGGAGCATGGCGTCTCCACCGGGATTTCGGCGGAGGACCGTGCCCGCACCATTCAAGTGGCCATTGGACCCGGTACCCGCCCCCGTGATCTCCGCCGTCCAGGCCATATTTTCCCGCTGCGCGCCCGGGGGGGAGGCGTCCTGAAACGTGCTGGCCATACGGAAGCCGCAGTGGATCTGGCCCGTCTGGCAGGTCTTTATCCCGCAGGGGTGATCTGTGAAATCCAGAATCCGGACGGCTCCATGGCGCGCCTGTCGGAATTACGAAGCTACGCCCGGCGCCATGGGTTATGCCTGGTGAGCATCGCCGACATCATTCGCTATCGGCTCCACAACGAACGCTTTGTCACCCGTGTGACCACTGCGCGTTTGCCCAGCCGTTTTGGCAGCTTTCAGGCCATCGGCTTCCACAACCGGCTGGATGGCCGTGACCATTTGGCCATTGTTCGCGGGCCGGTGGAGCGTCTGGGGGATGGTCCTGTGCTGACGCGAATCCATTCGGAATGCCTCACCGGCGATGCCCTGGGCTCCCTGCGTTGCGACTGCCGGGATCAATTGGAAGCCGCCCTGAAGATGATCGAGGCGGAGGAGCGTGGTCTGGTTGTCTATCTTCGCCAGGAAGGCCGTGGTATCGGCCTCATCAACAAGCTGCGCGCCTATAGCTTGCAGGATCTGGGTCTGGATACGGTTGAGGCCAACGAACGACTGGGCTTTGACGCAGATTTGCGGGACTACGGCATCGGCGCCCAGATTCTGTATGACCTGGGCATCCATCAACTGCGACTGATCACCAACAATCCCCGTAAGGTGGCAGGCCTGGGAGGCTATGGCCTGGAAATCAGCGAACGGGTTCCCCTGGTGATGGAGCCCGGCCGGCACAACCTCCGCTACCTGANTACAAAAGCCCGGAAGCTGGGCCACCTGCTCCAGGGTGTTCATGCGGTGTTGGGNTTGGACTATGGGCAGCAGAGTTCCGCTCAGGAGCGGGGCCAACTGCTGGAGCGGATCCGGACCATGGCCCAGGCGGCTGGCGCTGTGACCACCGAGGACGTACAGACCCGCACCAGGGCCCTGCTTTGTAACCCTGACCTCACGGTCCGCCTGGCCCCCACGGCCAGGGCCGTCCTGGGGCCGTTGCTGCAAGACATGGTGCCCCGACTGGCGGCCCAGGTGTCGTTGCAGCGGCTGCAACTGCTGGTCAGTCCCGATCAGCAGCAGAGTGGTCATCCCCGTGTTGACGTGCCGGTGCTGGAGCAGCCCTGGGGAGATTGGTCGGCNTTGACGAAGGTGGACGATGGCGCCCACTGCCTGCTCTGTTGGAGCCAACCCGGCCCCGATGTGCCGGNCCCGACGTGAAGTATCCTGGACGGGACNGGAATGGAGATCGGCATGACNGCGGCAGAAGCCTCCAGGGAGTTGAGCGTTGCCGTGATTGGAGGCAGCGGCCTCTATGCCATGGAAGGGTTGGAGGTGATACGTGAGCATCGGATCGAGACNCCTTTTGGTCTCCCTTCGGATCTCCTGACGGAAGGGCGNCTGAACGGGACACCGGTGGTGTTCATGGCCCGCCATGGCCGTCACCACCATCTCCTGCCCACCGANGTGCCGTACCGGGCCAACNTCTGGGCCTTACGCTCCCTGGGGGTGCGCTACCTCGTTGGTTGTTGTGCGGTGGGATCGTTGCAAGAGTCCATNGGCGTCCTGGATGCGGTGGTTCCCGATCAATTCATTGACCGCACCGTCAACCGTCAAGCCAGCTTTTTCGGGGAAGGCTGCGTTGCCCACGTTGGCTTTGCCGACCCCTTCTGCCCTGTGCTCTCCCAACGGCTTCACCAGGCAGCCGTCCGGACCATGACATCCGGCCCCACTGCCCATGGCCATGGAACCTATGTCTGTATTGAAGGGCCGGCCTTTTCCACCCGTGCGGAATCCGAGCTCTACCGCAGTTGGCAAGGGCATGTGATCGGCATGACCAGCCTCACGGAAGCCAAGCTGGCCCGGGAAGCCGAAATCGCCTATGCCTGTCTGGCCATGGTGACGGATTACGACTGCTGGCATGAAGACCATGACACTGTGAGCGTCGAGATGGTCATTGCCAATCTTCGGGCCAACGCCACAACCATCCAGACCATCCTTGGGACCTGCTTGCCATCCTTGGCGGCGGAGCAGCCGGAGAGCCCTGCCCACAACGCTCTGGCCACGGCATTGCTCACTGCTCCCGATCAAGTGCCTGGCCCTGCGCGCCAGCGGCTGGATCTGTTCACCCAGCCCTACTGGGGACCCTATCAACCCTAGGGATCCCTGAAGGCAGTCCCGCAGAACTTCAAAGCAGACGCTCCAGCTTCTGCCGCAGGTCGTTCAAGTCGGAATCCGGGTCCGGTTCGGAATCCGGGTCGGACGCGCCATGACGCGGGGTGGTCTCAGCCCGAGTGGTGTCCGGTGCCGATTCCGAACATTGTGGTTCCGGCTGCCGATGCCAGTTCTCTACATCCAGATTGCGTTGCGGAGGCAGGAGAAGCAGCCGGTCCTCTTCGGACCGGGGCCGAAAACCCTTGGGGACAATCCGGGCTTCATAACCGTTGGAGCGACAGAAGTGCTCCACCTCTTCACGGGCAATGCTCTCCACGGTTGGACTGGGGAAGTCCTGAGCTTCCAGAAGTCCGGCATAGCGCTCGGCATCGTCCGCATCTTCAAACAGCAACACAACGGTCTTGCCCTTGAGGTCAAGGGAGTGGATGCCTTCGCCATGGGTGCCGGCATCAAACAGCAGGATGTGAACGCCCATCATCGACAACGCAGTTGTTGTATTCTTACGCCAGGAGGCAACGTCCGAGCCCCACGTCTCCTGACGTTGACCCTCCAGGGAGAGCTCTCACGGTTCAGCCCGGGCTTTGGCAAACTTCCCCTGTCCTGGTCCGGCTGTGTCCGGCCTTCCGGAAAGCCTGATGGACAAAGGAAGCTACACCACTAGGTCAGAGTTGTCTGGAGAAAGTGAGTTGTACGTTTTCGTTCAGGGAGGAGGTGCTGCTGCCTTCGCTGGAGCCGGAGCACTCCACGTTCCAGGCAGCGGCGGTCAAGGCGATGCCAAGGGTGATGTGATGACTGCTGTTGTTGGTGAAGCGCATCTCCGTGAAGGGGTGAAGGAGGAGATCACCCTTGTGGAGGCCAATGCCGTAGCCCAGCCTGCTGCTCAGCCTCATCCCCTCGCTCTGTTGTGACAGACCGGAGCCGGTGAGGCTTTCCAGTTGCTCGTCGGTTCAGAGGGAGGGACCCCTTCCAGTGCCACGCTGCCGGTGCCGTAGGAGGGTTGGAGTTGCAAGGCCAGGCCGGTACCGTCGGCGCGGGAGGAGACGCCCGGTTGGGCGCTGATGCCGGGTTCTGCATAGCGGTCGTCGAAGCCGTAGACCTGACGACCTTGCAGGGAGCCGGAGAAGCGCTCTTCGCCGTAGTGGTGCCGCTACTTCGGCAGCGTTCATCGGCAGGTCACCACCGTCGACACGGCCTCTCAGGTTCAGATGGACGGTGGTGTGGGCAGTGAGGGGGAAGGAGTTATCCAGCCCGAGGCGGGCACGGTTCAGGGAGACGGAAAGGTCCTTCAGTCCGCTTCCTGCTTCCCATCGGGTGGCGCTCTTCACAACACCCGCGTTCCCGGCGAGGGAGAGCTGGACATCGCCCAGGGAGGCGAGCTGCTGCTCAAAACCCATCACCCCATGTGGAGACCCAGTTCTCCGGTGGCTTTGCCGTTACCCGCTCCATCGTTCTGCTGCTGGTGGTGTGTGCCGAAATCCACGCCCAGCAATCCCCGGAGGCGGAGGTGGTCGTTCCACCGGACAGGGCCGTAGGGATAGACCGTGGTCAGGTGGGTGGACATGGCGCCGCCGGCAGCGGAACCGTCTGTTGTGCGATAGGAGTAGTCACTGTCTCCACTGGCGAAGGAGAGGACCAGTCCGCCCAGCCAGCGATGGCTGAACGGCTGATCTACACCCAACCAAGCGGTGGTCGCCTTGCCGCTGTAGGAGAGTTCCGTGGCGTTGTTACCGCGGTAGCTTCTCGTATCCCCGGCGCCCCATAGAACCCAACTGCCCTGCTAGGGAGGCGTTGCTTCCACTTTAGCCCATCCGGCCAGACTCCTGCCGTCAGGGTTTTCCGGCACTTGGTCCAGCTTGTCGCCCATGGCTTTGACCTCTTTCAGGTCTTCCCGGTTCCTCGCCTCACTGGCTCTCATGTCCTCCCGAAGCCTGATCCTCCAGCCCACCACCAATCCAGCCACCCCAACAAACAACCACTCATGCCCCACGGGTCCTGTTCTCCTGCTTCTCGTCATACTTCTGGCGAACCCAATCCTCAATGATCGGCTCCAGCTCCACCCCATGCTGGTGCAATATCCTTTCCCAGCCAATCCAGTCGCTATCACTGGCAAAAGCAATTACGCAAGGACCGTGGATGGCGAGCGCTGCCAGGCAGGCGGCCACCATCTTGCGGTCTTCCCTGTCATGGATTGTGGGAGCCAGAGTGCCTGGCAAGCAGCCATGGCCGTTGGCGTCATATGTAACGCTGACGTTATCAACAGCACAAGTGTCCCATTTATGCATCACCACCCTGATACCAAAATCTTGGTCATTCAACTTATTTCTGTATTCTTTATTAATCTTCTGGGCATCATCAAGAACCAGATGAATCGATGGCGATGCCCTAAATTCGTCTAGCCAATGAAAGATTTTCAAGCGTAAGCATGAATCCTCCGGTGTTGCATCAATGTCTTTGGGATCCTGCGGATCTGCTGCACTGGCTGCAATGAGAACGTTGGTATCCACAACGTAGCGCTCTTTCATTTGCCCTCCTCCATGCGCTGCTCAAACATCAGACGAGCCTGTTCCGCGGTTTCTCCTAAAGCGTCACCAAAAAACTGAGGAGGCCAATTCCTCACTCTCCCGTAGTCATCCACCTCCAGGCGGTCAAGGTGGGATCCTGTCTCATCCCTCTTCACAAAATACATGGCGCAGTTTTCAAGTCTGATTGTCTGTCGAGCAATCAAGGTTTGCATCCGCCGAAATAGATGCTCCGAATGGGTTTCCACAATGAATTGAATCCGACGCTTAAGGCTCACCTCAGCGAATAATTCTGCCAGCAAGGACTGGGCGAGGGGATGAAGGTGGATCTCAGGCTCTTCCAGCACCACTGTAGAGCCAGGTGGTGCAAAGAAGGCAACGGTGAGAACGGGTAACACCTGGGAAACACCGATGCCCACATCCCGAAGGTTTGCGGAAACCATATGGGAATCAACAACAACTTCATACCGGCTGGAGCGGCCAACTTGGTGAAGTCTAAGCTGGTCAGCCAAGTTCATTTTCTGGAGCCAATTGGAGACGCTGTTGAGGATGCGGTTACGCTCTGGACTTTGAGCGCGATGGAGCAGGGTACTGGCTAGCAAGGCATCAATAGCGTGACGACCGTCAATACCAATTTTGCCTGGCTGGGCTCTGTTCCACACATAGTCGCGCTCCGGCTGGCGCCGCAGTGGACCCAGATACGTCAAGGCCTTCAGTTCGCTGTCAATGGCCAGGCTGATGTCTTCAGCCAGGTTGCCTTTGTCCCCCAGCAGGCTAAGGGCAGGGCGAGAGAAAGCAATGGAGCGCTCAGGGGCGTAGTCTCGGCTTTTGTCCAACCATGCATCATCCACAAAGACAGAGAATGCCCCCCTCGTCTCTCGTTCAGTGCGGAAACAATGGCCATCTTCGGAATCCTGCAGACGAAGGTCCTTAATGACCGGTGATCCCGCCGAATTTCGAGTGTAGCTCGCCGCAAAGCGTCCAGCTTTGACCCGCTCCCTGCGTTGTCCGGCGCTGATCCTTTTGAAGGAGAAATCAATGGAGAAATGACGATCCCTTGCCCCCTGTTTGTGGATGCTCTTGAAGTCTCCAAAGTTGAAAAGGTCCGTGGCATCATCCCCGCCCAGGTTGAGGTGGATGGTGCGATCCGGCGACTCCACGGTCTGCTTGAGGAGCAGCAGGCTCTGGATGAGGGAAGACTTTCCCGAAGAGTTGGTACCCAACACAAGCGTGACCGGCGCCAAGGTGACCCGGCCTGTGTCTGTCCAGGACTTGAACTGCTTCAGGTGCAGGAAAGTGAACATCGCTATCGGGATGCCGCAATGGCTTGGGAAGATGGGAGGCACTGGAATGTCAAAGTTACACCACTAGCCCCATCCGGCCTGGGCGCCGCTCCCTCTGGCTCCACGATGAACCATCCACCACCACGGCCAACCCCGATACACGGGAGATCCACTGAGTGGCGAGGCTCTGCCACAGAGAAGTTCACCGCGACAGCAATGGCGTCTGGCCAGCCAGTTGCCGGTTGTGGCCCTGGATTCAACACAGTTGAGCCGAAGACATGCCATCCATGATCGAAAGGCGTCTACGAGAGCTATGGAGTCAACTGCAGGGCAAAACCCCATCTACCCCACTTTCTCGCTGAGATCCGGCTGCAGGGGATAAGAGGCATCCGCAACCTGAAGGCAACGTTCGACTATCCGGTCAGCGTCATTGCCGGTGGCAACGCCAGCGGAAAGTCAACCGTGCTGTTCGCAGCGGCCTGCGCCTACCGGGTACCTGGAGCTGGGGTTAAAGACTTTGTTCCGTCCACCCTGTTTCCCGATTACCGCCCCAGGAGCGGGGGCGCGAGGATCACAGGGATGAAGTCGTGCTTGATTTTGAGTATGCAACGCCGGCAGGTCATCACTCCATGCGCTGGCGGCGACGCTCCAAGGGTTGGAATCGGAGCTTCGGCGGCCGCAAGAATGCCAGCCAGCCGGAGCGGGCGGTCTATCTGCGCACACTCGGCAATCTCGGCAACCCGTCTGAAGTGCGCGGTGTCCTCAGCATGTCCCGCTTAGCAAAGGACCCCGAGGAAAAGGCCCTGACAGCCTCCCAGGTGGAGCGTGCCCATCAGATGCTGCCGTTTCTGTATTCGGAAGTGGTGAAGCTGTCCAGCGGGAGCAAGGCGCTGCTCTTTGCTGCCCAGGACAGTGGCGGCGCCTATTCGGAGCTACACATGTCCGCCGGTGAACGGGCCATCCTGCGCCTGTCTCAGGATATTGCCCAGCTCAAGGGGGCTCATCCTCATCGACGAATTGGAAGCGGGGCTGCATTCATGGGTGCAACAGCTTCTCATGGCGCAATTGCAGCAACTGGCGCTGCGCAACGATCTGCAGGTGATCGTCACGACCCACAGCCCGGTGGTGCTGGACTCGGTGCTGAGGAACGGCCGCATTTTTCTCGAACGCGACCCGACAGGTGATGTGACGGTTCGCCCTGCGTATCGCGATATGATCCGGAACGCCCTTTACGGGCGGTCAGGAGACGCCCTCAATCTGCTCTGCGAAGACAAGGCCGCTGAAGGCATCCTGCAAGGCGTGTTGGATGTTCTCCAGCCCGATCTGGAGATGAGGACGGAGTCGGTTCACATCGGTCGCGACACAGGGGCGGACGAGTTCTCGTCCCATGCCGTCGCATTTAAGAAGTTTGGCCAAATCAAAAGCTTTGTTTTCGTTCTCGACGGCGACAAGCGCGGCAGCCGTGCGGCGGAGAAGCCAAGCGAACACGCGGGAAGCGATTCCGTATTTTTCTTCCCGGTGAGCCGCCGGAAGCCTGGGTGTGGCAGGCGTTGCAGCAATTCTCTGTAACCAAGCTGCGCCAACTGGCTGAAGCCTTGGATGGCCGGACTGAACCGGAACGTGCCCGGGTGGTGGGGCGATTGGAGGCAGGGAAGCAGCAGAGCGATATTCAGCCGCTGGTGGAGAACCTGAAAAGCGCCCTGCTGCGGTGGCGCGACCTTGACCCGGTGTCACGCTGACGACCACACCTTCATTCATTGCCGAGAAGGGCTGATCTATCTTCCGGCCATGATCCCTGACCCTAAACCCTCCGCAGCACCAGCAACCCGACACAAAGAACACCAATCAAAGGACCTGGGGGGAGATTGAGCAGGAGGGCGAGCAGGAAGCCGCTCACACTGAGAACCATGCCGGCCGTGGAAGCCCTGAGGACGGCCTGTCTCAGGCTGGTGGCCCCAGCCAGACCCAACAACGCGGGCGCACACATGAGACCAATCACCAGCACCACCCCCACGGCGGCCATACTG
>JGI24795J26692_1000977_pt1 | contig 15765 bp, 10 predicted proteins | sample PinacodermBB_FD_26692 | JGI IMG/M metagenome (IMG submission 26692)
CTCGACCCTGCCGGCACGGAGGCTGTCGAGGAGCTGATCTGGAAGCTGCGCGGCGACTACACGATCCTGATCGTCACCCACAACATGGCGCAGGCACGCCGNGCGAGCGANGANTGCGTNTTCATGCTGCTCGGCGAGATGATCGAGCACAGCGACACGGCNTCGATGTTCCTCAACCCGGCGAACAGCCAGACGGCCGCCTACATCGAGGGCCGGTACGGGTAGCGCAACGGCGGCGGCGGCNAGCGCTCGCGGGGTGACCCTGTGGCATCATCGGCGGCTGTTTCAGAACACTGAAGGGAAGCGGAGGCGCTGATGGGCAGATACGGTCTGACGGACGAGGTGGTCGAACTCCGCGAGCAGATGCGCGCGTTCATCGACGGCGAGGTGATTCCGGCCGAGCCGGACCTGGAGTCGGAGTCGGGAGAGGACCGCACGCGCGGCCGGTTGGCCGAGCTCAAGGCGCTGGCCAAGCAGCGGGGCCTGTGGGCCCTGGGCCACCCGGCGGAGATCGGCGGGGGCGGGCTCCCGCTCATGCCCTTCGTCTACCTGAACGAGATCATCGGCCGCTCGCACTACGGCCAGATCGCCGTCGGCTCGGCGTCGATGCAGGACTCGATCATGCTCCACCTGTACGCCAGCGACGAGCAGCGGGAGCGGTGGCTCAAACCCCTGGTTGCGGGCGACATCTACCCATCGGTCGGCCTCACGGAACCGGAGGTCGCCGGCTCCGACCCGACCCTGATGCAGACCCGGGCGGTGCTCGACGGGGACGACTGGGTGATCAATGGCCACAAGTGGTTCACCAGCGGCGCCAGCCGGGCCGCGTTCACGACCTGCTTCGCGCTGACCGAGCCGGAGGCCCAGGGCCACCGGAAATTCTCGTCGATCATCGTGCCGACGGACACGCCCGGCTACGAGATCGTGCGCGCGGTGCCGACGATGGGCACGACCGCCGGCCAGCACTGCGAGGTGCGCTACAACGACGTCCGGGTGCCGAAGGACAACCTCCTCGGAGGCCGCGGCGAAGGGTTCGTCATCGCCCAGAAGCGTCTCGGCCCGGGCCGCATCTTCCACTGCATGAGGTGGCTGGGGCAGGCCCAGCGGGCCTTCGAGCTGATGTGCGACCGTGCCAAGTCGCGCTGGGCGCACGGCTCCTACCTCTCGGAGAAGGGCGAGATCCAGCGCTACATCGCCGAGTCGGCGGCGGAGATCCAGGCCGCCCGGCTGATGACCCTGGACGCCGCCGAGGCGATGGACCGTGGCGATCGCGCCCGGGTCGAGATCTCGCTGATCAAGTTCTGGGGGGCGCGGATGCTCCACAACGTGATCGATCGGGCGATCCAGGTCCACGGAGCGCTCGGCGTGACCGGCGATACGCCGCTCGAGAAGATGTACCGCGAGGCGCGCTACGCGCGGCTCTACGACGGCCCGGACGAGGTTCACCGCATGGTCGTCGCGCGGCGCATCCTGCGCGATCCGCAGGGCCGGGTGCCCTGGGGCACGATCAACGGTGGCGAGAACTAAGGGCTTGTGTCGCGGAAACTGGGTGCGCCGGCGTCCCCGCCGGCTTCTGCGAACGAGCGCGCCGCGGAGCGGCGACCGTAGTGGGGCGCTGGTCGCGGCGCTCGTCCTCGTTATCGGCCTAGGCTGCGTGAGTCCGTCGCCGACTACCGCCCAGTTGCGCGCCGGCGCCGCCGCGGTCGAGATCACGCCGCCGGCCGGCTCGCTGCTCTACGGCTACGGCGCCCGCGGCACGAACCGGTCGGAGGGAGTTCACGATCCGCTCTACGCGCGGGCGCTCGTCCTCGAAGCGGGCGGTGAGACGGCCGCGCTCGTGACGCTCGATCTCGGTTCGATCCGCAAGGAGAACACCCTGCCCGTGCGGCAGGCGGTCCGCGACGCCGCCGGCTTCGACCATGTGCTGCTGAACGCTTCCCACACCCACTCCGCGCCGCTGTTCGAGGCAGACTTCCCGAGCGCCGAGCGCCCATGGGTCGAGGAGCTGGAGCGGAAGATCGCCGGCGTCGTCCTGGAGGCCCATGCCGCTCTCCGCCCTGCCCGCGTCGCGGTGGGCTGGGGCCGGGCGAGCGAGGGGCACAACCGGCGCCGGGTGCTCCCGGACGGCAGCGTCGAGATGTTCTGGCGCAACCGCGAGCGGCTGCCGACCGCGCCGCTCGACGAGGCCGTCGGCGTGCTGGCGGTCGACGGCGCGGACGGCGAAGCGATCGCCACGGTCGTCAACTTCGCCGTTCACCCGGTCATCCTGGGGCCCGGGAACATGCTCGTCTCGGCCGACTATCCGGGCGCGATGGCCGCTCTGGTCGCGGAGAGGGGAGGCGGCGTGCCGATGTTCCTGCAGGGCGCCGCCGGCGACATCAACCCGTTCTGGGACAAGACGCCGCCCGCGGAAGGCGCTTTCGAGCAGGTACGGATGGCGGGAGAGCGGCTGGGGCAGGAGGTCCTCCGCGTTCGCGCCGATCTGGCCGCGGCGGAGGCATTCCACGATCCGGCCAGCCTGTCCGTGAAGCGCCACCTGGTCACGCTCGACCCGCGCTGGGACCTCGACTCTCCGGTGGTCGAGGAGGGCTTCCGGCGCCACGGGCTCGAGGCGTCCCTCCAGAGGTACAGAGCACGCTTCCCGCGCGAACGGGAGGCCGAGGTGAACACTCTGGTTNTTGGCGACCGCGGCGAAGGCCAGTTCGCCCTCGCCACGTTCCCCGGCGAGTTCTTCGTCGAGCACCAGCTCCGCCTGCGGGCCGCGACTCAGGTGTCCCACGTTTTCTTTGCCGGCTACACGAACGGCGAACTCGCCTACTTCCCGACCATCGCCGCGGCGGCGCAGGGCGGCTACGGCGGCAGGGAAGCTACGATCGTCGAGGTCGGCGCCGGCGAGAAGCTGGTCGATCTGGCCGCGGTTTCGATTCTCGAGCAGGCCGGTTGGCTGCATGACGCGCCGCCCTGAGCCGCCGGCTTCTCCAACACACCCGCCCCCCGAGGAGACTCGACATGACGTTTCTTACCTGTTCTCCGCTTGGCCGGGACCATGGGCGGCGCCGGCTGCTCCGGGTCCTTCCGGCAACGCTCGTTGGCCTCGTCTGCCTCGCCTGCGCTGGCNGCGACGCACCGGCCCCGCTGCAGCCGACGGTGTACAGCGCGGCCGCCTTCCACAACACGACCTCGTACAGCGGCGCCTCGTTCTCGGCCGACGAGAGCCGTCTGCTGATCTCCAGCGACACGACCGGCGTCTGGGCCGTCTACAGCGTGCCGGTCGCCGGTGGCGAACCGAGGCAACTGACCGACAGCGCGGGCCCGGTGTTCGCGCAGAGTTACTTTCCGGACGACGACCGGTTCCTGTACGCCGGCGACCAGGGCGGCAACGAGTTGAACCATCTGTACGTGGGGTCGGACGGCGCCGGGGACGTTCCCGAAGGCGGCGTCGACCTGACGCCGGGAGCGAACGTGCGCGCCTCCTTTGCCGGCTGGGGGAATGACGGCGAGGCGTTCTTCGTGCGGACGAACGAGCGCACGCCGTTCGCCATGGACCTCTACCGCTACAGCGTGCCGCCGCCGGGAACCTGGGACTTCGAACGTGAGCTCGTCTTCGAGAACGACGGCACCTTCAACCTCGGTGACGTGAGTGACGACGGCCGCTGGCTGGCCCTCGACAAGCTGGCCAGCAACTACGACAGCGACGTTTACGCCTACGACCTGATGGCGGGTCACCTGGTGCACGTGACCGAGCACGAAGGCGAGGTCGAGCACTCCTCCGGCGGCTTCACGCCGGACAGCGCGCAGCTCTACTACGGGACGAACGAGCACGGAGAGTTCAACCAGGTGTGGTCCTACGACCTCGCCGGCGGCGCTCGCGAGCTCGTGCTTGCCGCCGACTGGGACGTCTTCGGCGTGTCCTTCTCCGAGACCGGCCGGTACCGGGTGTCGGCGATCAACGAGGACGCTTCGACCTCGGTCGAGGTCCTGGATACCGAGACCGGCGCCCCGGTCGCCCTTCCCGACCTGCCGGCCGGCGACATCGGCGCGGTCCGTTTCTCGGCGAGCGACCGGCTGATGGCCTTCTACCTGAGCAGCGACCGGTCGCCCTCGGACCTCTACGTCTACGACCTGGAGCAGGGCGGCGAAGCGCTTCGCCTGACGCAGAGCCTGAACCCCGAAATCGACCCCGAGGACCTTGTGACACCTGAGGTGATTCGGTACCCGAGCTTCGACGGACTCGAGATCCCGGCGATCCTGTGGCGGCCGCACGGGGCCTCGGCCGCGAACCCGGCGCCGGCGATGGTCTGGGTGCACGGCGGGCCGGGCGGCCAGACCCGGCGCAGCTACCGCGCCGATATCCAGCACCTGGTGAACCAGGGCTACGTCGTCCTGGGGGTGAACAACCGCGGTTCGTCCGGCTACGGCAAGACCTTCTTCCACATGGACGACAAGAAGCACGGCGAGGTCGACCTGCAGGACTGCGTCTGGGCCCGCACGTGGCTCGAGTCCCAGGATTGGGTGGATGGTTCCCGGGTCGGCATCATCGGCGGCAGCTACGGCGGCTACATGGTGGCCGCGGCGCTGGCGTTCGAGCCCGAGGTGTTCGACGTCGGCATCAACATCTTCGGCGTGACGAACTGGATTCGGACGCTCGAGAGCACGCCCCCGTGGTGGCAGGCACAGAAGGTGGCCCTGCTCGGCGAATTGGGCGACCCGGCGACCGAGCGCGAGCGCCTCGAGCGCATCTCGCCGCTGTTCCATGCCTCGAACGTCGTCAAGCCGCTGCTCGTCGTCCAGGGCGCGAACGACCCCCGGGTGCTCCAGGTCGAGAGCGACGAACTCGTCGAGGCGGTGCGGGCGAACGACGTTCCGGTGGAGTACATCCTGTTTCCGGACGAGGGCCACGGCTTCCGCAACCGCGTGAACCGGATCGAGGCGTCGGAGCGCTACGCGGCGTTCCTGGCCGAGCACCTGGGCGAGTAGGTCGAGCGGCGGTCTGCGGGCTTCCCCGTTCCTCCTCGGTTCGTGAGTCGGGTCTCTGGCCGACCGTCGCGACGACATCATCGCGGCCCTGGACGTGCTCTTCACGGTTTGGTGACCCTTCTTTTCACCGTCTCTTGACGGTTTTCGCGGCGTCTCTTCACAACAGAGCCGAACAATCCTCCTCCAGAACCAATGGAGGAGGATTACGTGATTCTGCATCGGCTTGTCTCGTCTGCCTGCCGGAACGTTGCTTTCCGGGCGGGTTTCCTGTTGATGGCGGCTTCGGCTCTGCCGGTCGCGGCCTTCTTTCCGCCGGTTGAACCGGGCATCCCGAATCGCCCGGCCATCCTGCTGGAGACCAACTTCTACGCCTTCACCTCCGCGCTCGAGCTGACCGAGCCGGACCTCGACCTGACACTGGACGCCAGGGGGTATACGACCCCGGCGACGGTCTACCTGTACTGGGAGGACCGGGCGACCCAGGCCAGGACCTGGTACAACCAGGGAACGAACTCGTTCGGCTCCGAGGAGATCGACGTGTTCGGTTCCGCCGGCGCGGCTCAGGCGATCGATCTCACCGGACTGGGGAGCCGGTTCGGAGCGTCGTCGAACACCTTCCGGCTGTTCGGCAGCGGCGGCGCACTCGGTGGACTGCCTGCGTCCGTGCCGCGGGCAACCGGTCTCTACCAGTTCGTGCTGGAGATCCGGGACGCGGTCGGAGACAAGGTCATCGCGCGGGGCAACGCGATGTACAGCCACCTGGACGCCGTGATCCACAAGGTTGGCAACATCACGTCGAACGAGACCTGGACTGCGAACAATGCGTACTACCTGAACGGCCCGACCTTCATCGACGGCGGGGCGACTCTGACGATCGAGCCCGGCACGTTCGTTTTCGGGGGCAACGTCAACCAGGGCGTTCTGGTGGTCAAGCCCGGCTCGAAGATCATGGCCGCCGGCACGGCCCGGATGCCGATCGTCATGACTTCCGAGTTCGATGTCGGCGAGCGGGAGCCGGGCGACTGGGGCGGCCTCGTGATCAGTGGCAACGCTCCCTGCAACGTCTGTCCCCGCGAGGGCGAGGGCGACTCGGGTCTGTTTGGCGGCAGCAACGCGGCGGAGTCGAGCGGCCGGCTCTCGTACGTGCGGGTCGAGTTCGCCGGCATCCGGTTCACCGATCAGAACGAGCTGAACGGCATCGCTCTGCAGGGCGTCGGCAGCGGTACACAGATCGACCACGTTCAGGTCCACCACAACGCGGACGACGGCATCGAGTTCTTCGGCGGCACGGTGGACGCGAAGTACGTGCTGATCACCGACTCCCAGGACGACAGCATCGACTGGACGTTCGGCTGGCGGGGCCGGATGCAGCACGCGGTCGTTCTGCAGCGTTTCGACGACCACGACAAGGGGATCGAGGCGGACAACGCCAGTTCGAACAACAACCTCGAGCCGCGCTCCCATCCGACGATCTACAACCTGACCATCTCGATGTGGCCCGACTCGGGCGATCCGGGGATTCTGCTGCGTCGCGGCACGGCGATCACGTTGCGCAACGCGATCGTCATGAACGCCAAGGACTACGCGGTGGACATCGACGGCGCGGTGACCGAGGGCCTGGTGGGGAACCTGCTGACGATCGACAACAGCATCTTCTTCAACAACCGGGACGGCTTCGCGAACGTCGATCTCCAGGCGACGAACATTCTGGCCTCCAATCCGCTGATTCCGAACTCGCGGAGCCGCGTGCAGCCGGACCTGGCGCCCCTGGCGGGTTCGCCGGCCCGCTCGGGCGGCGCGCCGATACCCGCGGCCGTCGCCGCCGCCTCGGGAGACGGCTTTTTCGATGCCGTGACCCACATCGGCGGCGTCTCGCCGGAAGACCCGTGGCTCGACGACGGCTGGACCACCTTCTCGGACAACTAGGGCAATGAACTTCACAGAGCACAACTTCACAGAGCACACAGGAGCAGGTTTCACCATGCACAACACGGGCACCCGCGGGGACGCGGGATCCACCACGCGACGGCTCCATCGACGTTGCGGTCGCGATACTCGCGGTCTGTTTCCTTGCCGCAGGCGCGGCGGTCGCCGAGGACGGCTCCGCCACCGGCATGATCCTCGATGGCCGCAGCGGCACGCCGGTGCGCGGCGCCACGGTTACGGTCGAGGGCGGCTTGGCGTCCGCAACGACGTCGGTCGACGGCGCGTTCCAACTGGCGTTGCCGGCCGGCACGCATTCGGTCGTCGTGTCGGCGGAGGGCTACGAATCCCAGCGCATCCTCGATGTGGTGGTCGAGGCGGACGGTCTGGCGCAGTTCAGCGCGGTGCTCATGCCGGCCGGCCAGGGCGNCGGCCAGGAAGTGGCGCTGGCGGACACGATCACGGTCGAGGCGNCGGCGGTCGATGCTTCGGCCNCGGCTCTTCTNGCCGAACGCAAGGCGTCGGCCGAGATCATCGACAACATCGGCTCGGAGGAGATCTCGAAGAACAGTGGTTCCGACGCCGCCGACGCCCTGCGCCGGGTGACCGGCATCTCGCTTCAGGACAGCAAGTTCGCCTATGTCCGCGGTCTCGGCGACCGCTACGGCAACACGACCCTGGACGGCTCGCGCATCCCCTCGACGGAGTTCGAGCGCAAGGTCGTGCCGCTCGACCTGTTCGACGCCGACCTGCTGGACAACATCACGGTCAGGAAGTCGTACTCGCCGGAGCAGCCGGGCGACTTCGCCGCCGGGGCGATTGAACTCGTGACCCGGAGCTTCCCGGCGCGCCAGGTGCTCTCCGTCGGCCTCTCGAGCGGTCACAACTCGGAGACCACGGGCGACCCGCTTCTCCAGGCCCCGATGGGCCTCAGTTCCTCCGGCGCCGGCGGCCAGCCGCTGCCGGCCGACTTCCCGGATCGGGCGGTCGTGCGCCAGAGCCGTTTCCTGGGCATCGGCTTCGGCAGCGCCGATCTCGAACGGATGGGCGAGCGGATCGCCGGCCGCTGGACTCCGACCGGCAGCGACGACGCCCCGCTCGGCCGCGGCGGGAAGATCGCCTTCGGCAACACCTTCGGCGGCTTCGGGGTCATGCTGGCCGGAAACTGGGACAACAGTTTCGAGTCGCGTGCTGAGCAGCGAACGTTCTACTCGGTCGGCCAGGGCGGCGCGATCGTGCCGCTNCACGCTTACGACTTCGACTACGGCGTGGAGCAGGTGAAGAGTTCCTGGATGGGCAACTTCTCGCTCCGGGCGGGCGATGGCGGCCAGATCGAGATCCGGTCGCTGCAGACGAACCTCAGCATGTCCGAGGCNCGCTTCCAGGAGGGGTTCTTNTCGGACATCAACAACGACATCGAGGATCACCGGCTCCAGTATGAGGACCAGNAGGTGTCCAACCTGCAGATCGGCGGCGACCACTACGTCTCGGGCGTCGGCTCGAACGGCAGCACGCTGACCTGGCGCGGCTCGNCCTCGACGGCCCGAACGCACGAGGATCTGCGNCAGACGATCTACGAACTGTTCGATGACGGCTTCCGCCTGACGAACAACGGGCAGAGCGGCTTCATGTACTTCAACGACCTCGAGGACGAGATCGACGACTACCGCGCCGATTGGGAGACGTTCTTCGCCCGCGGCGACCGCTTCGGCAGTTTCAAGGTCGGTGTGCGCCGTTGGACCAACGACCGGGCCTTCGGCGGCCGGCGTCTCCGCATGTTCCCCAGGGACACGGAGGGCATCGATCTCACTGGCACGCCGGAGCAGATCTACTCGCCGGCGAACATCGACTTCTTCGGCTTCCAGTTGACCGAAGTGACGAACGCGACGGACAGCTACAGCGCCGACTGGGGCGTNGACGCNGCNTACGCGCAGGTCGACTACGGCTGGCAGGACTGGAGGATCGTCGGCGGTCTGCGGCNGGAGGAGTCGGACCAGAACGTNCGCACGATCGACCGGACCGCNCTCGGCGGCGCCGAGACGGTGACGAACAAGTCCCATGGCGACATCGCCGGTTCACTGAGTGTCATCCGAAGCCTNGGCGCCACGCAGAACCTGCGCTTCAGCGTTTCGCGGACAGTCAACCGACCGGAGTTCCGTGAGGTCGCGCCGTTCCGCTTCAAGCACATCGTCGGCGGTTTTGTGGTGGTGGGCAACCCCGATGTCGAGCGCGCCCTGATCGACAGCTTCGACGCCCGCTGGGAGTGGTTCCCGTCGGCGGGCGACGTGGTCGCGGCGAGCGTCTTCTACAAGGACTTCACGGACCCGATCGAGAGCGTCGTCATCTCGGCCGTCGAGCCGACGGAGACCTTTCGCAACGTGGAGGGCGCCCGCAACCTGGGCCTGGAGCTCGAGTTCCGCCGCAACCTCGGCTTCGTCGGTTCTGCCGCCGAGGACTGGACGGCCATCTTCAACTACACGTTCATCGACTCCGAGATCCAGATCGACGCGGGCACCACGGTGCTGACGAATCCCGTCCGGCCGTTGACCGGTCAGCCCGAGAACCTGGTCAATCTCGGGCTCGAGTGGGCGCCGGACAGCTACGACACGACGCTTCGCGTCCTCTACAGCATGGTGGACGANAAGGTCCACCTGGGCGGCGTGTTCGGGCTGCCCGACGTGATCGAGGAGGCGCGGAGCAGNGTGGACCTCGTGTGGCGCCAGGGCATCGTCGGCGGCCTGGACCTCAAGCTGGCCGTCGTGAACGCCCTGAACGAAGAGCGNAACTGGAGCCAGGGCGGAGAGACGTTCCGNCTCTACGATCCGGGCAGGGCGATCAGCGTCGGATTGGGNTACTCGTTCTAGCNGCNGGCNGTGCGGCGTCNTAGAAGTCGAAGTGCAGCAACAAGCCGAAATGCTCGACCGATCCGGCTCCTTCCGGGTCGGTCGANACGTAGTTCGCCAGCATNCGAAGGTTGCTGCGGAGGTACCAGTTGAGGGCCAGGGAGAGACTCTGCTGGCTGCCGCCGGCAACGGAACCGCCGCTGAGATCGATGTGGTCCCAGCGCGCGGCGAGTTCCCACGCGCCCCTGCCTTCGGGCACGGGAGTTGTCGGCCTCAGCCGGGTGAACGAGCGGCCACTGCGACTGTAGGGCTTCCTCTCGCCGGTGAGGAACCAGCCCGCTTCGACGTACTGGGCGTCGAAGCGGGCGCTCCGGCCNTCCGGGGAACCAGCCGGCAGGAGGTCGACCTGGGCCGACAGCAGNTCGCCCTGCAGCCAGAAGNAACTCCGCGCGAACAGNAACTCGACGCCCAGCAGGCGCAGGCCGTCGGCCGGCAGCCACCCGGTGTCGACCTGGCGAGGCGCCAGCCGGACGCCGGTGCGGCCGCGCAGACGGGCCGCGTCGGCGGTGGGCTGGCGGTGCGAGACGGCCACACCGAGATGGAGCAGCGGATCGCTTCCTTCGTCTCCGTCCCGGGCGAGACCGGTGAGNCGGCCGGTCAGGCTCCAGTCCGAACCGGGCCGCATGTCGTAGCCGTCGCTGTCGCGGAAGGCGCCGACGGCCCAGGCGACGCGGTCGCCGGGAAGCCGGTCGTGAACCATGAAGCCGAGGTTGCGGCCCGGCGCCAGGGCGGTGACCGCCGCAGGGCGAGCGACGAAGGCGTGGTAGTTCGAGGATTGCTGGATCGAAAGGCTGAAGGGCTCCTTGAAGTGCCCGGCGCGGAAGGTGGCCGCGCCGTCGTTCGGCGTTGCCTCGACGAAGACATCCGTGGGCACGATGTCGCCGCTCGCGATGTCGTGCTCGATCTTGAACGTGAACCGGTCGAGAAACTCGCCGTTCAGCACCAGGCGGACGCGTCGCCAGTCGACGCCGTCCTCGAACCCGAACCGTTCTTCCAGAGCCGGGTCGGGCGACGAGGCGCTGGCCTCGACGTGGACTCGCCCGCCGACGGAGATGTCGAAGGCGCCCTCTTCGGCCTGCATCGTCGTGGCCACGCTGACCAGAAACAGCGCGGCAAGAGCCGGGGAACGGGACATTCGCACTCCTCGCCGGGTCGGTATGGGTCTCGGTGGTCTAGCCGGGAGCAGCCGGCCCGGCGGCCNCTCGCGCGGTTACGTTCGTAGGAAGGCGTAAAGGGACGGTGAAGATCTTGANGATAGCNGGGGTTCGAGAAGCCGATTTCAGGCCGCGTTCGGGGTTCGGCTTTATCGCCCGTTCACTAAAGTCTGGCTAGCCTTGGGCCGGGTCCACCGTGTTGGAGGTTCCGGACGTCTNATGAGCGCCACGAAGGTCGTCGTCATCGAGGACGAACCCGACATCCTCGAGCTGATCGAGTACAACCTNCGGCGGGAGGGCTTCGAGGTCGTGACGGCCACCAGCGGCCGAGNGGGTCTTNCCGTGATCGGTCGCNANAAGCCGGACCTCGTGCTGCTCGACCTGTTGCTGCCCGGCCTGGACGGTCTGGATGTCTGCCGGCGCCTTCGCGCTGTGGAATCGACGCGCGACCTGCCTGTGATCATGGTCACGGCTCGCGGCGAGGAGAGTGATGTCGTTCTGGGTCTGGGCGTCGGTGCCGACGACTACATCCACAAGCCCTTCAGCCCTCGCGAACTGATCGCCCGTGTCCGGGCGGTCCTGCGGCGGGGGCCGATGCGCGAAAGCGATCCGGATCGGAGAGTCGTCCGTGGGCCGCTCATTGTCGACCCGGTCAGGCACCGGGTCGCGGTCGACGGCCGGCGGCTGGAGTTCACGCCCACCGAGTTCCGCCTCGTGCACTTCCTGGCTTCGCATCCGGGCCGCGTCTTCACCCGTGGCCAACTCCTGGATCGGGCGATCGGCGACCGGGCAATAGTCATCGACCGGAACATCGACGTTCATGTCCGCGCCGTGCGCAAGAAACTCGGATCGCATCGCGACCTGATCGAAACGGTGCGCGGCATCGGCTACAGCTTCCGCGACGACGAGGGCCGGGACGTGTAGGTTGTGGATACTCGGCTCGGCCGGTTCCCGGCCGTCCGGGGCTTCCCATGATTGGCTCAACTCTCTTCTGGCGTCTCTTCCTGGGCGGGGTCGCGCTGCTGGCTTCGGGTCTGTTGCTTGGCGGCGCGCTTGCCTCGGGCCGGATGGGCGCGGTCGTCGTCGGGGCGGTGGCGCTTCTGGCCGCTGCGGGTGCCGGTCTCGCCGCCGGCCGGTTGGCGGGGCGGGCACGGAGTCTGCTGGCAAGAGCCGCGGCGCTGGGCTCGCCCGCGCCCGCTTGCCAGGCCGGCCGCGGTGACGAGTTCGCCCGCCTCGAGGCTTGTCTCGAGGAGAACGAAGCGCGTTTCGTGGAACAGGTCGAACAGCTCAGGGCGGAGCGCAATCAGTTGACGGCGGTGCTGGGCGGCATGGTCGAGGGTGTGGTGGCGATCGACCTCGACCGGCACGTGCTGCACCTGAACGCGGTGGCCGCGAAGTGGTTCAGACACCCGGCGCCGGAGTCGGCCGTCGGACGTCCGATCTACGAACTGTCGCGCCAGCCGGAGATCTCGGGCGCTCTGATCGAGGCGATGGAGAAGCGGAGGCAGGTGAGTCGCACGTTCACCCTGGCGCGCTTTGCCGGCCAGGTCGACGGCCCCAACAGGTTCGAGCTGAACGCGTCACCCCTGCTCTCGTCCCGCCGGGACGACGAAACGGTCGAAGGGGCGGTGGCCGTGATCCACGACATCACGGAGTTGGAGCGGCTGGAGAGCGTGCGGCGGGACTTCGTTTCGAATGTCTCGCACGAGCTGAAGACGCCGCTTACCGCGATTCACGGCTACGTGGAAACCCTGCTTGAGGCCGATCCGATCGATGGTCCGACGCGTGGCCGCTTCCTGCGGAAGATCCGCCGGCAGAGCAACCGTCTGGGCGCGCTGGTTTCCGATCTGCTCACCCTGTCGCGGATCGAGTCCGCGGCCGAGCCGCCGGCGACGGTCCTCGATCTGCGGTCGCCGGCCGGCGAAGTGTTGAATCTGCTCGGTCCGGCGGGCGAGGAGCGCGGTCTCGAACTGGTAGCCGAGTTCCCGCAGGCGGCGGTCGAGGTCCTGGGCGAAGAGGAAGCGATCCGGCAGGCGTTGTCGAACCTGGTCGACAACGCGGTCAAGTACTCGTCGTCAGGTGGTCGCGTGTTCGTTCGCCTGCAGACGGAGAACGGGCGGGCGGTGCTCGAGGTCGAAGACGAGGGGCCGGGCATCGCCGGCGAACATCTGGACCGGATNTTCGAACGCTTCTACCGTGTCGACCGGGCCCGCTCCAGGGAGCTCGGCGGCACCGGCCTCGGCCTCGCGATCGTCAAGAACGTCGCCAGACGGCACGGTGGCGGAGTCGAGGTGGAAAGCGAACGGGGACGGGGCTCGACATTCCGTTTCTGGTTGCCCTCCGCCGGCTGATGCGGGCTTCACGCGCTCTTCACATGGCTGCGCGACATTCGCCGGGGTTCCGGTTCCCGGGCCGACTAGGATTGGCGANTTGAGGATTCATCTACAACGAGACCTTGACCAGGTGACGCGGTCGCTACTGGAAGTAGCGGCGATGGTCGAGGAGATGATCGCCAGGTCGCTCAAGGCGCTTCGGGAGCGGAGCGTCGACCTGGCCCANGAGGTCCAGCGCCAGGATCGNGTGATCGACGCCCGCGAGATCGAGGTCGAAGAGGAGTGCCTCAAGATCCTGTCCCTGCACTCGCCGGTTGCCTCGGACCTCCGGATGGTCGTGACCTACCTGAAGGTGAACAACGATCTCGAACGGGCCGGCGATCTGGCCCGCAACCTCGCCGAGCGCGCGGAGAGTCTCGCGGTAGCTGAGCCGGTCGATGTCCCGGAAGAGATCTGGATCATGGCCGAGCGCATCCCGAAGATGCTCCGAGCGGCTCTCGATGCGGTGGTGGGGGGCGACACGGAACTCGCCCGTTCGGTCATCGCGGAGGACGAGGTCGTCGACCGCAGCCACGAGGCGATGTACGGCGTGGTTCGGAGGATGATCGAGAAGGAGCAGGCTTCTGTGGGCGTCAGCATCCAGTTCCTGTCGATCTCCCGCTATCTCGAGCGCATGGCGGACCTGGCGACGAACATCGCCGAGGATGTCGTCTTCCTCGTCGACGGCGAAGTCGTACGCCACCAGGCGTCGTAGCGTCCCCGGGTCTGAGCCCCGATCGGCAACGTGCACGGATGTTGCCGGGGGGGTTTACGGCCGCGGTAGAAGCGGCTAGACTCCGCCCCTTCCCCGCCATGCACCGCGGAGCTTGACTCCGTGGGGCNGAGTCCCATTGCGTGTCGAGGGGTGCCTTCTGGGAGATTCCGGGAAGTTCGGGAGGGGAGATTTTGGGTGTCCCGCCACACGGTTCAGAGACTTGAAGATGGGGAATCCTGAGACGGCTGCCCACGTGGCTCAGGGGTAGAGCACTTCCTTGGTAAGGAAGGGGTCACCGGTTCAAATCCGGTCGTGGGCTCCAGACGGGCATCAAAGCAGCAAGTACACGATTACGAGTACACGGATAGTTGAGCCGCGAGAGCGGGAGAGGCAACGAGCGTCATGGCGAAGGAGAAGTTCGAGCGTACGAAGCCGCACGTGAACGTGGGGACGATCGGTCACGTGGATCACGGCAAGACGACGTTGACGGCAGCGATCACGAACATTCTGGCGAAGGCGGGTGGCGCGGAGTTCGTGCCGTTCGACGAGATCGACAAGGCTCCGGAAGAGCGTGAGCGCGGGATCACGATCGCGACGGCTCACGTGGAGTACGAGACGCCGAACCGTCACTACGCCCACGTGGACTGCCCGGGGCACGCGGACTACGTGAAGAACATGATCACGGGCGCTGCGCAGATGGACGGCGCGATCCTGGTCGTCTCGGCAGCCGACGGTCCGATGCCCCAGACGCGTGAGCACGTGCTGCTGGCTCGTCAGGTCGGTGTGCCGTACATCGTCGTGTTCATGAACAAGTGCGACATGGTGGACGACGAGGAGCTTCTGGACCTGGTGGAGCTTGAGCTTCAGGACTGCTGAGTTCGTTCGAGTTCCCCGGGGACGAGATTCCGATCATTCGCGGTTCGGCACTGGAGGCGCTCGAGAGCGGCGATCCGGAGAGCGAGTGGGGATCGAAGATCGTGGAGCTTCTGGAGGCTGTGGACTCCTACGTGCCGACACCGGAGCGGGCGGTGGACCAGGATTTCCTGATGCCGATCGAGGACATTTTCACGATTTCGGGTCGCGGCACGGTGGTGACTGGCCGCGTGGAGCGCGGTCGGGTGAAGGTTGGCGAGACGGTGGAGATCGTGGGGATTCGGGACACGGAGTCGACGGTGGTCACGGGCGTCGAGATGTTCCGGAAGCTCCTGGACTCGGGCGAGGCCGGGGACAACATCGGCGTGTTGCTTCGTGGGACGAAGAAGGACGAGGTGGAGCGCGGTCAGGTTCTGGCGAAGCCGAAGTCGATCACTCCCCACACGAAGTTCAAGGGCGAGGTGTACGTGCTGAACAAGGACGAGGGCGGGCGTCACACGCCGTTCTTCGACGGTTACCGTCCTCAGTTCTACTTCCGCACGACGGACGTGACGGGCGTGGCGAACCTGCCTTCGGGCACGGAGATGGTGATGCCCGGGGACAACGTGACGCTGGACGTGGAGCTGATCGCTCCGATCGCGATGGAGAAGGGCGTGCGCTTCGCCATTCGTGAGGGCGGCCGCACGGTCGGTGCCGGCACCGTCACCGACATCGTCGAGTAGAAGTATCCAGGCGCGGTAGGTATTTGAGGAAGGTTGGGATCAGGCAGAAATGGTGAACGAGAAGATCCGTATTCGGCTCAAGGCCTTCGACTATCGCATTCTGGATACGTCGACACACGAGATCGT
>JGI24795J26692_1000999_pt1 | contig 15568 bp, 16 predicted proteins | sample PinacodermBB_FD_26692 | JGI IMG/M metagenome (IMG submission 26692)
GTTTGCATTAATCACCAATACCAGCAGGGCCTCGACCCAAACTCAAGGACCCCCAAAAAACCCCCATCCCACGTTTACGCGCAGGCTCAACAACTGTCCCCGACCGAGGTCGACGATGCTAGTCGCCTGTTGCCTTACGACGGAACTGTCGGTGCCGCCACATCAAATGCTCATCAAGACCCAACGCTTGGGTGTCACCAATGCGGTCTGTGTCAGCTTCGAGCAACGCCTCGCCCCAACGGCACACCGACGTGTTGACCGGATGCCAACACCCATCCCAGCTCCGAAGCGACCTCTTTGAACGGGCGGCCACGACCCGCCTGACGCGTCGCCCAACGACCCCACGAGTGGTCAACCTCTCACGCGGCGGCGCTATCGCCGGGTCCTGTTCGGTGACCGTACCCAGCGAGCACTCCGACTTCGAGCAACGCCAACGGCGCTTGTGCCACACCAGCAACACAGACCGCCCGATCGCCGGGAGATTCACCAACTCCACCTCCCGATCGCCGTCAGACCACAACGACCCGTCGCAACCATCGCAATCCGGTCTCGGTGCCCGACAGCGGATATGAATCCGCAGCGCCTCACCAGCCTCGTCGTCGATGCCGACCACCTCAACATCGCCCAGTCCCACCAACACCTCACAAACACGTATAGGGTCAAATTCCACCAGGATCCTCCAGATTCTCGTTGCGGACAGCACCGATTCTGGAGGATCCCTCGCGTTCAGGCGCGGACCCCCACCCAACCGACTCCGACCCAAAACGCGAAGAGCCCCTTTATTGAGGTGTTCCGCGTGAAACAATCTTAGGCACGCGTCTCGTACTTGGTGTTTCACGTGAAACATTTGCCTTAGGGTATTTTTGGCGGTGCTCTTGCTTCGATCAAGGAGGCGGTTTTGTGGCAATATCGAAGCCTAGAATTTTCGTGGTGACCAACCTGCTCGCGGCCGCAATCCTTTATTTTAGCTGTTTCACGTGAAACGCTGCTGTAGAATGCTTGACTGCAATTGTTTCACGTGAAACAACTACCTGAGAGTATTTTTGGCGGTGCTCTTGCTTCGATCAAGGAGGCGGTTTTGTGGCAATATCGAAGCCTAGAATTTTCGTGGTGGCCAACCTGCTCGCGGCTGCAATCCTTTATTTTAGCTGTTTCACGTGAAACGCTGCTGTAGAATGCTTGACTGCAATTGTTTCACGTGAAACAACTACCTTAGGGTAGTTTTGGCGGTGCTCTTGTTTCGATCAAGGAGGCGGTCTTGTGGCAATATCGAAGCCTAGAATTTTTTGGTGGCCAACCTGCTCGCGCCCACAACNCGTATTTGATGTTTCACGTGAAACATTTGTGTGACGGTGTTTGATTTGGGGTAGNATTGCTTTGACTGAGGAGGCGGTCTTGTGGCAACATTGAAGCCTAGAATTTTTGCGGTGGCCAACCAAAAGGGAGGCGTTGGTAAAACGACCACGACCATAAACCTTGGCGCTTGCATTGCCCAACTTGGTCACCGGGTTCTTATTGTTGATTTAGACCCCCAAGCAAATGCCACACGAGGTCTCGGCATAGACTCGCGTTTGGTAGATCATTCACTCTACGATGTGTTGCTGCATGAGTTTCCGATAGAAGATGTGATTGAGCCAGTATCGGTAAAGAACTTATACGTAGTCCCGTCTAGCCTCGACCTCGCGGGTGCGGAGATTGAGTTAGTTCCAGCGATGAACCGAGAAAGAAAGCTGAAGCTAGCATTAGACACGGTTTTGGACGATTACCAATTTGTCTTCATCGATTGTCCACCTTCGCTTGGACTCCTCACCATCAACGGATTAACCGCTGCCTCCGAAGTGCTCGTGCCAGTACAAACCGAATATTACGCACTCGAAGGACTTGGCTTGTTGATCCGCAATATTGAATTGGTTACGCGTAACCTAAACCCAGAACTTCATCTCAGCACCATTGTGTTGGGAATGGTAGATGCGAGAACCAAACTTTCTAGTCAGGTATCAGACGAAGTCAGGAGCCACTTCGGCGACAAGGTTTGCCGCCAAGTGATCCCTCGGGCCGTTCGTCTGAGCGAAGCCCCGAGTTTCGGTCAACCGATTTCTGTATTTGATCCAGGCTCAAGAGCAGCAACGGCATATCGCACACTAGCTAAGGAGGTTCTTGATGAATAAGCGTGGTGGACTTGGTAGGGGATTAAGTTCTTTGATACCCTCGGATTTTACCGCTCAAAGTGGCGAATATCAAGAGTTAGATATCAACGAAGTCATTCCTAATCGTTACCAACCCCGTGAACATTTTGATGAAGACACGTTGACTTCATTGTCAAAGTCAATTGCTGAGATTGGGGTTATCCAGCCGATCGTCGTCCGTCAACTTGATACTGGAAGTTATGAGTTGATCGCTGGCGAACGGCGCTGGCGGGCGGCCAAACGAGCCAATTTATCGGTAGTCCCGGCAATAATCCGAACCTCCGACGATATGTCCTCGCTCGAAACGGCTGTGGTTGAGAATTTGCATCGGCAAGACCTAAATGCACTTGAAGAAGCGGCCGCGTACCAACAACTAATTGAAGATTTTTCTTTGACTCAAGATGATGTGGCACGTCGTGTGGGGAGGTCTCGTTCGGCAGTAGCCAACACACTAAGGTTGCTGCAACTCCCACCGGTTGTTCAGCGTCTCCTGATTGAGAAGCAGATAACCACTGGTCACGCCCGCGCACTATTGACGACTCCAGACCGAGATGAACAAGAACGTTTGGCCCAGCAAATTGTTGATGAAGACTTAACAGTCCGTCAAGTCGAAGATCTGCTGCGTTACGAAGACACGAAACCTAATGCAAAAGCCGACAAACGTGCAGCAACGCAGCCCACACCTGAAGTTGCTGATGCTGGTGTGCTCGAACTTGAAGAACTATTGGCAACCTGTCTCGAAACTAGAGTGGCCGTGAAACTCGGGAAAGGCCCGGGAAAGCTTGTGGTTGATTTTGCGGACCTTGATGATCTTGAGCGGATATTCCGTATCATCGCTCATGAATGAACAAAGTTCTAGCTAAGCAATCGTAACCTCAGGATTATCACACCAATTGGTTATTGCATCACGAAGTGCTGCAGCAACCGCCTCAGTTCTCTCAACCACTAGCGGAGCGGGCCCCATCCGACACCAAACCGCAGTCATCCTAGTTTCACGAAGTATCGGTAAACGCATCCCGGTTGCAGGGTGCTCACAATCCAAAACCGAGCTAACTTCCGCGGCGCACTGTTCGGCTAAGCCCCGACCACCATTAGACGTGAAGCCCTGAGTTTGGAAATAAGCTATTCGAAAATCGTGAGCAGCTAGCGCGAAGCCTAGNTAAGCGTCGCCGTTCCACNCATTGGCAANGCGCGCGTGTGAAGACTGATTTGGATGATGNTGGGTTAGCACGGTTGCTCCATCAACCTGCAACAAACGCGCAACCGAGTTCGCTATCGCTGGGAACCCCCCCGTCTCCCCCAAAAGAATGCGCCGTCCCGCTAACCCTCTGCGCTCTCGGAAATGTTCACTTTGACGTACCTCAGCAATGGTCTTGGTAGCAAACTGCCGACCAGCGAGCCGTTCAAGAGCCGCAACAGTCGACCGACCCACCGTTCCATCCGCGTTTAATCCTTGATTGTGTTGAAAATCTCGTACCGCTTCTTCGGTTTCGCGTCCGAAAATGCCGTCAATCCATCCAGCATCAAAACCTAGTTTGCCTAAACGTAGTTGTAAGTCAGCAACATCATCACCGCGGGTCAATGGTGAACGGAGATAAAGCATCCGGTCACCTAGGCGGAAAGTGGCTTCCACCAACGCAGCCCAAGTTTGCTGAGCACAAATCCCATCTTCAACTAGGCGACGGTCGGCTTGAAACTCTCGAACAACGCGTTCGGTGGATTCGTCAAACACATCCAAGTCGCCAACACCAACAAAACCCGCTTTTGCGAGTCGGCGATGCAAGTCTCGCACCGCAGCGCCGCTGTCACCGCACCGCAGTGGAAGGCCGGTCGAATTCATCCGGCTTGCAGATGCACAATACCCTTACAGGAAGGGAGTTATGTCGTCGAGAATTGCGCCTTTAGGTTTTGCACCGATAATGCGTTTGGCTTCTTCACCATCTTTAAAGAGGATCAAAGTGGGGATACTCATGACTCCGAAGCGTTGAGCGGTCGAAGGAGCATCGTCAACATTGAGTTTGAGGATTTTCAGGGTTTCGCTGTGGTCGCCCGCTATCTCTTCAAGGATCGGGGCGATCATTTTGCAAGGTCCACACCACTCAGCCCAGAAGTCAACTAGAACCGGCGTGGTAGCACTACCGATCTCTTCGTTGAAAGTGTTGTCGTCTATGCTGCTAACGGATTTTGGCATAATTGGGTTCTCTTTCTGTCGGGAAATCTTAATTCTAGCCGTGTTGAGCCTCAAGCCAACGCTCAGCATCAAGTGCAGCCATGCAACCAGAGCCAGCCGCAGTTACAGCTTGACGATAGACATCATCTTGCACATCTCCGCACGCGAAAACACCTTCAATATTGGTGCGTGAAGAACCGGGCTGCGTAATGAGGTAACCGTTGTCCTTCATTTCAAGCTGACCTTTGAAAACGTCGGTGTTGGGTTTGTGCCCAATCGCGATAAAGACCCCACTCAGCGACAAATCAGACATCTGCTCAGTCTTTACATTCTGTACACGCAAACCGCTAATCGAGCCATTACCCAAATACTTGGCAACAACTGTGTCCCAAAGAAACTCAATCTTGGGGTTGTCGAATGCTCGTTTTTGCATGATCTTTGAGGCGCGTAATGTGTCACGGCGGTGGATGATTGTGACTTTGCTGGCGAACCTAGTTAGGAAAGTGGCCTCTTCTATTGCAGAATCACCGCCACCAACTACCGCAATTTCTCGGCCCCGGAAGAAAAACCCGTCGCAGGTTGCACAGGTTGAGAGCCCGCGGCCAACGAATGCAATCTCACGATCAAGTCCGAGCATCAACGATTCAGCGCCGGTCGCAACGATCACACTTTGCGCTTGGTATGTCGGTTCAAGAGCTTGGGGATCACCGACCCAGATCCCGAATGGTCGTTTGGTGAGGTCGACTCGGCTGGCTTTAACCGTTTCGATTTGAGTGCCGAAGCGTAGCGCTTGATCACGGAATGCCTGCATCAACTCGGGGCCGGTTATACCGTCAGCGAATCCAGGGTAGTTTTCCACGTCGGTGGTGAGCATCAACTGCCCACCGGGTTGGTCACTGGTGTTACTTGGTTCGCCTTCAAGTACGAGCGGCGAGAGGTTCGCGCGAGCTGAATAGATGGCAGCTGTTAATCCCGCTGGTCCAGAACCGATGATTACAACTTCGTGGGTGTCAGGCACGAGTTCCCCTTACAAAATCGTTGTGACATATGTCACACAAAGAAGTCAATGATGCCGTAGCAGATGATTACCACGATGATCCCAACGTCCAGAATCAAAGCTAGGTTTACCCAGCGCATACCCTCAGACTTCCGGTTGAACCAAAAACCGCTGCCAAGAATCGCCAAGAGTCCACCAATGAGCAGGTGCGCTGCCCAAGTGGCATCGCCCACACCTGCGCCGATAGGAAGGTAAGCGTCAGCAAGGCGAACGCCGATAATAATTATGAGGATCAGCGCAGCAGCGATAAACACCAAAGCGACCAAACCGTAGACAAGCGCACGCACCGCACGGATCGCATTTTCGGTGCCGTAAGTGCGGGTTTTGGCGATGGCGTTGACGATTATGTCTACGACACCCGAAATCCAGTCGCTTTTGTCTTGTGTAGTCTCAGTTTGGTCGGATTCAGCTGAGGGTACAGTAACCATATCCAGCGAGCCTAGCGGCGAATAAACTCAGATGTTGATCCCAAAAGCAGCTACCGGGGAGTACATCGCCATTTGCGGGCGACCGTCGAGCAGTTCCATAAAGGAAGCCATTACGGCTTGCAGCGCCTCGGACTGCCCGTGAGATTGGATCGCTTCCTCAGACGAGAAAAGTGCGAAGTATGAGTAAGTGTGGTCTTCGCCTCGGTGGTATGAATACACCTCAACTCCATCAAGTTCGGCTGCCACAGCAACCTGAGCTTCAAGCGCCGCGTCCATCTCCTCATTCTTGCCTTCTTTGCAACGAAACGTTGCCACCATCGCTACTTTGGACATAACCATCCCCCTTTATTTTCGGCGTGGGCGCACACAATGCGCCAAGCGATCATAGCACCCGAAGAACGGCAGCACCTTTTCTGAACCGAGTCTCGCAACCCGCCGACCACGGTAGCCATCGAAACTATCCAAGTCGCTGTAGCACGCCGCGCAGCCACAACTTCTGGCGCTCGCTCAAACCTTCACCGCAGAACACATCCAACACCAACGATTCAACTTGCTGCACCGTACTGAAACCACATTCGGTTAGCAACAGTTCAACATCAGACTCGTCAACGGTGCGGGCTGCTCGAGCTTTCATTGCTAGGAGATGCTCGCTCGTCGCGGCGATTACTTTGAGCGCCGGGTGGTCAAAAACCACGGCACCGCGACGTTTATCCGGCGGCGGCATATGGGGCGTGGCCTGCTCGTTTAACCAAGTGCTCGGCCAACCACGCGCTCTAGCGATTTGCCGTGCGGCGTCCATCACCGCGCTGTGACCTTCTTCAATCCACCCGTCGATGTCGCGTGTAAGTCGGTCGGTTCGGTTCGAAAGGATCATTGCTGCGCTGCCAGCGACATAAATTCGTGCTCGCTGGTCACGGTGTTGTAGGACGGTGGCGAGTTCTTTGAGCGCTTCTCGAAGTTCGGTTGCTGAGAAAGTGGGGGTCACGTAACCTCCAATTCTCGTTCAGCGATCCACATCCCGTGTATTTCAAATGCCGCCGGCGTGCTCATCATCACTGACCCACGCTCAAACTCGAAGTAATGCGCCGGCCACCACATACGTTCCAAGAAACGGTTCTCGTTTTGTGTCCAGGGCGGTGTCGCGATGTTGGCGTGGTAGCTCAAATGCTCGACGTAAGCGGCCAAGAACCCGTCCCACCGCTCATCAAAGGGCTCAGGTTCTTCGTCCACCAGCACGATTCGTTCGGCTCGGTTTGCGTGTTGCCAAACCATCCCAAAGTCGTGCAGGATAACCCGTAACCGTAAGGCATCGTCATACTCGCGCAGGCCGGGCACATAGCACGCTAAACGGTTCTNGGTAATCGTCCGATCCATCGTGTTTAGAGCCTAACGTTCTCGGTTCTCGCTAGTTCGGGTTCGCATCGGGGCTCAACCGTTTATGGTTGCGTTTTGGATAACTGTGCAGTCGGGTGGGGATGCACTCAATAGCAGCGCTGTGGTGGTTGAGATTTCAACCAGAGCAATCGTGATTGGCGTGTCGTCGATATTGGTTGTGGCAACACTCAATCGTCGGTTGTTGGCGGCGTTGTCAAGCTGGCCAATGTTGTCAGGCTGGCCAATATGGTTGAGGATGTCTGCCCAGCAAGGCACGTCATTAAGGATCTGTGTTGTGATTTGTGGCGTGTTGCTGGAAGTGGTGGTGGCTTGTGTAGTCGCCGAACTGCGTGTGATCGCCGTGCTGCTGTTGTCAACCGATTCTTGCCAGAGGTTGGTGGCACCTTTGATGAGGTCGTCAAGCGTTGCGTAGTCAGTAGCGAGTCCCAAGTCAACCATTCGGTAGCCCGGTTCAGCAGCGTCAGAGGCAACTGAACTTTCGGCTGAAGCGCTGGTAGTAGCACTAGTAGCACTAGTAGCGTCGAAACTGGCCACGGAACCATCTGCGGATTTGTCGTCTTGCTCGGACATGGCATCGGCTTCGGGCATGGCATCGGGCTCGGGCAGGTAATCTGGTTCGGACATAGAATCATCTGCGGGCAAGTAATCTGGTTCGGACATAGAATCATCTGCGGACCAGGCATCGGCTTCGGACACGGAATCATCTGCGGGCATGGCCTCGGTTGCATCACTTGGCGACACTGTATTTTCTGAAGTGTCAGCCAGCAAGCTGACACTAGTAGCCGTGCTGTCATCTGAACCAAAGTTGTTCAACGCCAACAGCACGCCCACAACGCCAACAATGAGCAACATCGCGGCTGCTATGGTCGCTAGCCGTGTGGCGTGGAACCCTCGGCGCGCTTTGGCAGCTTCAAGATCGGTGATCTTGTTGCTCGTGGTGCTTTCGGCTAAGGCGGCACTGATTAGTTGGTCAACTTCTTGGTCGGGCAGTGGTGTCACGGGCGCAGACAGCATGTTTTTCAGACGTTGATGTTGGTCGGCGAGGGTACGCAGGGATGGGTCACTGTTGACAAGAGCAACCTCTTCGGCGGTTGCTTCGCCGTCGAGGTAAGACGAAATCAGTTCGTGGTCGGTTTGGGTGTGGTCATTCATTGGTTTGTTGATTGGGACGGTTCGTGGGTTGGGTTTGGTTCCGTGCCGGGCCAAGCTGCATGATGTCGATCAGTTGACGGCGGGCGCGAGCAATCCGTGAGCGCACCGTTCCCGGCGCAATGTTGAGCGCGTCAGAGATTTCGTTGTAGCTGAGCCCGGCTACATCTCGGAGTACTAAGGCACTGCGAAANTCGTCGGTGAGTTGGCTAAGTCCACGGTCGAGGTCGACTCGCTGAGCGGTGGTTGTGGCCGGGTCTTCGCTGCCGAGAGCGTCTCTTGGCCAGGTGTGCGAGTCGGCATTTTCGGGTAATCCCGGGGTTGGTTGGCGTTGGCGACGGCGTAGTTCGTCGATGCAGGCGTTTGTTGCTATTCGGTATACCCAGGTCGAAAATTTGGATCGTCCGTCGAAACGGGGGAGTCCTTTGACGAGAGAGATGAGCGCCTCTTGGGTGGCATCTAAGGCATCGGCATCATTGCCGGAGATGCGCCGACACACGGCGTAGATGCTACTTTGGTGTTCTCGCAGGAGCCGTTCAAGGGCTTTTTGGTCTCCCCTTTGGGCAGCTGAGATGAGCGTGGTTTCGTCCATAGACCTACCAAACCTTACGCCAACCTGCGCCAACCTACGCCAACCTACTATACCTTACGCCACCCGAGGCTCTGGAAGTTACTCGGCGGACATGTCTATTCCTAGATGAAGCGAGGGGTTAGGTTTGGAGGGAGAAACCTATTACGCCGGCACCTCCGTGGGTTCCTACTACTGGGCCGATTAGTTCAACTCGAGCGTCTCGTATGTCGACCACTCCGTCGATCATCCAAAGGAAATCGTCGAGGTCGGGGGCTTGGCCATGCATGATGGCCACGTTTTGTGGGTCGTCGTAGGAAGCGAGTTTTTCACGCAACCATGCGAGGGCTTTCTTGCGGGTGCGTTGTTTGCTGGCTTCTTGCACTTGGCCGCTCGACAAGTCAAGAATCGGTTTGATGGACAGCATGGAGCCGAGGAGGGCTTGCGCTCCCCCGATTCGCCCGCCCTTTTTGAGGTTTTCGAGTGTGTCGAGCGCGCCAAATATGTGGGTACGTTCGCTGAGGTCAGCTACGGCGGTTTCTATTTCGTCTGCGGTGGCACCGTCAGCGGCCATTTGCGCGGCATTCAACACGATCGTCCCGAGTCCTACGCTGATCGACTTGCTGTCAACCACTCGAATGTCGCCATCTATCGCGGTGGCTGCGGTTTTGGCGGATTGCATGGTGGCCGAGAGTTCGGCTGAGAGGTTTATGCAGACAACCCCTTCAGCTCCGGAATCAAGTTGCCGCCTAAAGGCTTGGTCGAAACGGCCGGGTGACGGGGCGGCTGTTTCGGGGAGTTCGTCGGTGGTGGCTAGTTTGGCGTAGAACTGTTCGACGGTTAGCTCTTCACGATCGATGTATTCGGTTTCGCCGAAGCGGATTGAGAGCGGCACAACTTCAACGCCGAACTCATCGATTTCGGTGCCGCGAAGGTCACAAGCGCTATCGGTAACGATACGGACGGTCATATTTTCTCCTCAAAGTTTTGGTTGGTTTGGGTTTGCTGGTTCCAGATGTTGTGACGTTAGCAGCGCTTCGGTTGCGTTTCACGCGCCAGATGGTTTGCATCCACCAGCCTCCGAGCACGGCGAGTGCGATTGCCGAGATTACTAGACCGAGACCCGATAATGCGGTTGAACGAATGCCGATGGTGCCTTCGGTGAGTTCGAGTTGTCCGCCGGGTGAGGTGATGGCCACAGATATGCGTGAGTCGCCGGAGGCAAGCGTTTCGACTTCCATAGTGACTTCGTTGTCACCGGGCTGCAATGTTCTGCTGGTTCGCTCTCCACCTACGAAGCGCAATTTTTCGGCAGAGAACAGTAGGTCAACGTTGAGCGGTACGGGCTGCCCGTTGCGTACCGTCAGCGATATGGTGGCTCGCCGGTCGGTTAGGGTGATGCGCTCGCTTGGTTCGATGCTGATGTTGCTGGTGCCGACAAGTATGGTGTCGAAAATGGTTTGGGTGTATGCGTTGGCTTGTTGGTCTGTGAGGTTGCTTGAGGCGGCGGCTCGGAGCAGGGTTTCGAATGCTGTGATGGGTGTGCTTGATGGTGTGAGCATTGAGGCGTAGGCATCAAGAGTGCCGTTGGTAGTGGCGATGTCGGCTGCTCGGCCACTTAGGTCGGGCGCTGGGTTTGGTTGCAGCAGGGCGGTGTATGGTTGGCCGACCGAATCTTGGGCGGCGGGAACTCGCAAGGCTCGCTCAAGTGTTGCGGTTCGTAGGTTGGGGCTTTGGGCGATGCCGTTGAGCAGCACTTTAAGGGTTGCGGGGTGAATTTGGTCGAAGTCCAAGAGGACGGCTTGGTCGTTGCCGTTGGGGCTGTTGACGGTTGCGATGACGAGTTCGGCTAGTACCCGGTAACCCCCGAGTTCGGGGTCGGCGTGATTGAGCGTTCGTTGAAGCGTCTGTTCTATGCTGATGGCTGGCATGGTTACGTTGTTGCTATCACGCAACTGCAGTGGCGCGAGTGAGTTGCGGGAGCCTCGAATGTTGTTGGGGTTGACGGCGATTTGGTCGGCTGCCACGATCACGGCTTCGGTGCCGTTTTGACGCAGAAGTGAGAGTGTTTGGGCGTTGGCTGACTTATCAAGCCGCGTAACTTTTGTGGGTCGCCGACCGAGAGTTTCGTCTACGACGGCAGCGCCGTAATCGTATTGTTCGGTGACTTGGCTGCTGCTGCCGCTGCGCCGCCAGCCTTCTTCGTCGAGTTCAACCCACGGGGCGTTGAGGATTGGTCGGTCGCTGAGCAGCGCGGCGAGTTCAGCGAGTGGGTTGGCGTTGCTTTGGTCTCGGTCTCCACTGAGGTCTGCGTTTCCGTTGAGTGTCGGGTTGGTTAGAGCTTGTATGGTTTCGGGTTGCAGCGCAACTGTTATCGGTATCTGGCGATGCGCCGCGATGCGTTGGGCTTTTTTGAGTAGGTTTTCTGTGTCTAGGGTGATTGTTTGGTCTGCATTGGTTGCTAGCGGTGCGGTTAGGTCTGCGATGAAGGCGATGTGAAGGGCGGGTTGTGGTTGGTTTTCGAGCACGAGTAGGTGAGTGATTAGTGTGTCGATGATGGTTCCGTCACTGTTTTCGAGGGTGATTGCTACTACTAGCGCGCCTTGGTTGACGCGCAGGATCTCGCCGATCTCGTGGTCTGGCAGTTCGATAACAAGGTTGCCCAGATCGTTGATTGAACAGGGGCTCTCTTGGCTGATTTGGTGGATCGCGCAGGTGAAATTGCTGAAGGGTTGCTCGTCTGAGGTCGCGCTGGCGTTGTAGCTTGCGCGCACTTCGTCACGAGTGGTACGTGCTTTGTATATGCGCACTCGGATGGTGTTGTCGGTGGAGGCATCCAAACGTAGTTCGATGACGGCGGGTTCATCACTCACAAAAACTGTTTGCGTGACGAGATCAATGCGCGGTTGTGCCGTTTGTGTTCGGGCGCTTGCATTCGCGCCGTTGCTAAACGCCATGAGAACAAGCACCGCGAGCACACCAAACACACCAGAACTGACGATTGTTGTCAACCGATTGCGTGTGTTGCGCATAAGTCAATTACCTTATGTCACCTCATGTGGGAATGACAGGGGCCCCTCACGCGGAGGGGCCCCGGGTTCTGAGCGACGAAGCACTCAGGGTGTTATGTTGCCACTCTACAGGCGGGGTGCGACATGCGCCGAGTGGCTGACTGCATATACTGCAATCTTTCTTGCAACATTTGCAATATCGTCGAGTTGGTGTTATTAATGGACGGATGTCACGCTTGAGTGAAAAGTCACGTCGAGGGTCGTGGTGGATCACCGACTGCACGGTCGGAGCTCACATATGACCAGCAATGCCGGGCCGTCCGCCGATGTGTTATTGGAGATCGACGGCTTGACCTTGGAGTTTGCTTCGGGTGGCGCGCCGGTTAAGGCAGTCAACAACGTGTCGCTCACGGTCCATCGCGGTGAGACGCTGGGTATCATTGGCGAATCTGGGTCGGGGAAGAGCGCAACTGCAATGTCGGTGTTGCGTCTACTGCCGGAGCCTCCCGCTCGTGTTCTTGGAGGCAGGATCATGTTCGGGGGCAACGATCTTCTCACCGCTGATCATCGCCAACTCCGTGCAGTTCGGGGTCGTCGCATCTCAATGATTTTTCAAGATCCGACCACTTCCCTCCATCCCTCCTACACGATCGGTTCGCAACTCAGCGAAGCCATCCGCGTTCACCAGCAAGGGCTGTCAACAGGCGAGAACCGTCAGCGCTGTGTCGAATTGCTAAGCAGCGTTGGTATCTCCCCGGCAGAAGAACGGATGAAGCAGTATCCCCACGAGTTTTCTGGTGGGATGAGGCAGCGTTGCATGATTGCCATGGCTATCGCTAATCAGCCAGACGTGATCATCGCGGACGAACCTACCACGGCACTTGATGTCACAATTCAAGCCGAAATCCTCGACCTGCTCCACATCATCAAAAGGGAAACCCAAGCCGCGATTATCTTCATCACCCACGACTTGCGTGTAGTGGCACAGATATCAGATCGGGTGGCGGTCATGTACGCCGGTTCGGTTGTGGAATCCGGTCCCGCTTCAGAGGTGCTTCGTAATCCGCAGCACCCGTACACTGCTGCGCTGCTGAGGAGTCTGCCGGCGCTCCACGAACGCGCCGATCGACAGGTCTCAATCCAGGGCTCACCCCCTGATCCAACTGATCTACCCGAGGGGTGTGCCTTCCAGCCGAGATGCCACATCGGTGCTGAAGAGACGGTCTGTCGAACGATCCGCCCGATCCTGCTGAGCATCAACGAACATCATGCGTCTTCCTGCCACTTCAACGGTCTTACCTGTGCGGTTGAATCCGATTTCAAGGTTCGCTCGGCGCGCCGTGCACAGCCCGCAAGCGACACAGAAGCAGCCGGCGACCCTTTGGCGGTGCTACGGGTAAGGAACCTGGAGAAACGGTTCTCGCTTCGCAAGGGGTTTTTCTCGAGTCAACGTGAACATGTTGCCGTCGATGGTGTTTCGTTCGATGTGATGGCCGCAAAGACCTTGGCCTTGGTAGGAGAGTCCGGTTCTGGAAAATCAACTACTGCGAAGATGATTTTGCGTTTGCACAAACCTACGTCAGGGGAGATTCTTTTTGATGGTATCGACTTGGCGAAATCGAAAGGCAAGCAGTTACGTGAAGCCCGGCGCAAACTTCAGATGGTCTTCCAAGACCCGTTCGGTTCGCTCAACCCGCGTTTGACCGCTCGTGAACTGGTCGCCGAACCGCTCAAGATCCAGAGGCGTTTCAACCACGAGTCACGTGAACGCGTGGATCGTCTACTTGATCGTGTGAGGCTCAGTCCGAACCAGTGGAACAGTAGGCCGGTAGCGCTTTCTGGTGGTCAGCGACAGCGGATCGCAATTGCTAGGGCACTGGTTTTGGATTCGCATTTTCTTGTGCTCGACGAGGCGGTCTCTGCTCTTGACGTGTCGATTCAGGCGCAAATCCTCAACTTGCTCGCAGACCTTCAAACCGAATTGGGTTTGACCTACCTCTTCATTTCTCATGATCTTGCAGTAGTCCGACAACTCGCCGATCACGTCGCGGTCATGTTCGCCGGACGCATCGTTGAGATCGGTACTGCCGACAACATATTTGAAAGCGCGAAACACCCGTATACGAAAGCACTGTTGGCTGCGATTCCCGGTGCCGACCCGACCCGACAACCGAGAGAGTCTTCTGAGGGTTCCGCCGAGGGTTCCACCGATGTCGGCATCAAGATCGCCGATCAGGGCTGCCCGTATCGCCTGCGCTGCCCGATCCGAGAAGATATTTGCTCCTCGCTGAGTCCCTCGCTTGAACCGACAGACGATTCACCCGAGGCACCCCAAGCGGCACCCCAAGCGGCACCCCAAGGGGCACCCCACAAGATTGCCTGCCATTTTAGGGCGAGCGCGGCGGAAGTGAGCGTCCCGTGACATCACCGCCACACCACCTCCGACCCGACACAATCTTGGCCACGGCACCCACCCCAGGGTTCACGGCCCTACCCAACCGACGCCAAAGGGCACTACAGACGACTAAGGCTTTGCGGTTGTGGTTGCGGTCTGAGCGCGCTGCTGCTTGCTCCATCGTCTACTTGCTGGGCCTTGGTGCAGTTGCGATCGCAGCTTCCCGGGTTGCTCCCTTTGATCCTCTTGAACAGGACCTCACCCAAATACTCAAAGGCCCCTCACGAAGCCATCTGTTCGGTACAGACGAACTCGGGCGGGACTTGATGAGTCGTGTCATCCACGGCAGTCGGATATCTTTGGCGACCGCGGCGATTGCGGTCACCGTTGCGGGTGCGGTTGGCGCGCTCTGCGGCCTGGTTGCGGGATACGTTGAGGGAACGGTCGGGGCCGTGATCATGCGTCTCATGGATTTCTTGCTGGCCGTGCCGGGAATCCTCTTGGCGATCACGATTGCTGCCGTGCTTGGCGCGGGATTTGGTCCCGCAACCATCGCTGTGACCATCGTGTCGATTCCGGCATTCGCACGGCTGGCCCGCGCCAGCGTCCTGTCGACGAAGGAGGAGGACTTCGTTCAGTCCACCCGCTGCGCGGGAGCGGGCCACCTGTATTTGATGTTTCGCACGATCTTTCCCAACGCCTTGAGTCCACTCATCGTTCAAGCCAGCGTAGCCGCAGCTAACGCGATTCTTCTGGAAGCGGCCTTGAGTTTTCTTGGGCTTGGGACTCAACCTCCAGATGCTTCGTGGGGTTCGTTGTTGAGTACCGGAAAATCTTATTTGAACCAGTCCGCGTGGTATTCGGTGTTGCCTGGAATTGTGTTGACTGCGACCGTTTTGGCCATCGACATACTTGGGCGTGCTCTTCAACGGCGTTGGGGTGCAGGTAACGTTGATGCGGCCTCGGGACGAGCTGGATGATGTATCGCTACATCGCCGCTCGATTCGTCACCATGATCCCGCTTTTGTTTTTGGCATCGGTGGGCATTTTCTTGATGATCCATCTTGTTCCCGGCGACCCGGTGGTCACTGTCACTGGTCTTGATGCCAGCCCGGAACAAATGGCGAGGGTGCGCTCCGAACTGGGTTTTGATGAGCCGCTGCCGGTTCAGTACATCGTCTGGTTGGGGCACGTTTTGACCGGGGACTT
>JGI24795J26692_1001008_pt1 | contig 15434 bp, 15 predicted proteins | sample PinacodermBB_FD_26692 | JGI IMG/M metagenome (IMG submission 26692)
AATCGGAATGGGTGTCCGAATTCAATCGGAATAGGTGTCCGAATTCAATCGGAATGGGTGTCCGAATTCAATCGGAATGGGTGTCCGAATTCAATCGGAATATGCATATGGAATATTTTTAGTTCTGCTTTTTGCACTTACCATCAATGCGTCCGCTCATCAGTATAAACATTATAGTCATTCAGCAAACCTTGATATAACTGCAGAAGATGTTGCCGATGCCAATGATGTGGCGAAGATAAAAAAGCTTCTTCTCCATAGAGCCACGCATATTGATAAAATTTATAAGGACGAGTCCCTTGAAACATCGCACGCAAAGGGAAAAGAGCGCACAATCTTCGCACGAACAACTAGAAAACCTGGAGTTTTTAATCACAACGATATTTACTCTATAACCGTTGTCAGTTCGAGAAAGACAATATTAAATCATGGTCGATATCCAGAATCGTTTGGTGATAAATTCAATCTTTCCGCTGAAAATCCGCTAAACGATTTATTTGATAATGTTCCTGAATTTCAAGAAAGCGCCGATCCAGTTTGCGTAAGGTATAGTGAGGGCGGCCAAGAGAGAACAGCATGCGCGATCAAACAGAACATAACAACTATTGGGTTTATAACCAGCATAGTAGGTTTTCATCATGAGCCTAACGCTTCTTTCGTACAATCACCTGACTGCTCCAATTTTAGACTCGACACTACCGCCAAGCAGGTTGAAGACGAGACAAATCCAGAGAAGAAAAGAGAGTTGCTTCAAAGCTATGTGAAAAACATTATCAACAAGACACTGGAATTGGCAGTTGCTACGATTGGCGAAATAAGAAGAGACGGCTTTGACCCCAATACTCCGGAAGGGCAACAGGAAATCCTTGTGCGAATTGGTGAAACAGTCTCCTGCTTTGCTTCGGGGGATTTTAAATACGGCACAATATATCCTTTCATTATGGATCCGACAAGCGGAGTGGCATTTCTAAATGGATTAGACTTTGACCTTCGATGGATTAAGCGTTTCACTGGAAGACCCAATGCCAATCCCATATAACGATGAAGGAGATATTGAATCAAACATCCTTGTTGCTTTTCAAAAGGTGGTGACAAAAGGAAGTGGCGATTTAGCAGATTTAGCAGATGGAAATAGCGGTTTTGTTAAATATCATTGGGATCACCCTGGAATTGATGGTGATGAAGTCAGTGATTATCTCGAAAGAAGCGTAGTTCCGGGCAGATCGGTTAAGGAAAGCTATATTCAAGTAGTGGATACGACTAGGGGTCGCCGTCCGACACCGTCTTTCTTTCTTGTTGGTTCTGGAATTTATCTAGATATGGAAGAAGAGAATGATGGTGGGTGCGCTATAGCGTCAATCAACAATACTTCTCAAAGCACCTTGCTCAATCTGTTCTTAATAACATTTGCTTTGCTCTCAACAAGTTTCCTAAGCAAAGTTTTAAAACGATGAAAGAGGCAAGAGGTCTCAGACTCCTCTTTTTTCTCCCCAGAATATTTTGTGAAGCTGCGGAAGCACCCTTACATCTTCCATGCCGTCGCGGAGAACTCTCTCCGCTATCCAGTCCGCTTTTGTGCCGTAAACGGGCTGGAATATGATTGAAGCTCTGACGCAACGCTCCCCTATAATATCCCTTGCGTATTCGTAATCCGCATCGTCGGCTATTACGAACTTAAGCTGGTCCTTCTCCTCCAAGGTATCATAGAGGGGAAAATCCATTCTGGAGGCCATGCCCGAACCGGGGCACTTGCAGTCCATGCTCACAACCGAATTGGGATGGGAGAAAATCCGGGGAGGTCTCTTGTTCCCGCTTGTTTCAAGCACGACCACAAAATCCCTATCAAGCAGAACTTCCGTCACCTCCTCCACGGCTTCCCGCTGGATAAGCGGTTCCCCTCCGGTTATGCAGACCCGGGAGCAGCCGTATTTAAGAATCTGGCTCAGCACTTCACTGGTTTCCATTTCCCGAAAGTCGGTTCCCTCCACGGCGTACATGGTATCGCACCAACTGCATCTGAGATCGCAGGCAAAGAGCCTGAGAAAAACCGTCGGCAGCCCGATATGGATTCCTTCACCCTGTATTGAAAAAAAGATCTCGTTTACCTTCACCGCAATTACGCCTCGTATTCGGTCGGGTCGGTTATGTCCGCCTCGACAAAAGCCCTTTTTCTCTCTCTGCAGGAACTGCAGGTGCCGCAGTGCATCCGGGAGCCCACGTAGCATGACCACGTGTCCTTGAAAGGAACCCCGAGACGTGAACCGAGTCTGACTATGCCTGATTTGTCCAGATCCACAAATGGAGCAATTATCGTCAGCCGTTCATTATCGGTCGCAAGTTTCTCAGCCTCCTCGAAAGCGGAAACAAACTCCATGCGGCAGTCAGGATATACTCCCCTGTCGGAATGATGCGCACCGTAGAACACCGTATCGCAGCCGATGCCCTGCGAATAGGCAACCGCCAGAGAAAGGAAAATGGCGTTTCGGTTCGGAACGACTGTGGCGGAAAGAGTATCGTAATTGCGCGCCGTCGCGGAGACTCTCGGAATCTCGACTTCCCGATCGGTAAGCGCGCAGGCGCCGAAAAGAGTCCTTATTGAGGAAAGGTCGACTATGTTGGGGGTAAGTCCCAGATGACGGCATATATTCTCTGAGGAGCGGATCTCCTTCTCGTGCTTCTGTCCGTATATAAAGGTAAGAGGAAAGACTTCGTAACCTTCCCGCACCGCCTTGTAGCAGAGAGTCGAGCTGTCCACGCCTCCCGAAATCATGATAACCGCTTTTCCAGACACCTTCTTAATATTAAAGTCGAAAAAAACAAATAACAATTCCCCGACCGGACCCCTCCTGTGACGACAGACGGGAAAAATTGAAACTTAAACAGTTTCAGTATGTTGGCAGAAACAGATGGGACTTATATACTTATTCACCCAAGAGATTGAGAGGAAAAACGCAGATTTTATGAGTAAGACGGAAAAAAAACACGTACAGACTCTTCTTTTCGATGATTTTCCAAGCATATCGAAGGAAAGCTGGAAAAAAGAAGTTGAAAAAAAGATCGCAAAGCCGGGATCCTACGAAGATCTTATATGGACCACTGAAGACGGTATAGCAGTTGAACCCTTCTACACCGAAGAAGAAGCAAGAGATTTTTTCACGGGGAAAAATCCTCTTCCGGGAGAATTTCCGTTTGTCCGGGGAACTGGCAAAAAAGACAACAGCTGGATTCTTACAGAAGAGATAAAGCTTGTCGCTCCGAAAGATGCGACGCGCGACGCGCTTGCGGCAATCAAGGGTGGAGCGGATTCAATCACCTTCATCCCGGAAACAGAAATGAAACCCGAGGTCATCGAAGCTCTTGTAAAAAATATAGACCCATTGCGGACCAGCCTCAATTTTGCCTTAAGAGCAGATCCGGAAAAAGTCTCCGCGCTTTTCATTTCCGCCTGCAGCAAGAAAGGAATCGATACCCGAGAAATTGACGGCGCCGTGTTTTTCGACCCCCTCTCCCAGATGCTTGCGGGCGGGTCTTCAGTAACGGCACTTGAAAAGAATATGGAGAAGATCGCGGAAACCATTGAATATCTATCCGATGCCGCGCCCGGTTACGCAGCGTTTTCGGTAAAAAGTTCAACGTTTAAAAATTCAGGGGCAACGATAACCCAGGAACTCGCTTTCACTATTGCCGCCGCGGCCGAATATCTGGTCATGCTTCGCCAAAGGGGCGTTGACGCAGACCGTGCCTGCCGCCACCTCGTTTTTTCCTTTTCCACCGGCTCAAGCTACTTTGCGGAAATCGCCAAGCTCCGCGCCGCAAGAGCACTCTGGGCGAACATCGCGCAACAGTTCTCACCCGATTCCCTTGAATCTACAAAAATGAGAATTCATTGCCGCACCACGACCTTCAACAAAACCATTTACGACTCACACGTAAACATACTGCGGACGGCGCTTGAAGCCATGGCGTCGGTAATCGGGGGGGCAAGTTCTCTGACCGTGGAACCCTTTGACGCCCACTACAGCGAACCCGATGAACTTTCAAGGAGAGTGGCGAGAAACATCCAGCTTCTGATAAAAAATGAGTCCCATCTCGACGCGGTGATCGATCCCGGGGGCGGTTCCTATCACATAGAAAAACTGACGCAGTCCATTTCGCAGAAATCCCTAGAACTGTTCCAGAAAATAGAGGAAAAAGGCGGCTACCTTGAGTGCGTGAAAAGCGGGTTCATACAGAAGACGATCGAGGACAGCAGAGAAAAGACACTCCTTGACATTTCACGCAGGAAAAAAACGCTCATCGGAACAAACGAGTTTCCCAACCTGCTGGAAAAGATGTCAGTGCACATCCAGAAAGCCCTGCCCATAGAAGAAAAGATGAATGGCTCGGCCCCTAAAGTAGCGCCCCTTGCGGAGTCAAGAGCAGCTCAAGGTTTTGAGAAAATAAGGCTTCTAAGCGAAAAACACGCGGAAAAAACGAGCGAGGCACCGAAAGTTTTCCTGCTTCATCTGAGCGATTCTCCGCAGACAGTCGCAAGATCGGTTTTCTCGATGAATTTTTTCGGATGCGGGGGATTTGCAGTAGTTGACGGAGCCGAAAATCCGGGAGTTGATGAAGGAGTTGCAGTGGCTCTGCGCGAGAGTCCGCTTGCGGTGGTGATCTGCGGTTCCGACAAAGATTACGAGCAGTCTGGGGAAGAAGCGATAAGAAGAATCAAAAGCGGAAAAGCGGAAATAAAAGCTGTTGTTTCAGGCGGCGGACAAAGCATGCGGGAGAAGCTTGCGCAGGCGGGGGCGGATGACTTCATCCACGCGGGTTCCGATGTCCTCGACATGCTCGAAAGATACCAGAAACCTCTTCTCTCAGACGAGGTCGAACCATGAGACCTGATTTTTCGAAAATAAAGCTTGGAGCCGGTTCGAGCGGTAATGCCAAGGCAAACGGAGATATAATACGGGAATCGCCGGAGGAAATAGACATAAAAACGGTTTATGTCCACGACGATCTCAGCGACTCCGAACATCTGGGATTTGTCTCTGGAATTCCACCCTATCTTCGCGGGCCCTACCCGACCATGTATATCACAAGACCCTGGACCATCAGACAGTATGCGGGATTCTCCACCGCGGAGGAATCAAACGCGTTTTACAGGAGAAACCTGGCCGCTGGCCAGAAGGGACTCTCCATAGCCTTCGATCTTCCGACTCACAGGGGGTATGACTCGGATCACCCCAGAGTTTCGGGAGATGTCGGGAAGGCGGGTGTGGCAATAGACTCGATACTGGACATGGAAATTCTTCTCGATCGAATACCTCTTGACGAAATCTCGGTTTCCATGACCATGAACGGCGCGGTTCTGCCGATCATGGCTTTCTATATAGTCGTCGCGGAGCGACAGGGAGTGAGTCCAGAAAAACTGAGCGGCACGATCCAAAACGACATACTCAAGGAGTTCATGGTAAGAAACACCTACATCTATCCACCCGAATTCTCGATGAAGATAGTCTCGGACATTTTCGAATACACGTCGAAGAACATGCCGAAGTTCAATTCGATAAGCGTAAGCGGTTACCACATGGAGGAAGCGGGTGCCACGTCGGACATAGAGCTTGCCTACACGCTCGCAGACGGCCTTGAGTATTTGAGAGCGGGCGTTGAGGCGGGACTCAGTATCGACGATTTTGCCCCCAGAATTTCTTTTTTCTGGGGAATAGGCATGGATCACTTCATGGAAATCGCAAAGATGAGAGCTGCGAGAATGTTATGGGCCAAAATCGTCAAGCAGTTTAAACCCAAGAACCCAGGGTCGCTTATGCTCAGAACCCACTGCCAGACTTCGGGATGGAGCCTCACGGAACAGGATCCGTTCAACAACGTGACGAGAACATGCGTTGAAGCCCTAAGCGCGGTGCTCGGCGGCACTCAGTCGCTCCACACAAACGCCCTGGATGAAGCAATCGCCCTTCCCACCGACTTTTCCGCCAGGATAGCGAGAAACACCCAGCTTTATCTTCAGAAAGAAACAGATGTATGCAGGTTGATCGATCCCTGGGCGGGATCCTACTATGTCGAGCACCTGACTCACAATCTGGCGAAAAGGGCCTGGGAACTCATAATGGAAATAGAAGAACTGGGAGGAATGTCCAAAGCCATAGAGACCGGTTTGCCGAAAATGAAAATAGAGGAAGCGGCAGCACGAAAACAGGCAAGAATAGACTCGGGAAAAGACTTAATAGTAGGAGTCAACAGTTATAATTCGGACGCGCAGGAAGAATTCGATATACTGGAAGTGGATAACCGCAAGGTGAGGGAGAACCAGATTAAAAGACTAAAGAAGCTCAAAGAAAAAAGGGATTCCGAGGCGGTTGAGCGCACGCTTCAGAAAATCACTGAATGTGCAAAAACGGGGCAAGGCAACCTTCTCTCCCTGGCAGTTGAGGCCGCAAGGGAAAACGCCACCCTCGGAGAAATATCCGACGCGTGCGAGGAGGCATGGGGAAGATATAGGCCTGGATGGCGCACGATCTCGGGAGTGTATTCATCGGAAATTTCGAAGGACGCCGGATTTGCCAGGGCAAGAGAGCTTGCCGACCGTTTCGCCACTCTAGAAGGAAGAAGACCCAGAATACTGGTCGCAAAAATGGGCCAGGACGGCCACGACCGCGGGGCAAAGATAATAGCGACGGGCTTTGCCGATCTAGGTTTCGACGTGGACATAGGTCCGCTCTTTCAGACTCCTGAAGAAGCGGCGAGACAGGCGGTTGAAAACGATGTCCACATAATCGGAATATCAAGCCTGGCCGCCGGCCACAAGACACTCATTCCCGAACTTATAAAAAAACTCAACGAGATGGGGGGCGACGACATAATGGTGGTCGCAGGAGGAGTAATACCCAAACGCGATTACGATTACCTCAGAACCGCCGGAGTCTCGCAGATATTCGGTCCAGGCACCGTGCTGTCCGAAGCGGCTGAAGCCATACTCGTGCCCCTGACAGAAACCCGAAGATGACCCCGCACAGAAAAACGGAAGCGGAAACTTACCGCCAAGGCATAGCCAAAGGAGAAATACCCGCTCTGAGCAGGGCGATAACCCTTGCGGAGAGCACCCTTCCCGAGCACAAAAAGCTTGCACGGGAGATAATCACGTGGTGTCTGCCGCGGTCTGGAAAATCCATAAGGGTGGGAATTACGGGGATACCCGGAGTCGGGAAGAGCAGCTTCTTAGAATCTCTGGGTCTCTATCTAGCCCGCGAGTGCGGAAAAAAGATAGCGGTGCTCGCAATCGATCCCACGAGCAGCGAAACCGGGGGAAGCGTTTTGGGCGACAAACTCAGAATGCAGGAACTTTCCCGGCACGAAAACGTCTACATAAGGCCTTCTCCGTCGGCCGGTTCTCTGGGAGGAGTCGCAAAAAAGACAAGCGACGCCGTGATTCTCTGCGAGGCGGCAGGATTCGACACGATCTTTATAGAAACGGTGGGAGTCGGGCAGTCCGAAATTACCTGCCACTCCATGGTCGATTTTTTCATGCTGCTCATGATTACCGGGGCGGGAGATGACATTCAGGGAATAAAAAGGGGAATAATCGAGCGCGCTGACGCCGTATTGATAACCAAAGCGGATGGGAGAAACAAAAAAAAGGCGGAGCTTATGAAACAGGAAATGGAAGAGGCGCTGAGATTTCACAGGCCGCCCGAATCCGGGTGGGTTCCCAAGGCTTATGCCTGCTCATCTGTCACGGGTTACGGGATAAGGGAAATCTGGCAGTGCGTCATGGACTATGAAAATCTCTGCAGAGAAAACGGATACTTTACGGAAAAAAGAAGGAAGCAGGCTAAATATCGCCTGCATGAAGCGCTCGTCCAGAATCTTGAGGACAGCTTCTATGAAAACTCCCTCGTCAAAGAAACGCTCGTCAAAGTGGAAAAAGAAGTAATGGAAGGAAAGACGGATCCCTACACGGGAGCCGCGAATCTGCTCGATCTTTATTTTGAGAGATTTCGTCCCCCTCGGTCGGCACAAGAAAAATGATCATAAAGGCCCTATCACCGAAATACATAAACGAGATCGTGAAGATCGAAAACGAGTCCTTCATATCCCCGTGGCCGAAACAGGTGCTCGCAGATTACATCAAAAAAACCGGGTTCTTCTGCAATATAGCTATAAACGGAAGCGACGAAGACGTTGCCGGCTACTCAATATCCACCATTATCTACGACGAAATTCACGTATTCAAGATCGCTGTGGCATCCTGCCACAGGAGAAGGGGAGTAGCGATTGAACTGCTCTCGGACACATTTAATTTTTATGAAAAAATGGGGACTCTTTCGGTTATTCTCGAGGTAAGAACGACAAACACCCCGGCAATTACGCTTTACAAAAAGCTCGGGTTTGAAATCCTTAGAACACGCGAGAACTACTACGGCAGGGGAAAAGGAGACGCCTATGTCATGGGTCTTGCGCTTGACAGCTACTATCAGAAGTTTCTCTCAGCCACGTAATCGGCAAGGCTACCGAGAGATTCTTTGTAATCGTTCTGCGGTATCCCGTCCAGAGATTTTTTTGCTTCAACCACAAACTCTTTTGCCCGCTGTCTGGTCAAATCGACCCCGCGGTAGTGGTCTACTAGCTGTGTTATCTCCTCTATCTCGGAACTATCGAGATCATCTTCTTTATCAAGCGTTTTGATCACTTTGCGTTTCACGTCTTCCGGGGCGTTTTCGATTGAGTAGTAAAGCGGAAGAGTCATCTTTCGTTCAGCCAGGTCCTGTCCGGTCTTTTTCCCAAACTTGTCTTCCTCAGAACAGTAATCAAGCGCATCGTCTATAAGCTGAAAGGCTATTCCTATGTTGTGTCCGTAGTGTGAAAGAGCCTCGACCGCCCCGTTTGAAGTATTCGCCAGAAGCGCTCCGGTCTCGGTCGAGCATTCAATGAGCGCAGCTGTTTTGTGGTCAATCACGGAAAAACAGAAATCCTCCGAGATTTCAACCATTCTTCTTTCGCTCATAATCTCAAGCACATGGCCCTCGGCAAGGCGCGATGAGGCCCTGGAAACCACTCTCAGGAGTTCAATACTGCCGCAGCTGTATATAAGCTCAAGACCCCGGGCCAGCATAAAATCTCCCACGAGCACGGTGGGTTTGTTTCCCCAGACCATGTTGGAAGAGGCGTTCCCCCTTCTGAACTCCGCCTGATCAACCACATCGTCGTGAAAAAGGGTGCCGGCATGGAAAAGTTCAATCCCGGCGGCGGCCGCGATCCGGTTTTCCCCATCGGTAAGCCCGCAGGCGGCGCTTGAGAGAAGAACGAGAGAAGGCCTGATTCTCTTTCCTCCTCCGCCAAGCAGATACTTGGCTATTTCGTAAACCAGAGGAACGTCGGATTTTATGAATTCATCGATTTTCCTCTCCGTTTCGGCAAGGCTCGGGTGAATTATCTCAATTATGTCTGAGAACTCCATCGGACGCTTAGACTATATGAACAAACATGACAAGTCAAAATACGATCTGCAGAGTTAAAATCGCTCGTGTTTTAACGGTTTGTAACGTTTTATGCTATAGTCTTTGTTCTACTAATAACATTGTGCAAGGGAGAAGAGCTTTAGCAAGCCCTGCTCAGAGTTCAGACCGGTGGCTCTCTATCACTGCAATAATCAAGGAGTTGTGATTTGATAAACGCTATATCAATTGGAAACTTCAAGGCTTTTGCGGAACAACAGAGAGTACCCATCTGCCCATTGACTCTGATATATGGTGCCAACAGTTCCGGCAAATCTAGCATACTGCACAGTTTGCTTTTCATGCAACATGCGTTAAAAACTGGCAATGTGGACGTTCACCATACAAGAGCTGGGGAAAAATCCGTAGATTTGGGAGGATTCAGACAGTTTATCCATCGCCAAGACATGATGCAGAGAGTCAAACTGTCTTTGGATCTAAACTTAGAATTAACACATGAAGAAATTTTCGAATATTCAACGAAGGAACACAAACTGCAAATAAAAAATTTGCTTGTTTCCTTGTCTTTTGGAGTTCCAGTAGAAAATGGAACTCTACTACAATTCGAAAAGCCTGAGCTACGCTCATATGATATTTCTGTTGACAACGAATATCTTATACAAATTAAAAGATATGTTGACTTAGAACTTGAGCAACTGAATCGTAAACACCCTTTCTTTCAAAAGTTAATAGACTTTTACGACTCAAGCTATGCAGCTTATTCAGGAAACATACCTTCGCAAGATGAGCTAGATAATGATTTTGTTGTTATTGATAAGGAAGATTTTCTTCTTCCTACAGGGCTCTTCATCCATGGAAAAGAACTTCCCTCCTTCCTAGAACCAATTGAAGATATGTTCCGTCTTTTATTTAGAGAAATTAACAGCGAAATATCTGAGGGATTGAAAAATCTTCAACACTTAGGTCCCTTACGATCTTATCCTGCAAGGCATTCTACATTCAGGAGGCTCTACAATCCTGACTTGCGCACGGGCAGTAGAGATGCATGGGAGGTAGTCCACTACGACAGTAATGTCCGCGAAAAAATTAATGGTTGGTTGTCATCAGGCAATCGGTTACAAACTCCCTATGAGCTTACCGTACGTAGTTTTGTGGATGTTGAACAGTTGGATGAATCTCTCCTTGATACATCCGGCGGCACCATTCAAGAAAATATACTGTACCTCAGAGATGATATAGAGTACTTCCAAGAACTTGCTATGATTGATAAACGATCAAACACTCTTGTCAGTCATCGTGATATCGGTGTCGGGATAAGCCAAGTTTTGCCAATTCTGGCCAAAGCGTATGCTTCGCAACGTAAAATAATTGCCGTTGAACAACCCGAAATTCATCTTCATCCGGCGCTTCAGGCCGATTTAGGAGATGTGTTCATTGAATCAGCTCTCGGCAAAGGTAAAAACCGGTTTCTAATTGAAACCCATAGCGAAAATTTGCTTTTACGAATAATGAAAAGGATGCGTCAGGCCAAAAATGGTGAACTTCCTAGCGGAATACCAGCAATAACTCCAGAGGATGTATGCTTATTATTTGTTCAGCCAAACGGAAACTCTTCGGTCATACTTAATTTAGAACTGGATGAAGAGGGTTGCCTGCTTGACCCATGGCCAGGTGGCTTTTTTGAAGAAGGTTATCGTGAACGGTTTGAGTAAAGGAGGTTAGTTTTGCTTTACGAGTTTTTTATAACTCCAGAACTGTTCGGCAAGTCTAACTCAAACAGAGAAAGCAGTACAATTCTGCTTCAACTACTTCGAAATATAGAGAAAAACGGCCTCTTAGCTAACCCAAATAAAGACAAATGGGTACCGTACGTTGAAGAGAAGATAGAAAAACTTAAACCCGCCTTGAGGGACAAATTTCGGGTGCGTTTTAATAAACTAAAAGATCAGCATCGATTTGTTCGACACCCAAAACATAGGGAGAGCGACCCAGCTACCGATCAAGACTGGCTGGATCTCGCTCTCGATTTACACGAGCAAATTCAGTTTCACGCTATTATTCTGAGTAAGGAACTAATAGACAAGTCTGCTTCTCAATGCGACGCATTTGTTGAATTCTTTGATTCTCTGGAATCGGAAATATGGCTAAACTGTAAAGATAAATTGTCCGTTACCAAGTCACCTGACAATTACAGGTCTGTTCTTGCTCCTGTATTACGGTACGCAAGGTCTATGGCCTTGATTGATCCCCATCTGGACCCTCGAAAGCCTCGCTTTTACAAGACAATTGAAATCTGTTCAGATCTGCTTGGAAAAAGAAAACATGAAGGAGATAGGCTTCACGGACGGATTGATATCCACCTTGCTGAAGGAGACGGACGTACTGAAAAAGGGAAAAAAAGTTATGAAGCTAAAGAAGACTTTTTCAACGCATGTGAAAAGAAACTCCAACCGTTGATCAATAAATATCGTCACTGCTTCAGAGTGCTCATATGGAAAAGTCATGAATTCCACAACAGGTACATTCTTACTAATCAATGTGGAATAAGTGCTCCTTGGGGACTAGATTGTCGCAGTCAATCTACCAAGAAAGATGACTGGTCCCTTCTTTCTAATGAAAGGCAAAATGAGTTATGGAATGAATTTCATCCTGACAAGAACTGTTTTGACCTTGTTGGGAGAAAAAAGTTTCCCAAGAATTGTGCAAGGAAAATTCATAAAAATGAGATTTTCATACAGAGTAGTTCGCAAGTATAACGGTAAACCGACTTGAACCTGTTCGATATCCTACTCTTATTCGTGATCTTGGTCTGTTTCGGGGCAGGACTCAGATCAGGCCTTATAAAGCAGGTTTTCTCCCTGACCGCCATAATAGGAGGAGTAGCGCTGGGCTTTTTTTTCTATGGGCCTCTGGGCGCTATTCTGCTTGAAAAAAACATTGTCGCCGAACCGAGAATCGCCGATATTCTGGGATTCCTGGTCGTAGCCTGCCTTGCGTACATGCTCATACATTATCTTTCCCATTTCCTGACAGACCTGCTGGAAAAGGTCAAGATGGGATGGATTAACCACCTCCTCGGCGGGGTGATAGGCTTTATAGTCGGTCTACTGCTCTGCTATCTATTAGTAACTGGAGTCAAGCAGTTTATGGATGAGGATGCTCCTTTCCTCAAGGATTCCGTTCTGGCTCCCAAAGTCATCACCGGATATCAGATTATCAGGGAACAGGCGCCGGATGATCTTGACGAGAGCCTGGAAAAACTCCGGGAACTGCGGGAAGGAAAACCAGAGCTAGACTTCGAGTGAGCGAGGATTAATCGCAAGCTTGTGCGACCATGTGGATAGAGACATTTTGACAGTTGTCTCGGACATAGCTTCAAGAAACTTAACCAACGCAATCAAGTAACCGCGGAATCCCACCAAAAGCCTAATTATTTCGGAGTTCCGCAAAAATCCCCGTTCTTAAGCTTAAGAAGAAGCGTCTTATGGCTTTCTTTGAATCTCCCGCCTCCAGATTTAGTCGAGTAAACCTTTCCACGAGGTTGATCGATGAATTTCTTGTTCCTGAAATCTCTCTGTAGATCACCATCGTTTGAATACAGAAGCCGGGCTCCGCTGGCTTGAGCCAAAGCGAGAACATGGGGATCGTCTGATTTAAATTCCCCTTTATCCTGAAGATCCTTTGTCAACGTGTCAACTCTCTGATCACTTATCTTCTTCATTCTCCCCGAACGAAATGCTTCATCCATATCTTTCCTGACCGATGTCGCCAAGAGTTCCAGAAGTAACTTTCCTCCAGCCACCAGAACACCCTCTCCACTTTTAATTTTATCAAAGAACTGCTTGCCTGCCTCCGGGCGATTAGGTCCACCGAACACCTCGTGGGCGACATTTGCATCCAAAATCGCGCCCATTTCTTACAGACCCCAAAGTCTCTGACTCTCTTCCATGAAGAAGTTTCTGTAGTTCGGCGGCACATCACCCGAAATATTTCCCTCTTTATCCAGTCCAAGAGAGTGAATACAAACATCCTGCGCTCTGCGTTCAAAAAACAGAATGGAGACATCTTCCGGCTTCAGCGGAACATTGTTGTCGCGAACCTCCATGCGCACGCGGTCAAGTATGTAGTCACTGTGCGTCTCAACTATCAACTGGTGATTTGGCGCGGCGACTTGGCAGAAAAGGCTTCCCAGAGAGGCACGGGCACTTGGGTGCAAATGTACTTCCGGCTGTTGCAAAAGAATTAATGGGGGCATATCCTGACTCAGCAATTCGGCTATCAAAGGCAGAATCTGACTGACACCGTAACCTACATCAATCAAATTGCGCCACGGACCTTTCCTCCTGCCCTCGAACTTCCTAATCTGCAACTGAAAAGGTGAACCTAGAGTTTTTCCAAGATGCTTGACGGTAATCTCATCAAAGAGTCCTGAGTCCTGTCCAAAGTTCTCAAGATTGTTCTTGAGAACTTTCCACTCCTTCTCGTGTCTAAGAGACATGTCCGCCAAATACATTGGAATATAGTCTCCTTCGGGATCCGATGACGGAAGGGCTGGATCGTAGGTGCGACGTGGTTTAGAGCGAACCGGGGCACTTGCATAGGGTCGCTTTGCCATTGCAGGTTTCCCTATGTTTGTATCGCAAAAATCATGTAATTGTTTTATATCTTTTTTGGTAATTTCTTTGGAACCATTTAATGGTATGGCTCTGTTTCCTATTTCAGGTAAAAATATGAACAAAGGCCATACAAGGTAGTTTGGTGTATACAATGGACTATATTGAACGGCCGGATCAACTGGAATGTCCCAAGATCCTCTCTCGGTACCAATGCGAAGTTCTCGACATTGGTCTTCCGACTCCAGAGACTCTTCAATCCACAGCTTCCCACTAGCGAGGCGTCTTCGCATGGGAACTGGCGCAGTTCCATCCTTTCTGAAAGTCACATTAAAGTGATAAGTTTGAGTCTCATTGCTTGTACGATGCTTTAGCCCTCCGCCTATATTGGTCGAATCAAATCCCGCTTCAAATATATTTTCTCTTCCATTTTTATCACTTCGATTGTAAACAATCTCGTCAAAACTGCCAAGATCGTAAGGTTTTTCTTTGAAATCCGGAACCCGGTTCCGATAAGCAACATCCCAGAGAGCCCGGATCATGGCCATAAAAGATGTCTTGCCGGTACTGTTTTCGCCAACAAGCAGAGTCAACGGAGCTACTCTGGCTGCCTGTTCTTCCCGAAAGCATCGGAAATTTCTGAGCGTGATCTTATCCATCAAATCTTCTCTTTTTCTAAATTAGATACTGAAAACAGCCTCGTATCCTCACGAAGCAAATGCTATATGTTTGGAAAAAATTGTAAAGCAGCAGCACCTGCTGAATTCCACGATGATTCCGTTCTAAATTTGAGCACTTGCAAAATCTGAACCTGGACATCTTTGCCACACAAAACGATTTTTTGTCCTTTTTTTGTGATTTTTCAAGCGGTTTTTTCTGTTTTACGATCATTCTTTCTCCACTTTTTCCCCTCTTGCACTCATAACTTCTGCTTTCTCTACAGAACGGAATCACCGTGGCTGAATTCCTAATCGCGGCATACTTTAACCATTTAACACGCTGTCCCCTTAATTAACTGCGCTGATTCAGTTAAATTATTATGTGAAGAGCTTTTTGTCCACGACCTTTCTCTAGAACAACTCGCAACATGGTTTCAATAACTACTCTCGACGAATTTATCATAAGAAATCAGTATGAATTTCCCTATTCCACAGGGGAGCTCTCCAGGCTGCTTCGAGATATAGGGTTCGCGGCGAAAATAGTTCACAGGGAAGTAAACAAAGCCGGTTTGGTCGCGGAGATCTTAGGCAAAACGGGCCAGATAAACATCCAGGGAGAAGAGGTAAGAAAGCTCGATTCCTACGCGAACGAAAGGTTTCTTACCGCACTTGAACATGGCGGAGAATGCGCCGGGGTTGCGTCT
>JGI24795J26692_1001028_pt1 | contig 15231 bp, 16 predicted proteins | sample PinacodermBB_FD_26692 | JGI IMG/M metagenome (IMG submission 26692)
GGCTGGTCTCACCATCTTGATCCTGATTCACCTGTGTCCCGTCCGACGGGTCGGGACGGATCCACTGTTTGTGTTGACGAGCAGGGTTGTGGGCAGGTTGCTGGGCGGATGGCCCGGGTTGGTGCTGTACAACAGGGTCTTTTTGGCCTGACACTGCACTCCAGGCCGTCCGTGCCGTCCGTGTAGTAGCACTCCAGGCGACCTTTGCTGCCTGTACAACAGCAGCGATCAAATCGGTTCCAGCGCGACGCCATCGGGGCAGGTGGCGCAGCGCCACTCTCTGATCCGGGGTGAGTGCCCCCCAGCGCCCTTGCCCCACCTCGGCGGCAAGACGCGCCATCAACACTGTGGCAATCAGCTCACCGAAGCCGGCGCTGCTGAAGACAGGCAAGCGATTCAGCAGCAGCAAGGGTGCGAGAGCCGCCAGCACCAGAGACCACAACCCATCGCGGGGACGGGAAAGTTCCGGGAAGGCAGTGGGCAGCAGCAGCAGGGGCAGGGCCAGGGCCAGAGCCCCGTAGCCCAGCACAAGGGACAGCCCGGAGAAGGCCAGGACCGTGTTCAGCAAGTGATTCAGCGCGTGCTGCCACGCTTCCGGCAGCGTAAGGGAGACAACCCCCAGAAGATCATGTTCAGGGTGTCCGGGAGCCATCATCCGCCACGACTAGACCATGGATTCTGGCAGATTTGCTCAAGGACGCTGCTGAAGCCCACCGCTTCCTGTTTTAAGTTGTGGGTGTCGGCAAACGTGCCCACCTGGCGGAATTGGTAGACGCGCTGGTTTTAGGTACCAGTGACTTCGGTTGTGCGGGTTCAAGTCCCGCGGTGGGCACTTCCCTTCCTGCATATGCCCATCAGCGCCCATGGGTTTCTTTACATCATTAACAGCCAGGGGCTGACCAAGATTGGCATCACCGCCGATATCCAGCGGCGCATGAATGAACTCAAGCCGGACAGGATCTACCAGGTTGTGAAGCTGTCCAGGGAGCGGGAGCGGGAGAAAAAGCTGCACCAACTGTTTACGGACAAGCGCCTGCAAGGATCGGAGTACTTTTTTCTGAGTTGGGCCGAACGTCGAAGGGCTTGTCGTCTGGCCAGGCAGGGTGGAGAGCGTGTCAAGTTCCCCTATCGGGCAGCTTGTCAGGCCAGGACGCATTGGTTGTGGTGGGTGGGCCACGGTAGTGGGGCCTTGGTGGGGGTCTTCGGTTTTGGTCTGGCTGTTGGTGTTGCGGCCGTTTTGATTGCTCAAAGCCGACCGGAAGTCCAGCCACGACAAGCCCGCGCGTCCTTCGTCTTCCCCACAAAAAGTTTTGTTTCCGTATGAACGGCAACCACACCCGGACCGGGGAAGCGGTTGCATGGGTTTGTGGAAAGTGCGTCGAGGCAGCCGGGGGGGCTGCCTTTTTTTTAGGGACGGCACAGGTCCACAGCCCGCTGCAAGGCCGCCTTACGGCTGATACTCAGATCTCCAGTGATGCGATCCTGGAGGTTGAGACGCTCAAGCCGTCTCCGCACCCGCCCCTCCGGTGCAATCAGAAATACATGACGCTTGTCGCCCGCCGCCGCATTGAGCATGGACTCGATGGCCAGTGCAGCCGTCACCCCGAGGCGGGCCACGGTGGAGAGGTCCAGGATCAGGACCTTGTAATTACGCACCAGAGACATCCGATCACTAATGCCTTTAGCGGCCCCGAAGCTGAGGGGGCCACTCAGGCGGAACACCATCACGTGACCACCACAGGCATCCAGCAACGTCCTTTCGTCCTCCGGCAGATCGGAGTTGGCCACGGCGCCGCGGTCTTGAGCGTCCATCCCCTCCAACTGGTAGGCCGTGATGCTCTCCATCGTCATGAGATTGGCCACGAAGATCCCCACCAGCACCGCCCAGATCAGATCCCAGAACACCGTCATCAGCAACACCCCGTACATGACCCCTGCCGTTTTGGTGGAGATGCGGTGCGCCCGGAAGAGAAAGTTCCAGTCAATGATGTCGATGCCCACCTTGGCCAGGATGCCTGCCAGCAGAGCGTTGGGAATCTGGGACGCCATGGGACCGGCGCCCATGAGAACCAGCAGAAGGGTGAGGGAGTGGATCATCCCGGACAGGGGCGTTTTGCCGCCGGATTTCACGTTGATGACCGTGCGCATGGTGGCGCCAGCGCCTGGCAAGCCGGAGAACAGGCCCGCCAGGCTGTTGCCAATGCCCTGGCCGATGAGCTCACGGTCGGACCGATGCTGGGTTTGGGTGAGGCTGTCCGCCACCAGTGAGGTAAGCAGGGAATCGATGGAGCCGAGAACCGCCAGAATCAAGCCCGCCTGCACCAGGGCGCCCCAGTGGTCCCCCACAGCGGGCAGGGTCAGGTGTAGGCCCCCTTCGGGAATCAACCCGATCCGAGGCACGTTCTCACCCCGGATCAAGGAGATGGGGGTGATCAGCAACAGGGCCAACAGGGGCGAAGGCAGAAGCTGGGCAATGCGTTTGGGGGTCAGGAAGACCACGGCCAGGGTCATCGCCCCAATGCCGGTTGCCGCCAGGTTGGGGCCACCGCCTGTGGTGAAGTGCTGGTGCAGTTGGGCGAGGGAGTCCACAACCCCTCCCCTGGTGTTGATGCCTATGAAAGGTCCCGCTTGCAGCAGCAGAATGATCACCCCGATCCCGGACATGAAACCCGAGACCACGGAATAGGGCACCAGGGTCACATAGCGTCCCAGCCGCAACAGGCCAAAAAGGATTTGGAAGAGTCCCCCCAGCACCACAGCCGCCATCACCAGGGGCAGCAGCTCACCGGCTGCCATGTCCTGGTTGACCCCCAACTCCGCCAGTGTGGCCACCACACCGGCCACTGCCACACTCATGGGTCCTGTGGGACCGGACACCTGGGACGGCGTGCCCCCGAACAGGGCTGCAAAGAACCCCACCACCACAGCCCCGTAGAGGCCATAGACAGCGCCGCCTTCCCCCAGGGCAGCGTTGCCGAAGGCCAGAGCCAGAGGCAGGGCGACCACGGCAGCGGTGACTCCCCCTGACAGGTCTCCACGGAGATTGCCTCCATGAAGACCATGGGGAGCCAGAAACTTCAAGTTGGCCATGGGCTGCGCTGGCGAAGAGCCAGGCAGACTTTAGGTGCAGACTCCGGATCAAGCTGTCACGCCACACCTGTCGGTCAGGCGAAGAATCCTTCGGCAACTGCCCAATCCTTCTCTAAAGTGACGGGCATGCACGACCCAGGGACCATGAGCCCGAAGGGTAAGCCCTGGTGATGACCGGTTCAGTGATCCCTGCCTCTACAGAAGCGCCTTCCTCCGCTGCCGTGGCCGCGGCGCCGGATCACTGTCGCTCCGTGCCACGGCACTTCCTCGGACCACCAGAACCATGGAATCCGACGGTGGGCCTGTTCTTGTGCGGCTACCTGTTGGCAGGACTGACCGTCTGGGGATGGTTCGTGGGCAACTGGCCTCTTCCCCTGCTGGTGGCCACGGGATTCCTGGCCCTCCACATGCAGGGCACCGTCATCCATGACGCCTGTCATCGCGCTGCCCACCCTCACCGCTTCTGGAATGCCTTCATGGGCCATGGGGCTGCCATGCTGCTGGGATTCAGCTATCCGGTGTTCACGAGGGTTCACCTGGAACACCATGCCCATGTGAACGACCCGGAGAAGGACCCGGATCACACGGTGTCCACCTTTGGTCCCCTGTGGCTCATTGCGCCGCGCTTCTTCTATCATGAGTACTTCTTCTTCCATCGTCGGCTCTGGCGACGTTACGAGCTGTTGGAATGGGGAATTGCCCGCGGCATTTTCCTGGTCGTTGTGGTGACGGCAGCCCAGCAGGGGTTCTTGTCGTTCGTGTTCAACTGCTGGTTTGCCCCGGCACTGCTGGTGGGGGTCACCCTGGGGTTGTTTTTCGACTATCTCCCCCATCGCCCCTTCCACGAGCGCAACCGTTGGCGCAATGCCCGGATCTACCCCGGCAAGACCATGAACTGGTTGATCATGGGGCAGAACTACCATCTGGTCCATCATCTCTGGCCTTCGATCCCCTGGTTTCATTACAAGCCCGCCTACGAGGCTGTGAAGCCCCTCCTGGATATGAAGGGTTCACCCCAGCGCCTGGGTATTTACGAATCGTGCGGCGACCTGCTGAATTTCCTCTACGACGTATTTCTCGGCATCCGCAGCCACAAGCGCAGCCGCAGCCGTCTGCGTAACCTGGTGCGCATCGTGCCCAGCCGCTGGGGCTGTCGCCAGTTGCTTCACGTTCTCCATCGCACGGCTGTGACCCCCCTGCCGCGCCGGTCCTAGCCTGCGGCAGGTCTGTACGTCGTCCTCCCCCTATTCCGCCAGGATGCGGGGCACCACCAGCAGGGCGCCCTCACGCTGGGGCGCTTGATCGAGCAGGTCTTCCCGCACGGTTGCAGGGTTCACCTGATCCGCTCGCGTCACGTTCACCACCTCTACCGCACGCGTGGTGGGCGGTACGCCAGTGGTGTCAATGGACTGCAAGTGGGATACGTAGTCCAGGATGGACTCCAGTTGGCCGGTGATGGTTGCAACGTGCTCCTCCGGCAAGGCCAGACGGGCCAGACGGGCCACGTGGCGCACATCGTCCCGATCAATCCGGTCCATGGCATCGTCACAACGGCCTGCACCATAAGCCCTCGATACTTCAAGGGGCCTGCAGGAAGCGCTGAAGATCCTCACACAAGGCTGTAGCGGCCCGCTCCAGAAACTCTTGCCCCGCCGCCGCTGTGGCCAGGGAAGGATCGGAGCCCATTCGTCCGTCGGGATAGCGGCAACGAAAGTCCTCCCACCCGTGGATGGGGCCAACGGGTGCAGGTTCGGGCAGGGGCTCGAGTTTCCGGGCCAGGTCGGGATAGAGATGGAGCGTCAGGGCAATCTCGCTGGGGGTGGCGTGCTGGCCTTCCCGCGCACCATAGAGTTGACGGGCATGAGCCATGACCGCTGGCGCCAGAAACCAGTTGGCCAGCTTGCAGCGCAGCCGTGGCGCACTGGCCAGCCCCAGGCTGGCTGCACGGTCGTAGGCCTCGATAAATGCGGCACGAGCAGTGGCCATGTTGCCCCCATGACCGTTGATCACGTAAATCCGCTCGAAGCCATGGCGCGCCAGGGAAACCACCATATCCCGCAACAGGGCCAGAAGGGTGCTGGGCTGAAGGCTGATGGTGCCGGGAAATCCCAGGTGATGCTCAGCCATACCAAACGCCTGGGGAGGGGCCACCAGAACATGACTTCGCTCCGCCACGACCTGGGCCACGGCATCGGCNGTGAGGGCNTCGGTCCCGATGGCGCCCGTGGGNCCGTGCTGCTCGGTGGAGCCCAGGGGCAGGATCACGCCCTTGTCGTACTCCAAATAGNGCTCCACCTCCGGCCAGGTCCAAAGCTGAAGTCGCCAATCCCGGGGTTCAGGGGTAATTCTCGTTGCAGACACCGTCTCGTTGGAAGTGCTATGGCCCTAGATTGTCTCCAATCACCGGCAGGCGGTTGGCGACCGGGTGATTAATGGGAGTCCCATGTTCGACCGCAAGCTCTATGAGGCCCAGTGTGACGGGCGTCCCGTATGGGTGTTTCTCTCCGACCAGCAGCGTTGGATTGAGCAAGCCGAGGTTGTAGAAGTCAGTGGCGGGGTGGTAACCCTGCGCTACGAAACCGATGAGGACGGTGAGCTGCAGGCCTGGCAGGAAATGGTGCGGTTGAATTCCGTGGGCTCGGTGATGAGTCGTCTGTCCAGCGTGTCCCGCAACGGCACAGCTGAGGATCTACTCACCGCTGAAGACTGCCCCGTGGAGGAGCAGATCAGCCAGGGCAGCCCCGATGGGTTCGGTGAGACCCCCTGATGGTGCTGGTCAGTGGGCCGAGCCGTTGCCGTGATAGTCGTCACTGTCGTAGAACCCTCCCCGGGTTCCGAAATAGAGGGCCGTGGCCACGAAGAGGATGGAGGCCAGCAACAACAGGCGGCTGAAATCAGGTACGGAAGCGTCCATGGAACAAACGACAGCAGAGCCAGTNTGGCCGCCTTTGCCCATTTCGCCAACCGGGGCTACAGACAGTAGTACCCATGGCGGCGTGCCGGCTCTGTCCCTGGAGACGTTGCACCGCCCCGCTGCCGCCGTGGCGCCTGATCTGGTGGGCTGCCTGCTGGTGCGCCGCCACCGTCGGCAGTTGCGCTGGGGGGTAATTGTGGAAACGGAAGCCTATTGCCAAAGCGAGCCTGCCTGCCATGGGCACCACCGCCGCAGTCCTGGCAACGAAACCCTTTTTGGCGCGCCGGGGCATTTTTATATCTACACCAGCTATGGTGTGCATCAATGCTGCAACGTGGTGACGGATCGCCCCGATTGGGCCAGTGGTGTTCTCCTGCGGGCGTTGGATCTTCCTTTGGGCGTGCCGCACGAGCGGCGGGCAGCAGGGCCTGGACTCCTCTGCCGTTGCCTGGGCATTGACCGCTCCTTTGATGGCCGGTTGGTCACCGATTCCGCGGCAGGGCTATGGCTCATGGGACGCCCACCCGCGCTGGCGGCAGCCATGGCCAGCGGCGCCCTGGACCTGCGCCAGGGCCAACGGATCGGCATCTCCCGCGGGCAAGANCTGGCCTGGCGCTGGTACCTGGGCGCCAGCCGCAGCGTCAGCCGCCGCGCCCCGGGGGATCAACGCCCCCATCCAGCACATTGCTGGAGCAGTGCCAAGCTTCTGGAGCCCTGAACAACCACTGGAGTCACCGACATCTGCTGGATCTTGCTGTGCTGACGCAGCAGGATTTCGAGCTGGTGCTCGAGTTGGCTGAGCGTTTCCGGGCCATCCCCAGCCAGGGACCACGCCGGCTACCTGCCCTGCAGGGACGGCTGGTGGCAACGTTGTTCTTTGAGACCAGCACCCGCACCCGCAACAGCTTCGAAATTGCCGCCCGACGGCTCTCGGCTGACGTTGCCAGTTTTGCGCCGGCCTCCAGCGCCCTTATGAAAGGGGAAAGCCTCCTGGATACAGCCCTCACCTATGCCGCCATGGGTGCCGAACTGCTGGTGGTCCGCCACGGCAGTAGTGGCGTCCCCGGCGCCGTTGCCCGGGATCTGGAGGCCATGGGCCATAGGGTTGCGGTGCTGAATGCAGGGGACGGTCTCCATAGCCACCCCAGCCAGGCCCTGCTGGACCTCTTCACCCTGGCCCGTCACTTCGCCCCCCGCCAACCCACCATGCAGGCCCTGGCTGGCCGCACCATTGCCATTGTTGGCGACATCCTTCATTCCCGGGTGGCCCGTTCCAATCTCTGGGCGTTGAGCGCAGCGGGCGCCACCATCCATCTCTGTGGACCCAGCGCCCTGTTACCCGGTTGTTTTGCCGATTTCCTCGCAGCCATGCCTCCGGGCTGCAATCCGGATCCCATCCCCCACCGGGGAGCGGTTCACCTGTTCCGCAATCTGGACGAGGCCTTGACGGACGTGGATGCCGTCATCACCCTACGGCTCCAGAAAGAGCGGGCCCAACGCCACCTGCTGACCAATCTGGAGGATTACCACCGTGCCTATGGCATCACCCACGCACGCCTGGAACGTTGCCGTGCTGGTGCGCCGGTGTTGCACCCTGGTCCTGTGAATCGGGATGTGGAGTTGAGTAGCCGGTTGTTGGCTGAGCCGCAGCGTTGTCTGGTGAACCGGCAAGTGAGTCACGGCATCCCCATCCGCATGGCCTTGCTCTACCTCCTGGCCACAACGCTGGAGCGCTGAAACCCCCTGGACAACAGTGGGGGACTTCAGCGCAGCCATGGCTCCGGAGGCTGTGTTCGCCTTGCTGAAGGTGGTCCGTAAGCCCTAGCCTCAGCCTGGTCTGCCCTGCTGATGTTCCCCATGCATACCTTGTCTCTCCCCACCTGGTGGATCCACGTCAGTTCCGTGCTGGAGTGGTGCCTTGCCATGGGGCTGGTGGTGCGCTACGGCAAGCTGCGGGAGGAGTCGGACTGGTGCTGGCTGGCCATGGCCATGACCCCGGCCCTGGTGAGCGCCCTGTGCGCCTGCACATGGCATGTGTTCGACAATGCCGCCAGCCTCGAATGGCTGGTCACCCTTCAAGCCGCGACCACCTTACTGGGCAACAGCACCTTGGCCGTGGCGGCCTGGTGGCTGTGGAAACAGGCNCCTTCCCGCAGCCANTCCCCCTGATTTTCCTGATTCCCATGGCGTCGCTGCTGTCAGCCCCCAGCCTGTTTGCCGGTTCCCTGGTCCCCTTTCTGATCTTCCTGTGGTACGCCAAGCGCAGCCAGCGTTTTCCGNCACTGGCCTGGTGGGGATTTGCCGCCACCCTTGTTTTTGTCCTGATCACCGTGGTGGCTGGTGGTGTTGCACAGTTGCGTTTCGGGCAACAGTTGGCAGANGTGGATCCCCTTCATGGGGGCGCCGAGGCCTTCCTGACCGCCAGTAACCTGCTGGTTGCCCTTGGTTTTGCCCAGGCCGGGCATCAGCGGAAGACAACCGGGAAGGCTCCGGACAAAACGTGAAAAAGTCTTACAGGCATCTCCGGAACGACGGGGTTGGTCGGCAAAAATGTCACAGCACCTTGTGCCCACAATTTGTTGGAGGACCAGGATTTTGATNGAATCACTCTTTGCTCTTACTCCCGCCACCGTCACCTGGACTCCTGCGGTTGGCATGGTGATGCTGGCGTGCAACGTAGTCGCCATTGCCATCGGGAAGGCCACGATTCAGAAACCCGACGTGGGTCCGGCCATGCCCGGTGACGCCAGGTTTTTTGGCGGCTTCGGTGCTGGCGCCGTACTAGGGACTGCCAGCCTGGGTCACGTGCTCGGCATTGGCGCCATCCAGGGTCTGGCCGCCCAGGGTCTGCTCTGATCCCTGTCTGCCGTTTTCAATCCATCCCCTGCTGTCAATCCCCGGGCGTTGGTCCACAGCTTCACGGCGTGGTCACCAACCCTGGGGATTGTTCCATGGGTTGGGGGAAGTGCCGGGTTCGACCTTTTCCGTGACCAGCGCATGGAACCTTAAATCGAGGAGGCCATAGCCTGTTGACGCTTGGCCTTGACAGCGGGAGCAACCCCCTGAAGCGCCAGTTTGCTCAGAATGGCGTCCGTCATCCGGGGGGCGGTCAGCCCCAGNTCCTGGAGGCTTTCCTGGGGTTTGGCGTGGTCNACCAGGCGATCCGGAATACCGAAGCGCTGCACCGGCACCAGACAGTCGTTGTCCTGCAGTACTTCCAGAACAGCCGAGCCGAAACCTCCCAGAAGTGTGCCCTCCTCCATGGTGACCACCCGGCCACAGCGTTGAGCCAAGGGCAGCAGCAGGGCTTGATCCATGGGGCGGAGGAAGCGGGCATTCACCACTGCGGCATGGATGCCGTGCTCCTGGAGCAGACCAGCAGTGTCCATTGCGGACTTCACCATGGTCCCGTAGGCCACGATCAGCAGATCGTTCCCTGCCGCCAACTGCTCACCGCAACCCATTTCCAGAGGCTGCCATCCACCCTCCAGGAGGGGCACACCCACGCCGTTGCCCCGGGGAATCCGCATGGCCACAGGGCCGTCATGGGCCAAGGCTGTCACCAACATCCGCTGCAACTCCCCCTCGTCCTTGGGGGCCATCACCGTGAAATTAGGCACCGCCCGCAAATAGCTGATGTCGTACTGACCTTGATGGGTNGGGCCGTCGGCGCCCACCACACCGGCACGATCCAGCACAAACACCACCGGCAGCTTCTGGATGCCCACATCGTGAATCACCTGGTCGTAGGCCCGCTGGAGGAAGGTGCTGTAAATGGCCACCACAGGTCGTAACCCCTCGGCGGCCATGCCGGCGGACAANGTCACCGCATGTTGTTCGGCGATGCCCACGTCGATGTATTGATTCGGCAGGGCCTTCTGGAGCAGGTCAAGCCCTGTGCCAGTGGCCATGGCCGCCGTGATGCCNACCACCCGGGGATTGTGCTCGGCGATGCGCACCAGCGTGGAACCAAACACCTTGGAATAGCTGGGGGGTTTGGGCTTGGTGCTGGGCTTTGCCTTGCCACTGGCCAGATCAAAGCTGGACTGGGCGTGGTAGCCCACCTTGTCGGCCTCGGCGTAGGCATAGCCCTTGCCCTTGGTGGTGGCCACGTGGACCATCACGGGCCCCTCGCAATTATGGGCCGCTGCGAAGGTCCGGACCATGGCGGAGATGTCGTGGCCGTCAATGGGACCCATGTAGGTGAGACCCAACTCTTCAAAGACCGCACCCACCTTGGGCACAGCCAGCCGCTTCATGCCCTCCTTGATGCGACTCAACTCGGGTGGAAACTCCCCACCCAGGAAGGGGAGGTTGCGCACGCTTTCCTCCATGGAGTCACTGAGGAACTGAATCGGCGGGCTCAGGCGCAGCTTGTTCAAATAGCCCGATAGCGCCCCCACCGGTGGCGAGATGGACATGTCGTTGTCGTTGAGCACCACCAGCAGCCTGGTTTTGGGCAGATGACCCGCGTGGTTGATGGCCTCCAGGGCCATGCCGCCCGTCAGGGCGCCATCCCCGATAACCGCGACACATTTGTAGTCCTCTCCCTTGCGATCCCGGGCCACGGCCATGCCCAGGGCCGCGGAGATGGAAGTGGAGGCATGGCCTGCCCCGAAGTGGTCAAAGGGGCTTTCACTGCGTTTCAGATAGCCGGCAATGCCGTTTTTCTGCCTCAGGGTGTGGAAACGGTGATAGCGGCCGGTAATCAACTTGTGGGGATAGGCCTGGTGGCCCACATCCCAGCACACACGGTCCCGATCCAGATCCAGGGTCTGATAGAGCGCCAGAGTCAGTTCCACAACCCCCAAACCGGGGCCCAGGTGTCCACCGCTGGTGGATACGGTCTGCAGATGCTTCTCGCGTATCTGCCGTGCAATCTGCCCCAGCTCCGGAACGGTCAGCCCATGGAGCTGGTTGGGGTGTTGCAGTTGGCTAAGGTGCATCCCTATGGTGTCTCCTGGGAACAATCTAAGGTGGACGGGTAGGCGTTGCCGGGTTACCGGTATGGATTCTTTCGAACCGAGACCGAAGATAACTCCACCCTGCCCGGCAGCAGAGACGACGGACGGCTTTTGAAGGGTGACGGCCTGGTAATCGGCGACCGGCTGTTGCGGAGCTGGCTGCGCTGCCCCCGCAAAGCCTGGCAGGATCTGCATGGCAACCCCACCCAGCGGGCATGGCATCCTCAACGGGCCATTCAACTGGGACAGGAGCAACAGTGTCTCAGCCGCTATGCCCTGGGCCGCGGGCTGGCCATGGCGCGGGGCGCCGCAGAAGCCTTCCGGGGCGCAGCCGCCATCCGGGGCCTGCGGCTTTCGACCCGGGAGGGGCGCTTCCAACTGAGGGGACGGATCCCCCTCCTGCTACGCCGCGACACCAGAAGTTGGCTGGGACCATGGAGCTATGTGCCGCTGCTGGTGCGCACAGGCCGCTTCATCAACCGTGAACAACGGCTGTGCCTGGCTTTCTGGGACGCCTGCTGGAAAGCTTCCAGGGGCAGTGCCCCTCCCATGGCTTGGTGTTAAGCCCTGACGGGGGCTGCCAACAGGTGGCATTGGACCCTCTGCAACCCCACTCGACGAGCTGCTGGAGGAGATGGCCGTCGGGCTGAGTCAACCCCACGCTCCGGAGTTGATTGCAGAGCGCAAGCGCTGCGCCATCTGCAGTTGGCGGCGGCCCTGTAATGCCCACGCCGCCGCCAGCGGCCACCTGGGGGACGTGAGTGGCGTGGGTGCGGGCCGCCGCCGCCAACTGATCCGGTTGCAGATCCACACTGTTGCGGAACTGGCCCGGACCGACCCGTCCCGGCTGGGGCAGGCGATGGTTCAACAGGGGCACCCCAGCCAGGCGGACTACCACAACGCCTTGGCCAGCACTCTGGTGGTCCAGGCCCGGAGCCAGCAGAGCCAACAGGTCCAGCGCCGCACCGATCCTGCCGCCTTACCGGTCCGGACCAGCTTGACGGCACGGCTTCGTCACGCTCCAGGGGTGCTCTTCTACGACATTGAGGCGGACCCCGACGCTCGCGAGAACTACCTCCACGGCTTTCTGATCCTGACCCGACAGGATCAGGACGCACCGTTGGACCTGACGTTGGCGCGAGCCGGTACGTCTACGCAACACCATCCCGTTTTCTGTTTGCCCCGGCACGGTGATCTCCGCTGCTGGCAGCGCATCCATCGTCTGCTGAGCCGTTTTCCAGGCTGGCCACTGCTGCACTACGGGGAAACGGAACAGGTCGAGCTGCACCGCCTGGCCCGGCGGGTGGGCGCCAGTGCAGCGTCACTGGAGGATTTGAAGCAGCGCCTCGTTGATGTGCATCAGTTGGTGCGTCAACAATGGGTGCTGCCCCTCAGCAACTACGGCCTCAAGAGTGTGGCCACATGGCTGGGGTTTCGTTGGCGTCAACCCAACGCGGAGGGGGCGCGCGCCGTGTTGTGGTGGCGGCATTGGCGTCGCCACGGGCATCGCCACGACCTGCGCCGCATCCTGGACTACAACCATGACGATTGCCAAGCCACCCGTGTTGTGGCAGCCTGGCTTTCAGCGCGGGAGCAGGCCCCGTCGTCTAAGCTGGGCGGGGCGCCGTGGGGGCCTAGCAATCTGGTGAATGCAGCGGACTCATAATCCGCCTTAGGCGAGTTCGATCCTCGCGGTCCCCATTCCCTGCTCCTCAGAGGGCCAGAGACTCGGGGCGCGTCTCCAGCAGCTTGGCAAGGTCCTTGAGGAAAGCGGCGGCATGGGCGCCATAGATCACCCGATGGTCGGCGGTGAGATTGACCTGCATTTGCCGCTGAATGGTCATGGCGTTGCCGCCGGTGACAGCCACCACGGGACGGGAGGCCGCCACCGCCAGGATGGCGCCGGTGTCGGGGGGCAGGACAGCGGAAAAGCGATCCACACCAAACATACCCAGATTGGAGAGGGTAAAGGTGCCGCCGCTGTAGTCCTCCGGCTGAAGTTGTTTGCTACGGGCGCGTTTCACAAGGTCGGCCCAGGTGCGGGAGAGGGAATAGAGATCCGTGCGTTCCCCATCGCGTAGCACAGGGGTGATCAACCCGCCGTCTTCCATGGCCACGGCTACGGCCACGTGGATACCGGCTCCAAAGCGCATCCCCTCCGGGGTATAGGCGCTGTTCAGTTGGTGGTGGCTGGCCAGGGTGACCGCAACGGCCTTCACCAGCAGCGCCGTCATGGTGACCCCCCGAGGCTTCACCTGCTTGTAGAACGCCTCCAACGGGTCGGTGGCGATGGTGTAACCCACCTGGAAGCAGGGAGCGCCGAGGCTGGCGGTCATGTTACGGTTCACGGCCTGCTGAGCCGTGGTAAACGCCACTGCCTGCCCTGGAGCAGCCTTGGCCAGCGCCGGCGTCGCCGGGGTTGTTGTCTGCGGGCGTCCTTCCCGCACCAGCGAAGACGTGGAGAGTGGTTGCCCCGCTGCTCGTTCCACGTCGTTGGCAACGATGCGACCATGGGGACCACTGCCCTGCACACTCTCCAGCGCAACCCCCAGCCGCCTGGCCAAAGCCTTGGCGCGAGGGCTGGCGACGATGCGACCTCCGGGCGCCGGGGCCGGGTCGGGCGCCGGGGTTGCTGGCGCCTTTGTCGGCACGCCAGCGGCCGGGGTCGTCGGCGCTTCCACCCGGGACGGCGCTTCCGGCGTCGACGGCGGCGCACTTTCGGCAGAGGGCTGGCTTGCTGCCGTGTTGCCACGGGCCTTGGCCTCTTCCACCTCAGCGGCAGTTTCCGCCACCAGCGCCAGGGTTTCTCCNACCGGGGCAGTGGCGCCCGCCNGCAACAGCACCGCGGCCAGTGTGCCGCTGTGGAAACACTCCACGTCCATATCGGCCTTATCCGACTCCACCACCAGCACCGCTTCCCCCTTCTTCACCTCGTCTCCCGGCTGTTTCAGCCAGGACACGATCTTCCCCTCGCTCATGGTTGAGCTCAGAGCCGGCATGAAGATCTCGTGAATGGCCATTCACTGCCCGATTTGCGCAGTGGCCCATCCTATCCCGCTCCGGACCCGTTGCACCTGGCTGGTGATCCGGCGCTCTACCCAAAGCCCGGCAATTCAGCGGCAGCGCCGCCACGGCTCACGGGAGCCTGGGCGGAGCAACTGCACCGACCGACAAGGTTCACGTACCGGGGCTCTGTTGAGTGGCGGCTGGTTATGCCGCACGTCATGGCGCGTTATCTCATGGCTACCTTCACTCCAGGAAACCCCGAAAACACCAGGGCGCCCCGAAACTTGCGCTTTCCGTCTGGCCAGGTCTGTATCGGCAGGAAGGGAGAGGAAAGCTTGACGAGGGAGCAACCCCGGCTTAAGCTTGCCAAGTATGTTCCTTGTCCTCAAGCGCCCATGAAACCCATGAACAAGCCTGATCCGAAGCTGGTCCAGAGGTCCAGAGGTCCAGAGGTCCAGAGGTCCGAGATTATATGCCAATGGTCATGAGGTAGTTGCGAGTCGAAACCGGCGCACGGTAACCGGTTCCGGTCTTTCGGCAGGCTCGGCCCGGCCCGAATTGTGTCGTGAGCGTCGTTCCCACACCTGCGGCCGTCTGCTGGCGCTGCTGCTGGCCGTTCCCGGCTTGTTCACTGGTGTCCCCGGCCTGGTTGTTGCCGCGCCGCCGGTGCTGTTGGGTGCGCTCTCGCTGTTCGCTGCCCCCGCAGCGGCTCAGGTGCTCGTCAGCAACATTGGCAAAGCCACTGTTTCGAGCGGCTTCGTGTGGTCCGCCACGCTGACGTCGGACAGAGACGGTGACTTCGACGGCTGCGACCCCATTGCAACTCAGGACAACTGTTCGACGGCGCTCACAGAGGACCGCATCCAGCTCGGCTCCGGTCCGTTTTCCAGCGTAAGCAACTTGTACTTCGATGTCCGTGGTATTGCTGTGAGACGGAGTATAGGCCAGCTTTCTATGGGGTTCACGCATCAATCAAGCTCGCAATCGGTGCCGGAAATCTTCAAAGAGTTTGCCGTGCTCCGGATTGGCTCCGGCTCCAGCGCAAGGGACTTCGCCTTCAAGGACGCGACCGTAGATGCCGTGGATCTAAGGACGTCATTCAATTGGGCCAACAGCGGCATTACCTGGGCCGACAACCAGCAGGTGGCGATGAGCATCTTGGTGCAGGGGTTGACGGTGGACGCCGACCCCGCCTGCGGCTCCACGGTCACGGGTACCGACCTGACGCGCAGGCACACATATCGGCTGCGTCTCATG
>JGI24795J26692_1001037_pt1 | contig 15152 bp, 14 predicted proteins | sample PinacodermBB_FD_26692 | JGI IMG/M metagenome (IMG submission 26692)
GGCTCCGCAGCGCCCCACTGCGGTCAAAGACAAAACAGCGGATCGGCCCGCCACAGGAAAGACTGCCGGCAAGGGAACAGCGACCAGGGGAAAGACAGGTCTTACGTTGGTAAAACCACCATCTGCAGAACCCGACCCATCCCGGACACCCAAGTTGGTGCTGCCCATTGCACCCAAGCCCCTGAAAGCTCCCGCCGCCGCTGGTGAGAACAAGGCGACCAGGGCCAAGCCCAAGACAAGCCCCGCAGTGGTGAAGTCATCCTCTGCGAAATCAGGACCATCCCGGACATCCAGGTTGGTGCGGCCCACGGTGGCGCCGCCCATTGCACCCAAGCCTCCGAAAGCCGCCGCTGCTGGTGAGAACAAGGCGCCCAAGGGCAAGGCAGGACCTGGAGGTGTCAGATCGCCATCCGTTGTCGGTAAGCCGTTCAGGCCATCTACTGTGGTGACAAAGCGGACCACGTTAACACCACAAACATCCTCGGCCGGCAGTCGTCGCCACAAGGGGGCAAATCCACCGGACAAGGTGGCAAGTCGGCCGACCGTGGCCAAGAAGCCGCCCCAGCTTATGGCGCCTCCCAAGCCCGCGGCAACCCAATCCCCTGTTGTGGAGAAATCGGTTCGCAGGTCAAACAGTCGCCCCAGTCCCATATCCTCAACCTTCACAACGACTCCCAGGCCGGCAAAAGATCAACGCTTGCGTTCAGGAGGCAAGCCAGCAATCGTCCCCCCCGCCAAGCCACCCCTATCTGCCACTCCCAAGACTCCCGGTGGCCCCGGTCGCCCGTCACAGACCGCCAAGGCGATGGATCAGCCACCCCGTCGGCCCGCTGCAAAACCTCCGCGCTCCGTGGTGGCATCGGGGATGCCCCGATCCCGGTCATCAGCGTTGGTAGGGCGCCCTGACGGCACCCGGTCCACGCAATCCACGCCCCAGGCCCAACCGCCTGTACGGCAACCCCAAATCGTGGCGCGCCGTCCCAGCGCCAGGACGGGTGACTCCGGCACATCGCAGCGCCCCGGAGCTGGAGGGGTAGATGCATCCCCACAGCAGAAGCGTCAGGAATTTGTGGGGCGTCTTCCGCGCCCCGGTGCCACCGGTGGCAACTCAGCCGTGCGGGCCAGCCCCGCAGTTGGTGAGCGTCGCTCCAAACCGATGACGGAATCCCGTTCATCGGAGCTTGCCGGCCGGCCTTCGCGTCGCACCGCAGGGGGGCCTCCGGGCGTTAGCCGTTCCGGAGGATCTTCCGGATCCGAGCGCGTCCAGGGAGGATTGCCCCCGGGGGTGCGACGTCCTGCGTCACCCAGTGAAGTCCTGGGCAAGGAGGCCGCTTCCGGGACCACATCCACCGTGTTGCGCCCCAGGCACGAACCCAAAACCACAGCAGAATCCCCCACGCCACCGCGCCGCCCTGGTCCGCCCCGCAGCGCCGTACCCGGTAGCCGTTCCCGCACGGGTGCTGGTGGGCGGCCCAGGCGCCATGATTGGGATGATTCGGCACGCCTGGAGCAATTGCGGCGGGGTGGTGACGCCAGCAAGCAGCGCACCAAGATTCACATCATCGGCATCCACGATGAAGACGTGAATGCTGGCGAAGGCTTTGCCAGCGAAGGAACTGCTGCAGTGCTTTCCGCGTCCTTGGCCCGCCCTTCCGGCAAGCCCCAGGGCACGACAGAGCAACCCGCAATCAAGGTAAGACGTCGCAAGAAGACCAAGGAGACGGCCCGGCAGCGGCAACGGAGACGGGCCGTGGAACTACGCCAAGCNCGGGAGGCCAAGCAGCAGCGTCCCGAAATGCTTGTGGTTCCGGAAGGCAACTTGACGGTCCAGGAGCTGGCAGACGCCCTTGGCGTGGACAGTTCGGACATCATCAAGTCTTTGTTCTTCAAAGGCATCTCGGCAACGGTGACCCAATCCCTGGACCTGTCTGCCATCGAGAAAGTGGCCGAGGAGTGTGGGGTGCCCGTTGTCGAGGATGACGTTGAGGCCGCGGCCAAGAAGACGGTGGCCATGATTGAGGACGAGGACCTTGAAAGCCTCAGCCGGCGTCCGCCCGTGGTGACGGTGATGGGTCACGTTGACCATGGCAAGACCAGTCTGCTGGATGCCATTCGTAGCACCCGTGTAGCGGCAGGAGAGGCTGGTGGCATCACCCAGCACATTGGCGCTTATCAAGTGGAGGTGGTCCATGATGAGAAGCCTGCCCTCATCACCTTCCTGGACACGCCTGGCCACGAGGCCTTTACCGCCATGCGGGCACGGGGGACCAAGGTGACCGACATTGCTGTCCTGGTGGTTGCTGCTGATGATGGGGTACGCCCGCAAACCATTGAGGCCATCAGCCATGCACGCGCTGCGGAGGTGCCGATCGTGGTGGCTATCAACAAGATGGACAAGGAGGGCGCCAATCCGGATCGCGTGCGCCAGGAGTTGGCTGACCACGGTGTGATGAGTGAGGAGTGGGGGGGCGATACGGTCATGGTCTCCGTCAGCGCACTCAAGGGCGAGAACATCGACAAGTTGCTGGAGATGATCCTTCTGGTCAGCGATGTGGAGGATCTGCAAGCCAATCCCGAGCGGCTGGCAAGAGGAACCGTGGTGGAGGCCCACTTGGACAAGGCCAAGGGTCCGGTGGCCACCTTGTTGGTTCAGAACGGCACCCTGCGACCTGGTGATGTGATCGCCGCCGGTCCCGTTCCGGGCAAGATTCGGGCCATGGTCAATGACCATGGTGAGCGGCTCATGGAGGCTCTCCCCTCTGCTGCTGTGGAAGCCCTTGGCTTCAGCGAAGTTCCCACGGCGGGGGATGCCTTTGAAGTGTTTGAAGACGAGAAGGCTGCCCGCGCTGTGGTCAGTAACAGAGTCAGTGATGCCCGTTCAGCCCGGTTGGCCCAGCAGATGGCCAGTCGTCGCGTCAGCCTCACGGCCTTGTCGGATCAAGCCGCCGAGGGTGAACTCAAGGAACTCAATCTCATTCTCAAGACCGATGTTCAGGGGTCGCTGGAGGCCATTCTGGGATCCCTTGAGCACCTCTCCCAGGAAGAGGTGCAGATCCGTGTCCTGTTGTCGTCCCCCGGAGAGATCACGGAAACCGACATTGATCTGGCCACAGCCTCCGGCGCTGTGGTCATTGGCTTTAACACCTCGATGGCCAGTGGCGCACGACGAGCCGCAGAAGCTGCATCCGTGGATGTACGTAACTACGACGTTATCTACAAGCTGCTGGAAGATGTCCAGGGAGCCATGGAGGGCCTCCTGGAGCCGGAGCTGGTGGAAGAGCCCCTGGGCTGGGCAGAGGTGCGTGCTGTCTTCTCCGTCGGTAACGGTGCCGTGGCTGGGTGCTATGTCACGGAAGGAAAGTTGCAGCGCAACTGCCGGTTAAGGGTGCATCGGGGCAGTCAAGTTCTCCATGAAGGGGATTTGGACTCTCTCCGTCGCATCAAGGATGGCGTGAAGGAGGTGAATGCCGGCTACGAGTGTGGCGTGGGCGTAAGTCGCTTCACGCATTGGCAGGAGGGGGACCGACTGGAAGCCTTCTCCATGGTCATGGTGAAGCGCACGTTGAATGTTTGAGGTGGGTGTTCTTCAGTGTCGGAGCCCCTTCTGCGACGTGCTGTCTCCGGTCTGCCCAGGGTTGGCCTCCGGTTTCCGGGAGCGGTCCTTCCAGAGCAGGTAGCCAAACAGCACCACGGCACCCACTTGGATCAGCACATCATTCGGACGCACCGCTTCTCCGCCGACAAGCCGCAACACCATGATCACCAGTCCCAAGGCCGCCGAGGCCTCGAACGCAATCCACAGCGCCCGCCGCAGGCTCTGCCATGGAGTCCTTACCTCTTGTTGAAGCTTGGCTTGGAGTTGAGGATCCAGAGGAGGGGGCGATTGAGGAGCCATGGGTAATTCGGGCTACGCTAAATTAGGATTTCATGGTTAGCCGCTGTAGCTCAGTTGGTAGAGCAACGCTTTCGTAAAGCGTGGGTCGTCGGTTCAAGTCCGGTCAGCGGCTTCAGGGCGCAGTGACCAGGAATTGTGTTCCTGGTCACTGTTTTAAGATGGGCGTGCTGTTGTTTCCGCTCCGAGGCGCAATGGTTCGGATCAGTTGGTCTCTCTCTGGTGATCGAAACCACGAAACCGTGGCTTTCCATGAGGCACGGCACCGCCGCCGTGAATTGGAGGCTCAAGGTGCAGTTGTCTACTGGAGTGAAAGGGTCCACCAGCCTCATCCTTGCTAACGGATATGGCCANCCGTTGAGGAACAGCCAGGTCCTAGGATCTGAGTAAGCCCAACAAAACCTCCAGACCATCGGCAGGTGGCGTCATGGTGTCTCGCCTGGTCAAGGCCAGGGCAATACCCTTTTCCTCGTAGGAGGCTTCGTTGCAAAACACGGGCCAGACAGGTTCTTCCCCCCGGTAGGTGACGGTTTCACCGGTCTCCATGAGGAACAGCGGATCTCCCGGACACAACGCGGTCCAATCCCACCGGGGACGATCCGGATGCAGGCATGCAATCTGGCGACCGTTGCCGTCCCGTGGCCAGTCCAGGCTGCCCAGATGACGGTGAACCACCATGGTCTCCGGCAGCTTGGCCTTGCCAGTCAGGCAGTCCCCCAGCACCGCCAACACACCTTCCAGACAAGCAACTGTTTTCCGGACAGTCCGCATGTCCACAATTCCCTGTGCCACCGGACCCACCTCCAGCACCAAGCCGCAGGGCCAACGCCGCACCAGAAAACCACACTCCTCAGGATGATCTTCGTTGATCCGGAAGAGATAGACCGGCATACCAACGGCCTGATGCACCAGCGCTGCCAAGGCAAGATCCGCAGGGCGTTCTCCGACAGTCACCACCGATGAGCCCATGGCTGCCGTAGTGGTGTGCATATCCAGCACCAGGCCGTGGGGATCCTTGCCGCTGGGCCCGTAAGTGTCCACCAACTCCCGGGCGCGGATCACCTCGCGAACGGTGCAACTCCGATCCCTCAATAGCGCTTCCGTGAAGCAGCGGTTCAGGTCTCGATCCATGTAGCGGCGATTGGCCCCATAGGCTTCAGGATTGCCGATGCAGGTGGTGGTGGGCAGGGGGGAGGCCAGCAGCGCAGGTTGGGCCTTGCGACACTGCAAGATCCAGGGTGCTGTGCGCTCATTGCCGTGGGTACCCCCCACCAGCAACAAACGACCGTATTGATGGTCCATGGTTGTCCGTCTCGGAGGCATCGGTCCCGCTCAACAGTCTGAATCGGACGGCTTCATTGCCCAACGCCCAACACCTTGAGCTCGCCCAGAACATTGCTGAGCACCTGCTTGGCATCTCCAAAGAGCATGGACGTATTGGGACGCTCAAAGAGATCGTTTTTGATGCCGGAGTAGCCGGCGCCCATGCTCCGTTTCACCACGAATACGGTCCGCGCCTCCTGCACATCCAGNACAGGCATCCCGTAGAGCGGCGAATCAGGGTCGGTTTTGGCTTGGGGGTTCACCACGTCATTGGCTCCCAACACCAGCACCACATCCGTTGCGGGGAATTCGGAGTTGATGACGTCCATCTCCTTGAGTTGCTCGTAAGGCACGTCGGCCTCNGCCAGTAGCACGTTCATGTGACCCGGCATGCGCCCAGCCACGGGATGAATGGCATAGGTGACCGCTACCCCATGCTTTTCCAGGAGGCGGGCCACCTCCCGCAGGGTGTGTTGAGCCTGAGCCACGGCGANGCCATAGCCGGGAACAACCACGACCCGCTCCGCAGCCTCCAAGGTCAAGGCACACTCCTCGGCTGAGCAGGAGNTGATGTTGGTGTATTCGCTGTNCTCTTTGCTGCCAGCGGATGCTACGCCCAGCGCGCCCCCAAAGAGCACAGCGGTCAAGCTGCGGTTCATGCCGGCGCACATCACCTGGGTGAGGATCAAACCCGCGGCGCCCACCATGGCCCCGGCCACAATCAACAGCCGTTGCCCTACAACGAAGCCGGCCGCTGCCGCCGCAACACCCGAATAGGAATTCAGGAGCGAGATCACCACGGGCATGTCGGCGCCGCCAATGGGGAGCGTCAGGCCAATGCCTAGCAAGCTGGCACCGATCACCAGAGGCCACAGTGCATCACTGGAACCAACCACCGTCAGCACAGCGGCCATAAGCACCCCGGTGGCCAGGGCAATGTTGCACCCGTGGCGCCATCGGCGCATCATCCAGCCGGGGGTGGTCAACCATCCCTGCAACTTGCCCATGGCCACCACCGAGCCGGTGCAGGTGATGGCGCCCACCACAACGGACAAGCCAACGGAGATCAGCACCAGCAGGCTCGGGGTAAGGCCCTCCCCCTTGGCGGCCAACATCACGCCCAGAGCCACCAAGAGGGAAGAGAGGCCTCCACAGCCGTTGAAGAGTGCCACGGTTTCCGGCATGGCGGTCATGGGAACCAGCCGGGCGGTGAGCGCTCCCAGCACCCCACCCACGGCAGTGCCCCCCGCAATCCAGATCCAGGTCACTGCCGTGGGGTGGGCATTGATCAGCAGACCAACCACAGCCAGGCCCATGGCGCTGGCGGCCAACCGGTTGGCGGCACGGGCGGAGCGGATTTTCGACAAACCCTTGATACCAAGTGCCAGCAGGGCCACAGCCAGCAGATCCAGTCCTCCCTGGAGCACCTCGGCAGAACTCATCGACTCCCTCCGGAGCGTTTGCGGCCGCTACGAAACATGGCCAGCATCCGATCGGTCACCAAGAAGCCACCCACCACGTTGAAGAGGGCAAATCCCAGGGAAACCGAGCCCAGGCTCAACAGGAGGCTGTCCTCTCCGGCCCTGGTGATCAAGGTGAGGGCCGCCAGCATGGTGATGCCGCTGATGGCGTTGGCGCCGGACATGAGAGGGGTATGCAAAGTGGGTGGCACCTTGCCAATCAATTCAAGCCCCAGCAGGCTGCCCAAGAGGAGAACCCAGAGCTGTTCCTGAAAACCGTCCATTACACAGATTCGGAAGCGTTGACGACGTCGTCACGGTGACAATGACCGTTATGGGTGAGCAGACAATCCTTGAGCAAAGGATCCCGGGGATCCAACTGCAACACCCCATCTTGTAAATACTGCTCCAGCAGCGCAGCCAGGTTGCGCCCATAGAGGGAACTGGCGTGATAGGGAACTGTGCAGGGGAGGTTACTCGCGCCAATGAGTCTGACTCCCTTGCGGTTGATGGTTTGACCCGGCACGGTTGCGGCGCAATTGCCCCCATCATTGACGGCCAGGTCCACCACCACGGCCCCGGGTCGCATGCGATCCAGCATGGCTTCGCTGATGAGGCGGGGAGCACGGCGACCCGGCACCTGGGCTGTACAGATGACCACATCGGCCAAGGCCAACTGATCGGAGAGCTGCTGACGTTGAGCCGCAAGAAAGTCTTCGGAAGCCTGCTTGGCGTAGCCATTGGCCTCGGCAGGTCGCTCCGCCACCCGGGGCGGGCCAATGAAACGGCCCCCCAAAGACTCCACCTGTTCCTTCACGGCGGATCGAATGTCCGAGACATGGACCACAGCCCCCAGCCGCCGCGCTGTGGCCACAGCCTGTAATCCAGCTACCCCTGCCCCGAGGATCAGGACCCGGGCCGGCTGCACGGTTCCTGCAGCAGTCATCAGCATGGGGAAGTAGCGATCCAGCGCGGCAGCCGCCAGGAGAACCGCCTTGTAGCCGGCAATGTTGGCTTGTGAGGACAGGGCATCCATGGCTTGCGCCCGGCTGATGCGCGGCAGCAACTCAAGGCTCAGGGACGACAACTTGCGGCGGTTCAACTGGTTCACCAGGGCCTGATTGCCGTAAGGCGCCAGCAGACCAATCACAATACTGCCTGTGGCCATGGTCTCCAGGCGTCCGGCATCCGGCGCCCCAACACAGAGGGCCACATGGCAGTGCCCCCAACCATCCTTCACCAATTCTGCACCTGCCTGGCGATAGTCCTGATCGCTGAACCCGGAGGCCTGGCCAGCTCCGGACTCCACAAGCACGACGCAGCCCTTGCCGACAAGGCGACGCGTTGTTTCCGGACTGCCTGCTACGCGGGGCTCGTCTGGTCGCCCTTCACGGGGAATCAGCACCGTGCAGGAAGAACCCGTTGACTGAAGCGGCACGAAACCGACACACAAAACAGCAAAATAGACAGACTGTGCTCGGATGGCCACCAACTGGTCTTCCCTTACCACCCATGCCCATTCCTCCAGCGGTGGTCTCCGTCAGTCGTCAGCTTTGGCGTTGCCAGTGGCTGGTGCTGATGAACGGCCTCGCTCCAGCGGATGAGAGAGGCAGCTTCCGCCGCCGCCCCAGTGATTTTCGCGGGAAGCTGCTGGGCAGTGGCCATGATCAAGGGACTCCNCGCCANGTGCTGATTATCGGACAAAGCTGNCCCTGGGCACACCGCACCTGGCTGGTGCATCAACTCAAGGATCTGGCGACTGTCCTTGATATTGCTGTGGTTCAGCCCAATCCCGCCACGGGTCGCTGGGTGTTTGGCGAACCCTTTGAAGGATGCCGGCAGTTGTGGCAGCTCTACAGGTACTCCGGTGCCGGCCCCGATGCACGCGCCACCGTCCCTGTCCTATGGGACCGCCATGAGGGGCGGATCATCAACAATGAAAGTGCCGACATCATCGAACAACTGGATACCCTTCCCCCGGGACCCAATGCAGTCACCACCACACTCCGACCGTCCGTACTGATTCCATCCGTCCGGACCTGGTCCGAATGGCTTCAGAACGACGTCAACGACGGGGTGTATCGCTGTGGATTTGCCCGCACACAGGAGGCCTATCAGCGTGCGTTGGATGATGTATTTGCCGGGCTGGACGCTGTGGAGCAAGCCCTGGCAGATGGGCGCCCTTGGATCTGCGGGGAATCGTTGACCATGGTGGATGTGCGCCTCTTTCCCACCATGGCCCGCTGGGAGGCGGCCTATCAGGATCTTTTCGGCTGCGGGCTACGCCCCCTGTGGAGTTTTCCATTCCTCTGGGCATGGCGGCGTCGCTTCTACCAACTGCCAAACGTGGCGGCAACCTGCCCAAGCGAAACCTGGCGTCAAGACTACTTTGGCAGCCTCTTCCCCTTGAACCCCTCAGGCATTGTTCCCAAGGCGCCGTCACTCGACAGCCTGCTAGACTTGAGTTCTCCCAACTCCTGATGAACACCCCCAGTCCGGACAAGATCGGCACAACGGACCAGAGCGNAGACCAGCTCCACCAGGGGATGTTCGGGACCTACCTCATCACGGACGCTGACCGACGAGAGGTGACGGCCTACCGGGTTTCCGTGCTCACGCTGGCTGTGGCGCAACTGGGCTTCCTGGTGCAATGGGCTTGGGCTGGATCCACCTGGATTGGCCCATGGCTTGTGCTCATGGCCGTTGCCTTGGGACTGGCGCTGCACTGGATCCACATTTACCTGCGCCCACTCCACCAGGCACTGCGGCTGCTCTGGCTGTTGGGAGTCGGTGGTGGGATCGCTCTGGTCTATCAGGCAGGACCCACCCAAATGGGGAACGCCCTCCTGGCGCAACCCCTCTGGATCATGGCCATTGGTCCCTACTTCGCTGCATTGACCGGATTAGGCTTTAAGGAATTCTTCTGTTTTCGCCGCCTTGAAGCTGTAGGTGTGACCGCATTGGTGCCGCTTTTGCTGATGCTGGCCCTGTTGGGCGTGGTTCCCCTGGAGAAGCAAGGCCCGTTGTGGTTTCTGGAGGCGGTGCTACTGCTGGTTATGGCTGTGGGAAAGTTCCGGCTGGATCCCGCCGCCGATATCGGCGATAAGAGCGTGTTTCAGGAGTTGGAGCAGCGACGCCGCACCATGCGTTGAACCCAACCTGTTGCCGACCTAGGATGGCAGGAATCAACGCCCCACGGTCGAGATGGATTGGCCACACGTTCACAGCATGTCCCTTGACCAACTCACCGAGGTGTTGATGGACATCAGCGAGGGTGAGGCCTGGATTCGCTTCAAACCCAAGCAGACCGTCAAGGTTTTGGGATCCGAGGCGGCGGATGCGATTGAAACCATGCTGGGTGAAGCCGGCCGCCGTAACAAGGCGCCCTATGAGCTGGGGACGAGGGTTCCACTGCGGGAGTTCAGGCTGGTNGTCTGCCGTGCCATTGCNGAATCCCTGCTCAATCAACAGACCGGCAACTCCGACGATGGGTGAGCGTTACGGATTCCCGTAGGTCCCTGGGGAAAAGAATTCGGATTTCCTTCCCGAACAGCATGATCCAATTGGGGTGTTCATCACTAACCTTCAAAAGACTTCGCTGGTAAGCCAACCATGAAAACCATCGACGACCATATCCGCAAGGACGAGAACGAAGTGCTCAAGGCCAAGGCCGAGGGCAAAGATGGCAAAGTCAGACACNTGGAGGGGGAGCTCCGTGATCTGAAGGAGTACAAGCAGCACCATCCGGACGATTCCCACGACCCCTCGCCCCTTGAGGTCTACTGCGACAGCAACCCTGAGGCCCCGGAGTGCCGGATCTATGAAGACTGATCCAGAACGGGAACCCCACTGAGCGCCGGCTTCTACCCAAGCCTATGCCCCTGTTAGGGGTTTTTCGTGCCTTCCACGAGGGTGGAATTCGATCCATGCCCGTGGTGCGCTCACCATCCGCGGAGTGGAGGCAGTTGCTCCACAGGGCTGATCATTCGGGCAACTGCGCTGGCGGGGTCACTGTGGATCCGTACTACATTGCACAACTATGGTGCTTGTGGTACCTGGTGAACGATTTTGCCAGCAAAAACAACTGACCCAACGAGCGCCTTGCCTATGGTTATTCATGAACGCCAAGTCGTTGACCTTCGAGGGGTCTGGAAGGTCTTTGGACGGCAGCCTGAAGAGGCTCTTCAGGCCATCCAGCAGGACAACCTGCAGAAGTCCGACGTGTTGGAGCGGTTTGGAGCCGTCATTGCGGTGCGGGATGTGAGCTTTACCGTGGAGAGGGGGGAGATCTTTTGCGTTATGGGTCTGTCCGGGTCAGGTAAGTCCACCCTGGTCCGTCACATCAACCGCCTGATTCAGCCCACCCATGGGCAGATCCTGGTCAACGGTCAGGACATCGGCGCCCTCTCGGCAGATGAGCTCCGTGCTTTGCGGGCTAACCAGATCGGTATGGTGTTTCAGAATATGGCATTGCTGCCGCACCGCAGTGTACGTGATAACATTGCGTTTGCCTTGGAGTTGCGCAACACTGACCCCTTTACACGCCATCAGTTGGCGGACAAGTTGCTCGAGACCGTAGGCCTGCAGGGCTATGGTGATTCAATGCCGAGTAAGCTTTCAGGTGGCATGCAGCAACGTGTCGGACTTGCCAGAGCTTTGGCAGCAGACCCGGGAATTTTGCTCATGGACGAGCCATTCTCTGCTCTGGATCCCTTGATTCGTCGTAGTCTACAAGATGAGTTCCTGGCACTCTCCCGGACAATGAACAAGACCACGATTTTCATAACCCATGATCTGGATGAAGCCATGAGGATGGGATCTCGCATCGGGATTATGAGAGACGGTGAAATGGTTCAGATCGGCACACCGGAGGACATCATTATCCATCCAAGGGATGACTACGTGGCTGACTTTGTTCAAGGTCTATCGCGCCTGAAGCTGGTCTTTGCTCACAGGATCATGGAACGACCAGAGACCTATGACCAAGCCTATGGCGACCTTGCCGAGGTGGACACATGGCCTCAGGCTCATCCAGAGGCCGACCTTGATTCTCTTGTGAGTTTGATCATCGGACAACAATGCCCCATTGCCATCCGAGCGGATGGAAAGCTGGCTGGCATTGTCACCAAGGACGCTCTGCTGAAGGGTATTCAGGGGCAATCATCATGACAACGCACACACCCGGCAGAGGAGAAACACTGCCGCCGGAAATTTCAAAAGACAACAGCGACTTCGCCTCCTTCAAGGAATTTGCCGGTCATAGAGGGGACTACTACGGCCAAACGTTCCTTCGCATTCAGCAGGCCAAGCTACCCAGGTTCCACCTGAACACGTCTGCTTTGTCAGGGGGCTTTCTGTGGGCCTCCCTGCGGGGGAACTGGCTCCTGTTCTGGATTGGCTTTGCCACTGACATGGCTGCTGCAGTCAACTTTGCGCTTGTCCGCAAGTATGATCTGGCTGTGGTCCAAGCCGCCGCTGACGGCAAGGATTTTCTGGTCCAGCGCTACGACGGCTGGAGTGATGCCCATCTACAGGCCGCGCTAATCCTGTTTTTTTCCGGTCGGCTGCTGCTGGGATGGTTAGCGGATCGCTTGTACTACCACCACTACGCCCGATGGCGCGTCAACCGCTCTTTGCCCTCGGGTCAAGCAATCAGGCGGTTGGGGATCGGGATGCTGGCGGTCTTGTTCGTTGCACCCTTGACAATCTACCGCGCCTCCCAGTTTGCCCCCGACCAGCGAAGCTGCATCAAGCTTGCCCACACGATTCAGGATGGTGGACAGGTTCCCCTGAAAGACCGATTCGACTGCTGGACCATCTCCGAATTCCCCACCCTCGTCTGGCTTCAACGTCCACCCCAGTACACTTTTCCACGCAACGATGACGGTACCCGGAGCATCGTTGTCAAGGAGCCCTCCAGCCGGCGGCCGGTCAATCTGAACAATTGGCTGTCCGAGCACATCGACCAGAGAATCGGCTACATGAAGGCTTTCTACGGATGGCTGTTTGACGGCGTGACCCATTGGATTCGAGTCCTGCTCAACGCGGTGGAGGCAGTCTTTGTGGGAACACCGTGGATTGTCACGTCTCTCATGATCATCATGGCCGCAGTGAAGCTGGCTGGCTCCCGGATGGGCGTCTTCACTGCTGCGGTGCTGCTCTATCTGGCGCTCTTCGGCTTCTGGCAAACCGCCATGAGCACCATCTCCCTAACAGTGGCCGCAACGGTCATCTGTGTGGTTGCCGGCCTACCTCTTGGAATTTGGGTGGCCAAATCCAAGGTGGGCGCTGCCGTGGTCACCCCCATGCTGGACATCATGCAGACCATTCCGTCATTCGTCTACCTCTTGCCAGCCGTTGCGTTTTTCTCCGTTGGCAAGCCGCCGGGGATTCTGGCAACTGTCATCTTTGCCATGCCGCCGATGGTGCGCCTGACCGCACTGGGGATTCAACACGTGCCAGCCAGCACCAAGGAAGCCGCCCTTGCCTTTGGCGCCAGCCCGAGCCAACTCTTGTTGAAAGTGGAACTCCCCCTGGCCCTCCCTTCCATCATGGCCGGGGTGAACCAGGTNGTGATGCTCAGTCTCTCCATGGTGGTCATTGCCGCCATCATCGGCGCTGGCGGGATGGGCTTCATCGTGGTGGATGCCCTGGCCCGAACCCAGGTCGGCCGTGGCATCCTTGCCGGCATTGGCATTGCCCTCATTGCCATGATGATCGACCGGGTCGTTCAGAAAGTCAACCGGATGTAACGGCAACCTCCAGCCTCGACTTTGCTCTGCTACATTTCTTTGTAGAACCTATCTCGGGAAAATCCGATGAGACGCTTTGGACCGAGCTTGCTTGCTGCTGCTTTCCTCTCCGTCACGGGACTTCATGTCCAAGCTCATGCCCAGGAGAAAGTCACCATCTCCGATTTGAATTGGACAGGAGCAAAGGCCATTGCCCACGTGATCAAGGCGGTGATTGAAGGTCCACTGGATTCCGAGGCGGAGATTATCCCGGGGCTGAGCGATTTTGCGATTATTGCAGAAGGGATGGACAAGGGTGACGGCTCGATTGACGTCTTCACCGATACCTGGCTGCCCAACCACCAGGACATCTGGGATAAGTTTATTGTAGAGTCGCGAACCATTGCCCACAACGAGCCCTATCGGGCTACCCAGGCAACGTTTGTTCCTCACTACATGGCTGATCGGATCCAGTCGTTTGACGATCTGGCCAAGCCTGAAATTGCCGCCCTGTTCGACAAGGACGGCAACGGCAAAGGCGAGTATTGGGCAGGCGATGCCAATTGGGGTTCAACTAAGCTTGTGCAGATCAAATTCGAGAGCTATGGTCTCAGCGAGCTGTGGGAGCCCGAGATTTATTCCGATGCAACCTTCAGGGCGCAGTTCAAGGCTGCAATTGTTGCTGAAGAGCCTATTCTTTTCTACTACTGGACGCCAGAATGGATCCACGCAGCGTATGATCTGGTCCCCCTGGAAGAGCCGGACCGTACGGAGGGCTGTGAAGATCTTAAACTAGGTCAGGAGGATTGGTTGGAAGCATCCACCTTCACCTGTAAGTATGATGATGCAAGAGCTTATGTAGCCTATTCCAAATCCCTTGAACAGCGGAATCCCGTTGTAGCAAAGTTTTTGTCGCAAATCAAACTGGATGCTGATGTGATCAATGAATGGATCCTCAAAATTGGACGTGATAACGAGGATCCCCAAGATGTTGCCGAGGCCTGGATTCAGGCAAATCCGGACACGGTAAATGAATGGATTCGTTAAGAGCTTGAAGAAAAAGCCTCCAAGCGTCGGACCGAGTTGGCGGCACAAGGATTGTTGAGAGGGCATCAAGAGGGGACGATTTCCCTGTTCTCCTAATGTCTCGATATGAGGAACGGATTGGGATTCATGCACATAACTCCACCAAAGCGGAGCCAGCGCCAATTTCACGGATTGCAGGAGTCTCCAACGAGAACGCTCCTCCCCGTGCAGCAGCCCCAATCCCTGAGGCCGGAACGTTAAAAGCTGTGTTCACATCGGCATTCGCCTCGTGTCCGCAGCCTGTGCATTCGAATTGCGACGGTGACCCCGGTCCTGTCGTTGAGCATTCGCTCGACCTCGGCCCACCCTGTACTCGGAATGGAGCTGTTCAGCCCGGATTCGGCTTTGACGTTGGAGCCGGAGTTTTCCACGGCGCCGGTAGCACTGGCGGTCATGCCCTGAGGATCGAGTTTCTCCAACCCAGGGGACGAGTTTTGCTGGCAACGGCTCTGGTGAGCCGGTGCCGCCAGGTGTTGCCGATGTTTCGGATTCTGCGGTGGGCAGGGCTTCCCGATTCGCAACTTGGTCCTGTGGCGGCGGTTGGAGACCTTCTTCAAGCGGGCCTGCTTGCGCTATGCCCGCTTGAGTCCGGTGTGCTCCACCTTGGACTGAGGCTTGCCGGTGTATCTCGGATTGCCATCGCTGTAGACCACCGCCACC
>JGI24795J26692_1001044_pt1 | contig 15106 bp, 9 predicted proteins | sample PinacodermBB_FD_26692 | JGI IMG/M metagenome (IMG submission 26692)
GAAGAACCGTCCCGCCGAGGAGTTGCCGGAGGGGGTGCCCCAGCCGGTAGCGCGGCTCGCACTGGAGTCGTGGCGGCCGGTGAAGCCGTCCAGCGTTGCGGACTCCACGATGCGGGCCGCCTCCGCCCGGGGCGCGCTGCAGGGTGTGCCCGGCGTGGCGTCGCAGGGGCCGGCGCGGCCTCCGCCGAGCATCATGGCCGCGTAGACGGCGATGTCGCGCGCGGAGGAGAAGAGACCGGCGTGGCCGGCCACGCCCCCCACCGCCCAGGCGTTCTCGTCGTGGACCACCCCGCGCACGTGGACGCCCCGGTAGTCGGCGTCGATCTCGGTGGGGGCCACGCGCCCGTGCAGCGCGGAGTCGGGGCTGAAGCCGGTGTCCTGCATCCCGAGCGGTCCCCACACGCGCTCGTCCAGGAAGCGGTCCAGCGGCTGGCCGGTGATCTCCTCGATCGCCCACGCGACCGTCATCATGCCGATGTCCGAGTACACCGTGCTGTCGCCGGGCGCGTAGTCGAGCGGCAGTTCGGCGATTGCCTGCTGGTAGGCATCCACGCCTTCCATCTCCAGGAAGAAGCGGCGAAAGGGAGGCAGCCCGCCCCGGTGCAGCAGGAGCTGGCGCACGGTGACCGCCTCCTTGCGCGGGTCGCCCGCCGACCACCAGGGGAGGTAGCGCACCACGGGGGCGTCCAGGTCGAGGCGGCCCTCGTCCACCAGGATCATGGCGGCGCTGGTGGTGCCCATCACCTTGGTGACCGAGGCCATGTCGTAGATGGAGGAGGGTGTGGCGGGGGCGGACACGGGATCCCAGTCCAGGCGGCCGTAGCCGCGCAGGCGCACCAGTTGGCCATGGCGCACGACGGCGAGCGCCGCGCCCGGGCTGGCCGAGTCGGCGATGGCACGCAGGATGCGGCGGTCGAGCGCCTCCAGAACGGCTTCCGACATGCCCGCGGCCGCGGGATCGCCCTCGAGCGGGGAGATCTGCCCCTGGACCTCCTGTTCGTCATCCGCGGCGCGCGCGGCGGTCACGAACTCCAGCGGCTGTACGACCCAGGACGGCACGGCCATCAGGGCCTCCCGGATCGCCGCCGGTTCGGGGAGCGCTTCCCTCCGGAGCCCGTCACCCGCCGCGTGGTCGGGCGGGATGCTGATGGGGAGCGTCCCGGAGATCTCCGCCGCCCCCATAAGCGCGAAGGCGCCGGCGCGCTGCGAGACTTCGTGGCTGCCCCAGGCGATGAGGTAGCTGCCCAGGTCCTCGAAGGCGCTCAGCGAGTAGGGATTGCCGAAGGAGGAGACCACCACCGCGCCGCGCGCGGACAGCTCGCGCACCATCTCGCGCAGCGCCTCCGGGACGGCCACCGAGCCCGCCCCGGCGAATGGGGGCACGTACACGTTCAGGAGCACTACGTCCGCATCGCGCGCGGCCGCCTGAACCCCCTGGTACGCCGCCGCATCCGATCCCTCGTCGAGGCGCAGGCTGCCGAAGCTGTCCACGAAGCGCGCCGCCACCCGGTCGAACTCGCGTCCGGCGATCAGGTCCTGGTCGCGGGCGTAGGTGACGCTCACCACCCGGCCGCGGGCTGCGGCGGGCAGCGGCACCAGGCCGTCGCGGTCGCGCACCAGGGTGACCGAGCGCTCGGCGGCGAGGTCGGCGAAGGTCAGGTGCCGGGCCGAACCCGCGATGTCGGCGACGGCCGCCAGGTCGACGGCGCGGCGCTCGTGGAGTCCGACGCGCGCCTTGGCGGCCAGCAGCAGCCGCACCGACCGGTCGATGCGTTCGCGCGACACCCGGCCCGTGCGCACCGCGACCTCCACCGCGTCGATGGCCCCGACCACGTCCTCGGGTGCGAGGAGCACGTCCGAGCCCGCTTCCAGCGCCAGCACCGCCGCCTCTCCCGCACCGTATCCCCGCGAGATGGCGCCCATCCGCAGGGCATCCGTGAAAACCAGGCCGTCGAACTCCATGTCCTCGCGCAGGAGCCCGGTGAGGAAGTAGGGGGAGAGCGTCGCCGGCACGTCGTCGCCCAGGATGGCGGGCACCGCGACGTGGGCGGTCATCACCGCGTCCACGCCGGCGGATACGGCCCGCCGGAAGGGCACCAGCTCCATCGACTCAAGGCGCTCCACGTCCGCGGTCACGACCGGAAGCTCGATGTGCGAGTCGGTGCGGGTGTCGCCGTGACCCGGAAAGTGCTTCGCCGTGGTGAGCACGCCCCCCGCGCGGGCACCCTCGATGTACGCCGCCCCGAGCTGCGCCACCGCCTCCGGGTCCTCGCCGAAGGCACGGGTGTTGATGATGGGGTTCTCGGGATTGGAGTTGACGTCGAGAACCGGGGCGAAGTTCAGGTGGACGCCGAGCGCCCGCGCCTCCACCGCCGTGATGCGCCCGTACTCGTGGGCGAACGCCGGGTCGCCGATGGCGCCAAAGGCCATCGTGGGCGGGAAGCTGGTGCCTCCCCCCTGCGGGAGCAGCGTGGGAAGGGCGTAGGAGTGGTTGACGCGCATTCCGGGCCCCCCGTTCTCGAAGTCCGCAGTGACCAGCAGCGGGACCCGGGCCGCGGCCTGGAGGCGGTTCAGGAGCGAGGCGTAGGAGTGGGGCGAGCCGATCGAGATGACGACGCCTCCGATGCCCTCCTCCGCCACCCATCGTTCCAGCGTGCGGAAGCTGGCGTCGCTCGACGACGCGTACGCACCGGGGACCCAGGGGACGACCAACTGCGCGATGCGCTCGCGCAGGGAGAGCGAAGCGAGTGTCCCATCCACCCATGTACTCGCCCGGCCATCGAGTTCATCGTAATAGAGGACCGCAGGCGATCCCTCCGCTCCGCCGGAACCCTGAGCCGGGCCGTCGCAGGCTGCCGGGACGGCAAGCAGGAGGAGCAACACCATCCCCGGCCATCGGACGGCGATCCCGAACCGCCCTGGAAGCGGCCCTGCGGGACGAACCCGCCCGGCGTGTCTCACGTCGCCCTACCGGCCCCGGAGGGGCAACTGGATCCCGTCTCCGATATCGAAGAGGGACGGGAGGCGGGTGGGCGTGCGCCCGCGGATGGGAATCTCCCCGAAGAGTGCCCGGGCGGCGGCGACCTGGCTGACTTCCGAGCCGCTCCAGGCCAGCATGTAGGCCTGGGCTTCGGGGACGTCGGAAAGCAGATAGGGGTTGCCGAAGGAGATGACGATGTGCGGCACGCGACGGTCCGCCAGCGCCGCGACGAAGTCGGAAAGGGGCTCGGGCAGGTTCGGCTGGCCGTCGGTGCGGGCCGCGACCACGTACGCTGAGACGATGACCAGGTCCGAGCGGGAGGCGCGCGCGAGCAGGCGCTCGTACTCGGTGTCGCCGGAGCCCGAGTGCAGGTCCGCCGTGCGCAGCCGCCGGTAGGTCGCGCGCACGCGAGGGTTGAAGTAGCGTCCGGCAAGCAGGTCGTTGCGGCCGCGGTAGGTGACGGAAAGAACGTTCGCGGTGCGAGTGCCGCGCAGCGAGAGCAGGTTGCGGCGGTTGCGCAGAAGGGTAATGGATGCCTCGGCGATCTCCGTCGCCTGCTCCAGATGATCCGGGATCCCGACTCTGCGATGGATCCGGAAGATGTCCGTGTAGCGCTCGCGATCCAGCCCCATGCGCTCCTTCAGATCGAGGATGCGGGCGACCGACCGGTCCAGGCGCGCCTCGGTCACGCGGCCCGAGCGGACCGCGGCGACCAGGCTCTCGCGGGCTCCGCGCGGGTTGTCGGGCATGAGGATGATGTCGGCGCCGGCCTCGAGCGCGCGCACGACCGCGTCGCGGGCCCCGAATCGGCGCGTGATCGCGGCCATGTTCATGGCATCGGTCACGATGAGGCCCTCGAACCCCATCTCTCCGCGCAGCAGGTCCGAGAGAACCGCCGGAGAGAGGGTGGCGGGCATCGACGCGGAACCGGTGACGGAAGGGATCGACACGTGCGCGCTCATGACGGCGCCCATGCCGGCATCTACCGCCGCGCGGAAGGGACGCAGTTCGACCCGGTCCAGGCGCTCGCGGTCCACGCGGATCACCGGCAGGTCCACATGGGAATCCACTCCGGTGTCGCCGTGGCCCGGGAAGTGCTTGCCGGTCGCGATCGCGCCGTGCTCCTGAAGCCCGCGCACGAAGGCGGCGCCGAGGCGGGCGACGTCTGCGGGGTCCTCGCCGAAGGAGCGGGTGGCGATGACCGGGTTGTCCGGGTTGTTGTTGACGTCCAGCACCGGCGCGAAGGGGAGGTGGACGCCCACAGCACGCGCTTCCACGGCGGTGACGCGGCCCATCTCCCAGGCCAGGCTGTCGTCGCCCGTCGCGCCCACCGCCATCAGCGACGGGAACAGGGTGGCGCCGCCCAGCTCGATGTTGTTGGGCAGGAAGACCGCCCCGCGCATGCGGTAGCCGGCCCCGCTCTCCAGGTCCGCCCCCACCAGCAGCGGGTATTTCGCCAACGACTGCAGGTTGTTGATCTTGGCGGCCACCTCCGATGGAGAGCCCACCGACACGATCACGCCGCCGACCCCGTCGTCGCGCACGGCCTCGGCAATGCGCTCGAAGTCCTCGGAGCCCGCGGGCGCAAAGTCGCCGAGCATCCACGGCATCAGCAGCTGGCCTGCCTTCTCCTCCAGGGTCATCGACTCGAGCACGGAGGATGCCCAGGCGCCTGGTGGTCCTGCGGAGGCCGGAGAACCCGGAGTCGATGTTTCGTCGGCGACGCGGGCGGGTCGCGCAGGCGAGACGGCCACGGTGGGCGTCTCCGCGGCGGAACCCGCGGGCGAGGAAGCCGGAGCCGCCCGATCGGTGGGAGGGGGAGCCGTGCCGCGACCTGGAGGGGGCACCGTCCCGCGAGCCGGAGGGGGCGCTTCCCGGGCCGGGGCTTCCGTCGACGGGGAGGGCTCGGGCGTGGCGCGACCGGACCGCGCGGTGTTACAGGAGACAACGATCGGAACGAGCGCCAGGAGGGAGGCGAGACCCGCCGTGCGAAGGGGCGTCGCGCGGCGCGAACCGGACGTCGCCCGACTATTCAGCGCAAGCACCGGTTGACGACTTCTTCCCCCCGGACGAAGTTGACAGCCCGCTGGCCATCCATGGACTGCTGAAATCGAGGACTGGCGCAAGGTAATGGTTTCCGCAGGTTTCCGAAAATCGCGGGTCGGCGCCGGCCTGGTTGCCGCGGGCGCGGTCCTCCTCGCCGTGAATCTGGTCGCGCGCGGCGGGCGCGAATCGGCCGTGGACGCGTCGGGCGGCGCCGGCGCGCAGGCGGCCGGCGAAGCCCGCCCCGGCATCGAGGTTCTGCTCGCGGACTCCATCCACCTGGTCGGGGGCCGCCGCGCCGGGCTGGTCACCAACCACACGGGCATCGACCGCCGGGGCGTCTCCACCATCGACCTCCTGCACCGGGACGCGCGCCTGGAGCTGGTCGCGCTCTATTCTCCCGAGCATGGCATCCGGGGCGAGGCCGAAGCCGGCGAACTCGTCGACAGCGGGATGGACCCGAGCACCGGGCTGCCGATCCATTCGCTCTACGGAGCGACCCGCAAGCCGACGCCGGAGATGCTGGAAGGCGTCGAGGTGCTCCTCTTCGACATCCAGGACATCGGCGCGCGCTACTACACCTACGTCTACACCATGGCGCTGGCGATGGAGGCAGCCGGAGAAGCCGGGATCCCCTTTGTGGTGCTGGACCGGCCCAACCCGATCGGGGGCGCCGAGGTGCAGGGGAACGTGCTGGATCCCGCGTTCGCTTCCTTTGTGGGCATGTACCCCATCCCCATGCGCCACGGGATGACGCCGGGCGAACTGGCGCGGCTCTTCCAGGGCGAGTTCGGGGTGGACGTGGAGCTCGGCGTGGCTCCGCTGTCGGGATGGAGCCGGAGCGACTGGTTCACCGACACCGGGCTGCCCTGGGTGGCGCCTTCGCCGAACATGCCTTCGGTGGAGAGCGCCCGTCACTATCCGGGCACCTGCCTGTTCGAAGGGACCAACCTATCCGTGGGCCGGGGCACGCCCATCGCCTTTCAGCAGATCGGGGCCCCCTGGCTGGACGGAGAGGCGCTGGCCGCGAACCTGATGGCGAACGGCCTCCCGGGTGTGCGCTTCGAGGCGGTTCGCTTCGTGCCGGAAAACCCCGGCGACGGCAAGCACGGCGGAGTCGAGGTGGGAGGCGTGCGGCTGGTCGCCACCGATCCGGGCTACGACCCCACCGAGGCCGCGGTGGCCGCGCTCATCGAAGCTGCCGCGCTCTCCGGCGACCGGTGGGAATGGCGCGAAGCCGCCTTCGACCGGCTCGCGGGCACCGATCGCCTGCGGTTGGCGGTTGAGGCGGGCGCGTCCCTGGAGGAGGTGCGCGCCGCATGGCAGCCCGACCTGATCGAATTCCGGCGGGTGCGGGAACGGTATCTCCTGTACTGACCGGCGGACATCTCGGACAGAGCCTTAAGGCACCCGCCCCGGGCTTCTTGCACCCCGCACGAGGTCCACGGCGCTCGTCTTCGTGCGTTGCAGGATGGGGTATCCGGTGCGGGTCGTGCCGAGCACGCGCCGATGCATCGAGTTGCCGGCGAACTCATCCTTGATGATGGCTACCTGACGATCGAACACTCCGCTAACCAGGCGCTCGCAAAAGCGCCAGGTCAGGTGGGCTCGAGGAACCGGCTGGGTCGTGACCAGATCCAGGATCGCCTCACCGGGGAACCGGTGGTAGTCCGGATATTGCAGGGGCAGCTTGTCTGTGGGCAAAGACTCAAGGTCGACGTTGTCAACCACCACGAGGATGGGGATGGAACTCAGCAGCAACCCCCTTCCCAGTGGGTCGACGGAAGGCCTGAACCCGACGTGCTCCATGTTGGGCACGGCCGGATTGTCGATGTCCTGACCCATGCCGAACACCTCGAAATCGGCCCGCGAGAGGTCCGGGAGTCCGGATCCGGGATAGAGTTCCTCATGATTGATCGCCTGTTGCGCCACTACGCGGGCCTGACCCGGCAGGACAGGGTATTCCCGTCCCGAGCCGGGGAATCGGAGTACGCGCTGCGCCCAGATGCCTTCGGAATCGAGCCGCCAGCGTTCATAGTCGACGCAGCGGTCTGGCGAAGCGTCGCTTTCCCACACGAAATCGAACGCCTGGGCGATGATCTTGCCATCCAGGTACACGGTCGTGTCCGCGTTGTTGTAGACCTCGACATACTTGGCCAGCGAATACTGGACAGTGGGTCCACCGATCTCGCGCGGCGACCAGTCATGGACCTCGCTGATTACGAGGGAGCCTCGGCGACCGGCCACCGCTTCGACGTCCGCGGTGCTGGACGGCGGCTGGACCTGGACGCGGTTGCCGCCCCCGAAAGCGTTGACGCCGCTCAGGGCCGAGTCCGCCTCGTTGATCCGGGCCGTCTCGTCTGCATTCAGGAGGCGAAGGGAGGTGATGTCATATCGCCCGGGCAGAAGCCCCGCGAAGGTAACTTCCCCGAGGGAGTCCGTAGTGCCCACCTCGACCGGCGACTCGCCGACGCGGCGGATTCTGACGTGCGCCTCCGGCACGCGGTCGGCTGGACGCCCGAGAGCCTCGAGAGCCCGACTCGCTTCGCCAGCCGCCGTAACCGTGACGGTCAGGCTCCCTCGCTGGACCGTGTCTCCGACGCTGCGAGAGGTAGTGTCCGGAGGCGGAGGCCGAAGTTCGACGGGATCGTCGCCAGGCGAACAACTCGCAAGGAAGCAGCCGAGAGCGAAGATCGGGAAGAGACCGGTCTGCCGGCGTGCCATGGTCCGCCCCTTCCTACGGGATTCACACGGCCGTCTGTTCAAGGCCGTCTCTACCTCGATCCGTACCGGATCTCTGGGGCGGCGATCGCCGCCCCAGAGACAAGGCTTCCCTACAACTTCACCCACACATGCATTGCCGGTCCGGTTCCAGACAGAGGCTAGGCTCACCCTTGCAGCATTGGGTGCACCAATCGTCGTCAGGGCAGCCGGTGCACTCAGCTCGGGCCGTCCCTCCAAGTCCGCGCGCCACCTCGACGCTCCCGAACGTGATGACCGAGGCAACCAATAGCCCCAACAGCACTTGGCGAACCACCGCAACCCTCTTCTTCATGAGTACCTCCAACCAAAGGTGAAAAAAACCGGAGCCTCGTGCTCCGGCGCGACCTCCAACCGCCAAGCTTCCGCCACGTCGGCGCTCAAGGGATCATCGTCCCGCCACCGCCGCAGTCACGACCGAGTCCACGACGGGATCGGCCCACTCACCGAAGATCGAGCCGAGCCTCACGTACTCGACTGCCCCGATCTCATTGACCACCAGCGTGATTGGAATGCCCCGCACCCGGTACAACTCGCGGTAGCGCTCGTCGTCGAAGAGAACCACCGAGAAGCCGAGTCCGTGCTCCTCCACGTAGGCCCGGGTTTCCGGTGCCGGATCCAGGGACAGCCCGTACACCTCGACGGATGCATCGTCGTGCGCGACTGCCTCCGCCATCCGGTTCCATGCCGGGAGCGTGACGAGGCAGTTCCCGCACCGGGTGTCCAGCATGAAGAGGATCTGTCGGGTTCCCGGCGCCGCCACACCGATCCTCACCTCGTCACCCTCCAGCGTTACACCGTCGAATGCGGGGACCACCATGCCCGTGTGCGGAAAATCTACCTGCCGCCGGACCGTCTCCCGCAGCGCCTCCGCCTCCGCACGGAGCTGCCGCTTCTGAGTCGCAAGCAGAGCCGACAGACCAGCAAGAACCACGGTCAATACCGTCAATGTGCGCCAACGACCGATCGCAAGTCCGCCCTGCGACGCAGGCTCGACCTTGCCTCGACCCCTCCGGCTGATTCCAGTCACGCGCCCACCTCCATGTCGCCCAACGCCTCGATGCACATGATCACCACGCAAGACAACGTTTGAGTACCACGAAATACGACAGCGCGAGCGGTGCCCTGTTGGCCTGCCCATGTCGTAACCGGCCTGGCACAATCACCAGCTTCCCTGTGGTTCATCGTCTCCGAGATCCTTCCTGGTCCCTTGCCGACGCTCCGGGCGGTGCGCATACTTTTGCACCTTCCGTCGCTTGGGTTCTCGGTCGTCCGCTCCGAGATCCGCGAATCAAGGTTTCCAAGCGAACGCTTGCGCACAGCAAGCCCGACCCTCGTCGCGCTCATTGCCTTCTCCGACCCGCCCGCTTGTCACGAAACGCCCTCCTGAAACGTTCCTTCTCTAGGGAGGGACGCGTCTGGATCCGAGGCTGTGACCTCGGACCCTCGCCCACCGTCCCGGAGCGAGCGGGTGGACCCTAGAGAACTTTTCGAAGAGGTCTATCCCGCGCTTCTGGGGCGTTGCCGCGCCATGACGAGCGATCCGGACCTCGCTGCGGACGCGGCCCAGGAAGCGTTCGCGCGTATGGTTGTGAAGAACGTCCGGGGATCTCGCGAGGAACTCAGGCGCTGGCTTTTCCGGACGGCGGGAAACGCGCTTCGCGACAGTTTGCGGCGAGAAGGAACGCGACGACGTCTCCGGCTTTGGCGACTGGAGTGGGTCAAGCCAACTCCGCTGCCCGACGAGGAGGTGGAACGGGGCGAGCGCATTCGCGCCGTGCGGACGGCGCTGGATACACTGGACGACCGGGCGCGGAAGCTGCTTGAGATGAGCGTAGCGGGGTTTTCCCAACGCGAGATCGCTCAGCATCTGCGAGTCTCGACGACTTCGGTGTCGACTCTGCTGGCCCGCGCCAGACGAAGCCTGAGTGCCAAACTGCGGGAACAGGGGTACTGTCATGAATCATATTCCTGAAGGCCGGCTCCAGGCCTACGTCGAGGCCTGGCTCTCTCCCGAGGATCGGTGTGAGGTGGAGCGCCATCTGGAGGGGTGTCCCGCCTGTTCGGCGGTGCACGAGGAGCTCGCGACACTTCGCCATCTGGCTCGGGGAGCCATCGGCGAGTTGCATCCCGCTCCGGATGTCGAGGCGGCCTGGGGGGAGGTGGTGCGGCGTGTGCGGACGAGGCGGCGACGCACCGGGCGCCTACGCGGCCTGGCGGCGTGTCTGCTCGTTGCAGTCCTCGCGGGTGTTTCCGCCTTCGCCCCCGCATCTCCATTGTACGGCTGGGCCGGACGCGCGTGGGAACGGATCGTGGCGCTTCTCGCCGACGAGCCGGGCGATGCGCCCGTTGAGGTCATGCCGGGCATGGAGAGCGAGGCTGTGGCACCCTCCCGCGCAGAGCCCGACGAGTCGACCGCCGCCCTTCCGACCCCTCCGGCCGAAGCCGGAATCTTCCTGGAAGCTACGCGCGAGCCGGTCCGGATCGCGCTCCACGAAGTGCTCCCCGGGACCGAGATCCGCGTGGTGTTCGTTGACGGGACCGACGCGGGTGTCTTCGGCTCCGCTGCCTCGCGGTTCCGGAGTGAGCCCGGCCGGCTGGACGTTACGGTTCTGGGGGCCAGCATCCGGGTGGAAATCCCCAAGAGAGCGGAGCGAGTGGCGCTGCTCGTGGGGGAGGAGGCTCTCTTGGTCAAGGACGGAGCGTCGCTCGACGTGCGCGGCCCCGTCACCAGCCGCAGCCCCGAGGAGATTCGTTTCCTGGTTCCGGGCGGATGAGCTACCGGTCCTTGCGGCCGCGCTCCCTCCGCCTCGGCCTCCTCCTGCTACTCGGCGGAGGTCTCCCGCCCGCTCCGGTCCCGGCACAGACGGAAACCGGCCTGGAAGGCGTCGTGACCGACCAGGGCACCAACCGGGCGATCGCGGGCGCGGTGGTGTCGATCGAGGGGCTCAACCTGGGCGTGGTCACGGACTCGGCCGGGCGCTATCGGCTGCGGGACGTCCCGCCGGGTCCCCAGGTCCTCTCCGTCGAGATGATCGGATACGCCGCGGCCCGCGTCCGGCTCGCCATGCCCACGGCCGGGGTCATGGAGCTCGATGTGGCGCTCGCCACGTCTCCGCTTCGGCTCGAGGGTGTCACGGTCACGGCCGATCCCGTGTCCAGGGCCCGCGGTGAGCTGGGCACCGCGAGCGTGATCGGACAGAACGCCATCGACGTTCAAACCGCCACCTCGCTGTCCGGGCTCCTGGAGCTGGTACCCGGGGCCGTATTGAGGCCGCCGGGGCTGGACAATGTCGAACAGATCTCGCTCCGCACCGTACCGACCAGCTCCGTGCTGAGCCTCGTGGGAAGCGGCCCGTCGCCCGCCGAGCTCGCGTCGTTCGGCACGCTCATCGTGATGGACGGCGTTCCCATCTCGAACAATGCGAACCTGCAGAGCCTGGGCCCTCGCGGAGAGCTGCGCATCCCCACGAGCGCGGGGGGAGGGATCGACCTGAGGCGCATCCCCGCGACGACGCTCGAGCGGGTCGAGGTGATCCGCGGCGTGCCGTCGGTGCGCTTCGGCGACCTGAGCCACGGCGTCATCGTAGTGGACACGCGCGCGGGAGCCTTCGAGCCACGTCTGGAGAGCATCTTCGACCCCTTCACCGCTGGCGGGAGCTTCGTCGGCGGGTGGAGCCTCGCGGCCGACGGCGCGATGTCGGGCACGCTGGACGTCACCGGTACGCGCCCGAGCCCCGGCTTCAACGACAACGAGTCGGTGCGGTTCTCGAGCCAGTTCTCTCACAGGGCGGACGTGGGCGAGGCGTTCGCTACGGGCGCGGGGAGCGAGCCCATCCCCAGGCTTCGCCTCGACACGCGCCTGGACCTCTTTCAGGTCGTCCACGACAACCCGGAGGACTCCGTGGTGTCGCCGGGGGCTTCGTCCTGGAGCCGCGACCGGGGCCTGCGCATCTCCGAACGCGCCAGACTCAGCCTCTCACCCGGGTTCCTGCTCGAGTTCACGGGCGCGCTGGATCTCACGCGGCAGCGTTCGTTCGTGGAGGCTCCTCGCGCGCGCGGCGCGATGCCCTTTACCGACCGGGTGACCGCGGGCCGCTCCATCGGACGGTTCATCGGCGGAACCTACCAGAGCCGCGTGGCCATCGACGGCGATGTCCGCCAGGTCTTCACGCGCCTCGAAGCCGACCGCCGGACGAGCTGGCTCGGTCTCGATCACCGTGTCCGCGCCGGGACCGTCCTGCGGCGCGAGTGGAACGCCGGGCCCGGCTACCAGTTCGACATCGAGTTTCCCCCGCAGATGAGCTTCAACGGCGTCCAGGGCTTCGACCGACCCCGGCGCTTCGACGACCTCGGCGCGGCAGCGGCAAGCGCCGTCTACCTGGACGATCGTGTCGTGGACGCGCTCGGTGGACGGTGGAGCTACGACGTGCAGGCGGGCCTCCGGCTGGACCTGCTGCACGACGCGGGGCACTGGGCCTCCGGCGTGCGGGACGGCGTGCTCCAGCCGCGGCTGAACGCGCAGCTCTCCCCGCGGCCGTGGCTGCGCCTGCGGGCCGGAGTCGGCCGGACCGCCAAGCAGCCGTCTCTCGGACAACTCAGCCCCGCGCGGCAGTTCTACGACGTTGTGAACGTGAACTGGTTCGCGCCCGATCCCGCGGAGCGGCTGGCCGTCCTGACCACCTTCATTCAGAACCCGGACAACCCGGCCCTGGGATTCTCCCGCACGACGAAGGCGGAAGCCGGGATCGAGGTGGCTCCCGCGCCCGATCTGTCCGTGAGCGTGACCGCGTTTCGGGACCGGACCGAGGGCGGGGTGGGGATCCGGTCCACTCCGGCCGTCATCTATCGGGACCGGTACGAGTTGTCGGATTCGACGATCGGCACCGGCGCTCGTCCGGAGATTCGCGACCCCCCGATGGCGAGCGACTCCACTCCGGTCATACTGGATATCCCGGACAACAACCTCACGCTGGCGGCGAGGGGCCTCGAGCTGACGGCGCGGCTCCCACAGCTGCGTCCCCTGCGCACGGCTCTCGAAGTACAGGGCGCGCTCATCGAGACCGAGTTGCTGAAGGACGGCCTCGACTTCGGCACGCGCTTCGGTTCGTTCCAGATGGACGAGCGCGTCGGACGGGCGCCGTTCTGGGAGAGCGTGAAACAGACCGGCGTGCGCGCGCTGCTGACCTACCGGCTCGTGCACCACCAGCCGGATCTCGGGCTCGTGATTACGGGGACCGTGCAGCACTTCGTGTACGAGAAGGTCGAGAATGTCGCTCAGACGGACACGCTGGCGTGGGTGGGATACATCACCCGCGGCGGCGACATGGTCCGGGTGCCGGCGGCAGACCGGGGCCGACCCGGGTTCGCGGACCTCCGCGAGCCGCGCACCAACGTCTTCACGCGTCCCGACGAGATCGCACCGGACTGGTTCCTGAACCTCCAGGTCACCCTGGATCTCCCCTTCGATGGCCGGCTATCGCTCTGGGCCTTCAACGCCCTGGACCGGCCGGGGACGCGCGGGAACGAAGACCAGAGCCCACGCTTCAACAGGGGACTTCGCTTCGGCCTGGAGGGCGCGTTCAGGCTGGGCTGGCTCCTGGGACCAGCGCGGGATCCTGCCGGCGGCGGGGCGAACCCGTGACCTCGAAGTGCAGGGTGCGCTCATCGAGACCGAATTGCTGGCGGGTCGACGGAGGTCGCTTCGCAACCGCCGTGGTCGTGATGGTTCTCGCCGCGCCGCAGCCTGCCGCCGCGCAGTCGGCCGACCCGCTCACGCCCGTCCGGTCGCCGGAGACTCCCGCCTGGATGACGGCGTGGAGCCCGCTTGCGCGATTGGGCACATGGGAGCGCGAAGTACCGTCCGCGCCCCCGTCGCTCCGGCTGCTCGACGCCCCCGCTCCGCGCGTCGGGCAGCTTTGCAGCACGGGGACGCCCGCGGCGCTGGCTCGTGAGGCGGAGGACGCCTGGGGCGAGATCCGGTTCCGGGGCGGCGGCGACGTGGGAGAGTACCGTAGACCCCTCGACGCGCGCGACCATCGTGCCGTCCAGTTGTCGGCGCTCCGCTGGCAACCGCTGGGTGAGCGTTCGGGGGTCGCGGGACGAGTCGTCGCCGACGAAACGATTTCGGACGTGGGCTCGCTCGCCACCTACCTGGTGCGCCACTCGCCCGATCCCTTCGTGTTCACCGACACCACAACCCCGCCGATGCGGCACGTGCGGGTACGACTGGAGAGCGCCTATGGATGGCGCGCGGGGCCCTGGGCGATCGGAGCCGGGCTCGGCCTCGAGATGAGCGACGACCGCACGCGCAAGGCTCGCGCGGCACGGCTGGGACGGGCATCGGCACCGGCGCTGAACTTCGGTTTGCTGCGCGTCCTGTCCGACGCGGGCCTCTCGGTCTCGGCCTTCGGGCGCTGGTCCGAAGCGAACGAAAACAGCCGAATCGCCTTGCCGGGCGGGATCGTAACGGAGGTCGTGGAGCTCGATGGCCTCGGGGATCCGGAGCCGCGCCGCGCGGCCGGCCCCAGCATCGTCGCGCGCAATGTCGGGCGAAACAACTATGCCGTGGGCGGGGGGCTCGCGGGGCGCCTGGGCCAGTGGCACTGGGTGATGCACGGCGAGCGGGAGCACCTCGACAACGTCCATGTAGGCTCACGCCTGACCGACGAGGTGCCGAACCGATGGGAGGCGAAGGGTTGGAGAGTAGGACTCGATGCCCTCGGCCGCGCGGGACCCCTCAGGGCGGTGGTGTCGGCCCGCTATGCCGCGCTGGACGGCGACGCGTTCCGCCGGGACCTGGAGGGTCAGGGCGCGATATTCCGGGCGCGGCAGCGAACGTTCACTGGATCCGTGGATCTGCGGGCGGCCGCCGCCGACTCCGTCTGGATCGCGGGACTCCGGGTCTCGATCGGCCGAAAGACGCGCCTGCGCCGGGATTTCCTCGTGCAGGTCACGGAGGACATCGCCGACGCGAGCCCCGGCGTGAGCCTGGAGGCTGCCCGGTGGCTGTCGGAGCGCGTGGCCCTCTCGGTGGGAGGCAGCTTCTCGCGTTACGACCCGTCGGGCACGATTCCGGACTCCGGGGTTTTCGGTCGGATCCAGCCGGAGCTCGTGGCCCCGGAGTTGGCCCTCCACGCCACGGCGGCCCGCGCATATGCGGCATCCGCGACGGTGCTCGCACACCTGGGGCGGGACGCGACGCTCGTGGTGCGCGGCAGGTTTGACCGCTCGGGGCCGGTGGACTCAATTCCGGGCGTGGGCGCGGAGCGGTCGCTCTGGAGCATATCGGCGGGCGTGGTCTGGGTGGCGAGGTGAGCGGTC
>JGI24795J26692_1001048_pt1 | contig 15084 bp, 11 predicted proteins | sample PinacodermBB_FD_26692 | JGI IMG/M metagenome (IMG submission 26692)
GGGAGCCTGTTCGGAGCCTTGGCCGGCTCGAGAGCCTTGCCGTTTAGCCGGGAAGCCTTCGAATCGGCGGTTCAAGACTCCGGGGGGCGCCGAGCGGAAGCAAGCCTGGCGGCATTTTCCGCCGGATATCAAGCCGCCTCGGCCGAGCTGGCGGAGGCATCGCGGAACGCCGGCGCGGCGGTTCCGGGCGCCTTGCCGGCCCCCAAGGGAAGGGGTTCATTGCTTGCCGGCTGGCGCGAGCTGGAGTCGCGGGTTTCGGAACTTCCGGAGCCTGCGCGGGACATCGCGTTGCGAGGCCTCAGGAAAGTGGTCGAGTTTCAAGATCTTCGGTACGGCGGCGAATACCTGGACAAAGTCGCGCTGGCCGCCGATTCCGACCGCGAGGAGTTCGGCTTCGAGCTAACTCGCGAGGCCGCCAAGCACATCGCCAACGCAATGGCCTACGACGATGCCATTCGCGTTGCGGACTTGAAGACAAGAAAATCCAGATTCGCCAGGATTCGAGAAGAATCGGGTGCCGGCGCGACCGATGTCGTTCGCGTTACGGAGTTCATGCACCCAAGGGCGGAAGAAATATGCGCCATGCTTCCGGCGAATCTCGGCAGAAGCGTCGAGCGTCGAGCGGGGGCGATGCGGGCATTGGACCGTCTCTTCAACAGGAGCCGTAGGCTTAGGTCCGATTCCGTTTCGGCGTTTCTCAAGCTATACGTCGTCGGCGGTCTGAAATGGTATCGTCGCTTCACGTTGCGCCATTCCGTGGAATCCGATCACTTGGAGAAATGGCTGGCCGCCGCGCTGAATTATTCGAAAGGCGATTATCGCCTCGGCGTCGAAACCCTGCGGGCAAGGAGGCTGGTCAAAGGGTATTCGGATACGCATTCGAGAGGGCAGTCGAAGTTTGCCAAAATCATGGGCGGCATTGAATTGGTGGCCGACAGAGACGATGCCGCTAAATGGGCGCGGATGCTGCGCGAAGCGGCTTTGAAAGATCCGGACGGGACGGAACTCGACAGCGCGCTCGCTACGATACGTACTTTCGCCGGCGAAGTCGAAACCGGCGAAACCGGGTCGAATCGATAGGCTGCGCCCGAATGATTCTCGCTTGCCATGAATGGCGGCGCGGTAGGCGAGGCGATTTCACCGCCGCCGGATATGCAAGCCGAGGAGCCTGATTTTGGGATTTACGCATGAAATCACCGTCCGATTCAATCATTGCGACCCTGCGGGAATCGTATTCTACCCGCGATATTTCGAAATGGTAAACGCGGCTCTGGAAGGATTTTTGGAACGGCACGTCGGACAGAGTCTGGCAAGCATAATTCTGGAGCAGAAGCGCGGCGGCACGCCGGCCGCGAGGATATCCGCGGAGTTCAAGCGCCCGAGCCGACTCGGAGATATTCTGGAGTTTCAAGTCGATGTCGAGAGAATCGGACATACTAGCGCGGATTTGCGGTTCCAGGCTTGGTGCGGGGGCGAGCTGCGCATGATTTGCCGCAAGACGGTGGTGTGGACCAGCCGGGAAGTGAAGCCGGAGCCTTGGCCGCCTGAAATTCGAGCGAAGCTTGCGGAGGCTCTCGCCTGGAGCGCGGAACGGCCGGGCGATGCCGAAGGCGCGGCATGATTGCGCGGCGCGCGACATGCCCCCGCTGTTCCACGCCTTTCGAAACTGCGACTAGGATTCCTTGATCGAATGCAGCCTCTCGGCGGCGTTTCGAGCGAATTTCAGCGTGAGTTTCTTTCGGCGCGCCGCCGCAAGCTTTGATTCGGCCGCCATGCGCACGATTTCCGCGCCATATGCGTCCGCGACGATAATCCCCGTGTCGCTTGGCAGCAGCTCCAATGGAAAGAAGGTTGTTACCGCCCAGAAGAACCGGTCGCAAAAGTCCAGATACCCTTGCCATTTGGTATCGGTTCGAAAGTCCGTCAGCGAGGACTTGCACTCGATTATCCAGATTTCGCCTTTTGGTCCGAGCGCCATTGCGTCAACCCTTAGCCCCGGCGCGGGCGTGAACTCCTCGAGCGATGCAAAGCCGTGCTGCAACAGGTGGCGGCACACGCCTCTGGCAATCGCCTGCCCCGGTTGCAACTTTGCGGCCATGACTCAATTGAACAAAATAAGAACCGGAATCAAGAGCATTTTTTCGGCGAATGCGGACCGAACGCCCGGCGTCCGCACTCGGCGGGCATCGCGATGACTCTGCCGAATTCAATGCTCCCTGCGAATTTCAATTCGGCGCGCGAACTTAAAGACATGAGGCCTGCCGCGCCCGCCTTCGCTTGAGCGCGATCGGAACCCGATAGACCATTCCGATTTTTGCATGGCCGCCCGATGCGGGTTCCGGGATGCGACGAAAGAGTCGGCAATGTTCGTGACAGCGAATCCAGAGCGGGCTCGAAGCTCCTATGCTTCGGAAAGATTTCGGCCTTCGGCAAATAATCCAGCATTCCGGGACGTTCATTGTTCGCGGGAATCCGCCCGCTTCAAGGTCGGCTGGTCAATGCGGAAACAGGCTGGGAACGAATGTTACTATTGAAGGAAAAAGCCAAAGGATTGCCAGGCCGAAAACCTGGATCAGCACGAACGGAAAGACCCCGCGATAAATGTGGGCCGTTGTAACTTCTTTCGGCGCGACGCCTCGCAAATAGAATAGCGCGAAACCGAATGGCGGCGTCAGAAAGCTCGTTTGAAGATTGACGGCGACCATGATCGTGACCCATTTGGGATCTAGGGAGCCTCCGTAAATGACCGGACCCACGATCGGAATAACGATGTAAATTATTTCCAGGAAGTCGAGGACAAAGCCTAATACGAAAAGAACCAGCATGACGATTAGGAATACGACCCATTCCCGCTCGAACGACCGCAACAACTCCTGGATGTAGTGTTCGCCTCCGAACGAAATTACTACGAGGTTCAAAACTTGCGATCCTATCAGAATCGCGAATACCATCGACGTTACTTTGGCGGTCTCCCTTACGACCGGCTTTAGGACTGCCGTTCTCAAGAGCACCCAACATGAAAACAGCAATCCGCCAAACGCGATATGATAGGTGGCGAGCCCCAGTATTATCGCAACCCAATTCTCGAAAGTGACGTGTTTTATTCCGGTGCGCAGATCGAAGTTTACGCCGATCAGAATTAAAATAACGACTGCGAACGAAGCGGCGATTACCGGCCTGCCGCTCCGTCCGGTGTCGCGCAGCTTCCTGTAGGCCGCGAGCATTATCGCTCCGCTCGCGCCAAGCGCCGCCGCCGGCGTCGGATTCGTAATGCCGCCAAGAATAGAGCCCAGAACGGCGACGATTAGCACTAACGGGGGGAATACGACGCGAAACAGTTCATTCTGGCTGAGTATTTTGGCAGCGTTCCAGCAGCCGTAAACGGCCAGGAAGGTAGGAATGCTGAGAAAAAGCGCTTTCGTTCCCGGCGACATTTCCGGAGAAATGAGGAAGGCGTCGACGGCCAGCGCCAGCAATACGCCGCCGCCGCCGATTAAAAGCGGCCGTGGCTGCATGGATTGCCGCGTCCCGTATGCGGTCGTCATGATCAGTCCGAGAACGACGAAGAAAACCAAGACTCCGGAACCGATTGGCGCCGCGTTTTCAATAAGCGATTGACGGGCGCTCGTTATCTCTTCGGAAGTTAGCGCTTTCGCTTCGGTGCTGATTTCGCCTGCATTTATTCTTTCCTGCTGAACTACGGCCTCGTCCCATTTTTCCTGGCCGTGAAGCTGGATAATCGCATCCTTGCATTGCTCGGAAACGTTCGTTCGCAATATCGCCCGCGCGCTGGCGTCTCCGACCGAATCTACGGTCATGTCCTGGCTGCCGGATAGATTGACCGCATTGCTCGCAACGGCGAAGGCGACGATGCCCGCGGGAACCAGCAGAAACCAGGTCAACGCATGCAGCCGGGTTATCCTTTCGCCCGGCGCGCCGCCGGTCATGACCGGAGGCGCCTTGGCCGGATTCAGCAGCGCGTATCCGAAAGCATACGCGGCGTATAGAAAAGCGAGAAAGATTCCGGGAAGAATCGCCGCTTGAAACAAGGTTCCTACCGATATTACGGCCGCTTCGCCGAGGTAAGTCAGCGCATCGGAGCACCCGACCGCCCGAGCCCTGTCCTCCTGCGCCGCCGCATAAAGGTCTCCGGCCAGAGTCCCGAGAAGCACAATCACGATAGACGGCGGAATTATCTGCCCCAAAGTTCCCGAAGCGGAAATCACGCCCGTGGCCAGCTCCGGCGAATAGTTGTTGCGCAGCATGGTAGGAAGGGAAAGCAGCCCCATGGTAACGACAGTCGCGCCGACAATTCCTGTCGAAGCGGCTAGAAATGCGCCTACCACTACAACGGATACGGCCAAACCTCCCGGAAGGGGACCGAACACGCGCGCCATTGTTGTCAAGAGATCGTTTGCGATCCTGGACCTTTCGAGCGTTATGCCCATTAGGACAAACATAAGCACGGCGAGAAGGGTTTCGATGGACTGCCCGGCAATCACGCGTTCGTTCATGCGGTTGACGATAAAGGACAGGTTGCGATTTAGCGCTCTTTCCCAGCCTCCCTCGAAAAGAGGAATAGTGACCTGCGGAAGATCAGGGTATCGGAACTGCGAGATTTCGATTAACGGAACGCCCGAGTTTCTCAAAGACTTGTAGGCTTCGCTCGACGTGTCGATTACTTCGCGCGTTAGAAGGCCGGTGCTGTCAAGATAGGCAAGCAATCCGAATGAAATGAGCGCCGACCCGCCGATCGCGAAAGCGACAGGGAAACCGGACATAATTCCCGCGAATAGGCAGGAAAAGACAATGATCAAGCCGACTTCGACGCCGTCAAGCCCAAAAAGCATGGGTCCGGTCCCTTCGCATTAGGCGCTAGACTCTTGAACTGTCAAGTCTTCTAGCACGTCCTTGTCAAGATAGCGTCCCTCGGAGTCGGGCCCCTCGATTAATTCAAGCAATGAGCGATAAAAGAAAGCTATGCCCTGCAATAGCATCATTCCGGCGAATCCGACGAGAAGTATTTTAAACAAGAAGTACGCATCGAAGCCGCTTGGCGAAAATCCGATGGTTTCAACGTTCCATTTCAAAAGCCGGGATTTTCTCTCGAGCAGTTCTAGCTTGTCCGATGCCGAGATTTTCGGGGTTACGAGATGCCGCCAAAGGAAGTACCATCCGTACATCCAAGTTATCGACATGACCGGGATGATAAAAATTAGCGAGCCTAGCATGTCAATTATCCGCTTGGTGCGGTACTTGGCGCCGGCGTAGAACAGGTCGACTCGAACATGCCCTCCCTGAACGAAGGTATAGGCGCAGCAGAGGCAGACCACCATGGCGTTGTACAGCTTCAATTCCTCGCCGTACCAGCTTAAATCCCTGGTAAAGACGAACCCGAAGGGTCCCACGGAGATTTCGGACACTCGGAAGATGCGCTGAAGGAAAACGATTGCAACTTGCTGGAGAACCATTAGTAGTCCCGCCCACGCAAATACTCGCCCAACCAGATTGCTGAAGCCCTCCAGTCCGCGCATGACGATCCAAAGGAATCGCCGATATATGAGACCTAGCAAAGTAACCATTATGAAAATTACCATGAATACGAAGAATAGCTCCGACGACGCGCCGTAGTAGATAAACCTAACCATTGCAGTCTTGTCGGACCAATCGAGCCACGCTGACGGGTTCGCTATCGCATACGCCAGATTGTAAAATGCGTTGAAAAAATTCTCGAAAAAATGAATTATAATGTCGATCATGACAATCCAGTTCTTTGCTTGAGGGTGCGGCTCAAATTTCTTGTTGTCGAAAAAATGGCGTTTCGATGCCGCAAGCTGGAAAACCGAATCCCGAACATTTTTAAGTGGCGAGCGGCAGCTTGATTACGAAATTTGATCGACAACCGGCATCGGCAATAACGGACGGCAGGATTTACAAGAAATTTGAGCCGCACCCTTTGCTAGAGATCGCGGTTGAACCCCTAGCGAGCGCAGTCGCTCCCGGAAGCAGGTCCGGGAGCGATTGCCGAAGAGCCAACTAACCTTTCAAGACCCGGTCGCGCTGTCGGCGAAAGACGGATGTTGAGCGAGAAATCCAGCCCGACGAATCCTGCATGGCCGCGATGTATTCCTCGTATATCTCGGCGAACAGATCGTCTTCGGAGAATTCCGCGTAGACTTCCTGAGCCGCTGTGCCGAATGCATCCCATACGCTGTCTGGAAACTCTAGAATCTTAACTCCGCCGCCGGCTAGGCGGCGAAGAGCCTCGCCGTTGAAATATCCGTATTGCGACATGTTCCAGATGTTGGCGTGTCCGCACGCGATTTCGATAATCGACTGGTGTGTCTGCGAAAGCGAATTGTATCTTTCCAGATTGATTCCGAGCGTTAACGCCGCCGAAGGCTCGTGCATGCCCGCCGTATAGTAGAATTTCGCTACTTCCTGAAAGCCGAGTTTTTCGTCCGACCATGGGCCAACCCACTCGGTACCGTCGATCGCGCCGGAAGCGAGAGCTTGGTAGATTTCTCCTCCGGGCAGGTTTTGCACCGAAGCGCCTAGGCGACCCAGTACCACGCCGCCGAGACCGGGCATGCGGAATTTAAGCCCATTGAAATCTTCCGGACTATTAATTTCCTTTCGGAACCAGCCGCCCGCCTGTGCAGTTGTATTGCCGGCAACAAACGGCTTAATGTTGAAAATTTCGCCCAGTTCGTTGTGCCTTTGGGCGCCGGATCCATGATAATACCAGTTGTTGTGCTCGGTCGCAGTCATTCCGAACGGCACACCGGTGAAAAATGCCCAGGCGGGATGCTGGTTAATGAAATAGTAGTCGGCCGCGTGATACATGTCGGCTTGACCCGACGAGGCCGCATCGAATACTTCTAACGGGCCAACTAGTTCACCAGCGGCTTTAACTTCGATTTCGAGATTTCCGTCGGACATCGCGTTGACATTTTGCGCAACTTTCTGCGCCGCGTCGTCAAGCCCGGCAAATCCCCGCGGCCAGGACGTAACCATTGTCAGTTTTTCCATACCCTGGGAAATCGCAGGAGTGGCAAGCGTTGCGGCTGCGGCCGACCCGCCCAAAGCAGTACTTGCAATAAAGGAACGACGATCCATGATTCTTTCTCCTGATTTAGTCAAAGTGCCAGCATCCTGCTGGCGAGATGCTTGTCGGCACATTTGTAAATGCAAAATTTGGCGTGTGCAAATCTCTCATAGACTGATTGGCTCCCCTAGCGAGCCAATCAATGCCTGTTCGAAATGAAATATCGGCCCCGAATTAAATCCCGAGGACTCTGTCGCGCTGCTTCGAATAAATTCCCGATGATTTCGACAGCCACGCGGCCGTTGAACGCAATGAACCCGAATAGCTTTCGAAGATTTCCTTGTACAGGTCGTTGTCCAAATGCTTGGCGACAACTGGTTCAGTCGCGGTTCCGAACGCGTCCCACAAATCATCATTGAATACTCGAATATCGGTGCCGCCGGCCTTCAGACGAGCAAGTGCTGCCGAATTATTGGCCAGAAACAATGCGTGGCACCACTCATGAGCAGCCGTGCATGTCAATTCAATAGCGCGCTGGTGGGCCAACGAGAGCGAATCCCAAATGTCCCGGTTCGTTGCGACGGTAAGCGCAGCCCCGGGTTCATGAAAGCTGGAAGTATAGTAGATGGGAGCGATCTCGTGCAGACCCATGCTTTCGTCCGCCCAAGGCCCGATCCAGTCGGCGCCATCGATAGCCCCCGACGCCAGCGCATTGTAAATTTCTCCCGGCGGCAAATTTTGGATGGATGCGCCTAGTGCGGTAAGCACTTGTCCACCCATCCCTGGTATGCGGAATCTTAGCCCGTTAAAGTCTTCGGGCGTATCGATAGCCTTATTGAACCATCCGCCAGTTTGCGCCCCCGAATTGCCCGCGATGAAGGACTTCAAATTGAAGATTTTTCCCAATTCGTCATGCAAGTCCCGACCGCCTCCGTGATGGTACCATACCGTGAATTCCGTAGCGTTCATTCCGAAAGGAATCGTCGTAAAGAAATTATATCCCGGATGCTGTCCGGTAAAATAATAGTCGGCTCCGTGATACATGTCCGCCTGCCCCGAAGTTACTGCGTCGAAAGATTCGAAAGCACCAACCAATTCGCCGGCCGCCTTTAGATCGATCGTGAGATTCCCGTCGGTGAGGTCCTTTACGCCGTCTGCAAAAAATACCGCGCTGTCCCAGACACCGGCGAATCCTCGAGGCCAGGTTGCCACCAAGGTTAGAGTTCTTTTTCCCTGAGCGATGGCCGGGGTAGCTAAAGCCGCTGAACCGCCGATTGCCGCAGCCGTAACAAACTCGCGTCGATCCATTTTTCATTCCTTTCATAGCGTAGCGTGGAAGAAATCCTAGCATTCAAGTCAAATTACGCGAATGATTATACACGAAATCAGGCTTTTCCACTAATTTTGATTGGCGCGTGGATTCGAACTGCGTAGCTTCGCGAGGACTGCTTGCCCCGGCAGTCCCACGACGTGGCCAATGTGTTTTTTGCCGGCCATTTGCCCGAGAAAATGAAATCTCCGGGAAATTATGCCTTCAAGGTATTCCTTAATCGGCACTGCCGATATCCTAGCTTGGCAAGCACGGGCATCCCGTTGGAGGCCATGTCGCTTGAGGCTAGGACTGCCTAATGCCGCGGCATGGGCAAAAACTATCGAATTATCTTGCGTATCGGCCGCAGAGTCGATTAGAATGACGGCGTGCCGCCTTAGCTCAGTAGGTTAGAGCACCAGATTGTGGATCTGGGGGTCCCCCGTTCGAGCCGGGGAGGCGGTACCATCTCAAAAGCTCATGGTCGATTTGCAATTCGCAGCCTGATCATGCGCGCCTGACGGCTCAAGTCCAGAAAAATCGCGGCGGAGCGAATAGCTTGGTTTTGACGCGCATGGATTTGCTGACAATTTTTCCGATATGGCGCGAGATCCTAGTTCAACTTAAGAATATCGGGGAATTTGCGTTTTCGGAGCCGGCGCCGAACGGGATTCCGGCATCCGCCTGAGCACTCGAGAAAAATCCATGATCGAAGGATTTTGGGATTATTCAAGTGGATGGACTCGTGCCGAAAATAAATTTACCGCGGATGCGAGTTTCCTATAACATGGCGGTAGGAAAGATCGCGATGCGGGGAGAAATGAATTGACATCGACGAAAGAACCAACGTTCCGAGAATCCGTAGGCGCGATGTACAGGCAAGCCGCTTCGCTTGTGGACATGTCGTCCGGGCTTCGGCAGCAAATCGAAATTTGCAATTCAACCTATACCGTAAGATTCGGAGTTAGGCTGCGCGGCGAAATTCATAATTTCACCGGGTATCGTTCGGTGCATTCGGACCATGCTGAACCGCAAAAGGGCGGGCTTCGCTTCGATCATCGCGTAACTGCGGACGAGGTCGAGGCCCTAGCGGCTCTGATGACCTTCAAATGCGCCTTGGTGGAAGTTCCATTCGGGGGTTCGAAGGGAGGGCTGTGCATAAATCCCCGAGAATGGGATGAGCACGAACTGGAATTGATTACGCGAAGATTTGCCTTCGAACTGATTAAGCGCGACCTAATCAACCCGAGCCAGAACGTACCTGCGCCGGACATGGGGTCGGGCGAGCGAGAAATGGCTTGGATCGCCGATCAATATACGAGGATGAATACGACCGACATCAATGCGCGCGCTTGCGTAACCGGCAAACCGTTGAACCTGGGCGGCATCGTAGGGCGAACCGAGGCCACCGGCAGAGGCGTTGTCAATGCGCTCCAGGAATTCTTCAGGCATCCTGAAGACGTAAAGCGGGCGAATTTATCGGGCAGCCTGGAAGGCAAGCGCATAATCGTGCAGGGTCTCGGCAATGTTGGATACTATGCAGCTCTGTTCCTCTCAGTAGAGAACGGCGCAAATATCATCGGCGTGATTGAACGCGACGGTGCCCTGTACAATCCCGACGGCATCGACATAATCGAGCTAAAGCTGCATTTGAATCAGCACGGAGGCGTCAAGGGAAGCCTACTCGGCCAATTCGTTGAGGACGGGTCAAAACTTCTCGAAGAAGATTGCGACATACTTATTCCTGCGGCCCTCGAGGCCGTTATCGATACGGCAAACGCCGACAGGATCAAGGCGCCGCTAATAATCGAAGCCGCCAACGGGCCAATCACGGCGCTTGCCGACAAAATCCTTCGAGAAAAAGGGAAGATAATCATTCCCGATCTACTGGCGAATGCCGGGGGTGTCACAGTCTCCTATTTCGAATGGGTAAAGAACCTAGCCCGCATACGATTCGGACGCCTTCAAAGGCGCCAGGAAGAGAACCGGCATCGATTGCTGATCAATGAGCTCAACAGGCTTTTCAAAGAGGCGGAATTGTCGATTACCGTGTCCGATTCATTCGTGCAAAAGTACTTGCGCGGCGCAGATGAGCTGGAACTTGTTCGTTCGGGGCTGGATGACACGATGATAAAAGCCTATCGCTCGGTTCGAAAAGTGTGGTACGAGAACAACAAGGTTCCGGATTTGCGGGTCGCCAGCTACCTGGTCGCAATCGAGCGCGTGGCGGCAAGCTATGCCTCCAAGGGACTTTGAATAATTTCCTAGGCAAGAAAACAGCTGGATTGCCACGCGAGCAAGCAGAATTTTGCGGAACGCATGCTGCGTTTCCGAATCTTCAAGACGCGGGATATGCGGAAAATTTGCTAGTTGCCGGCGAGAACGGCGGGAAAACACGGGAAGCGGCGGCGATGAGGGGCGTGCTTTCGAATATCCAGCAATGCATCTGAGCGGAAGACATGCGCGACGAAGAAATGGACGGGCTGCGCCGGGCCTTTCAGCAGCCCGTGCCCTATTGAGCAGTTGGCAGGATTCGTCGGCGCTGTACGATTGAATGCGGATCACTTCGCATTGCTGTTTCAAGGATCCTTTCTACCGTGGGCGAAACGAATGTCCTTGGTTTTTTGAAGCGCGGGTTTCGGGCGGTAAATCGCGTTATTGTCGGGGCCGATCTATACACTTTTCGCGTGCAAATCGGCTCGTTTGCAAAGGACCAGGGATAATTCATCAGGAATCATCCGCAGTTGCGTTTAGGTCGATTCAAAGGCATTGACTGCGCACCTTTCGGGTGCCGGATAGGGCGAGACCGACTGCATCGTACGCATTGAGGCGCAGCGCAATTCCGGCTAACCGCTTTAATTAGGGGACTTATATACGATTATACGATAGTGCCCAAATCTTCTTGACATTCCCGGCGAAAAATGATTCAATAGTGCCCAAGCTAAGGAGATTTGCATGGCACACAAGGCACCGGGAAAACACTACCGCGAAGGCATCAGCTTGGTCAAACTGTTCAAGATGTTCCCGGATGATGAAGCCGCCGAAAAGTGGTTCACCGAACGTCGCTGGTCGGAAGGCTCACACTGTCCGCATTGCGGATCGGTTCGCGTCCAGTCCGGGGCCGCGCACAAGACGATGCCGTATCGCTGTCGCGAGCGCGGTTGCCGCAAGCGGTTCTCCGTCCGCACAGGAACCTGCATGGAAGCATCCAATCTCGGTTTCCAGATTTGGGCGATTGCCATGTATCTCATGTCAACGAGCCTGAAAGGCGTATCGTCAATGCGCCTTCACCGGGATCTGGAAATCACGCAGAAGTCGGCTTGGCATTTGGCCATGAGATTGCGGAAAGCGCTTGAGGACGATGGCGTTGACCTGCCGTTTCAGGGTCCCGTTGAGGCAGACGAATCCTACATTGGCGGATTGGAGAAGAACAAGCACTACGACAAAAGGCTGAAAGCCGGACGCGGCGGCGTGGGCAAGGCGATTGTCGCGGGCGTGAAGGACCGCGAGACGAACAGGGTTGTCGCCACGGTCGTGCTGGACACAAAGGCGGTGACGCTGCAAGGGTTCGTGGAAGGCCACACAGAGCCGTCAGCGCAGGTTTACACCAATGAAGGTGCGGCTACGTGGGTATCGATAGGGCGCATGAGAGCGTCAAGCACAGCGTTGGAGAGTATGTCAGGGATATGGCTCACACGAATAGCATGGAGAGTTTCTGGAGCACGATTGAGCGGGCACACAAGGGCGTATTCCACAAGTTCTCCAAGAAGCACCTTGATCGCTACGTCACTGAGTTCGTCGGAAAGCACAACGTCCGCAACGCGGACACCGAAGACCAGATGGAAGGGATGGTTGCAGGGATGTTCGGCAAGCGACTCCGCTACCGTGAACTGATTACCGATAACGGACTCCCTAGCGGGGCAAGGTCGTGTAGTCGCCGACGACGGAAAGCATGTGCTGAGAGCAGAGAACGTATACGTTGCGACGATCTACGCGAAGGCGATTGACGCTAGCTGGTTCGAGGACAAGGCATGTACCATGCAGAACCTTCGTGACGTTCTGGCCGAACTGTTGCAGGCCGAACAAGCCTTCATCTCAGATGGGGCGATCTTGAAGAATGCAGTAATCGAGGCGGCGTTGAGCATGGATCAACGCCTTCTGAAGTTGCTGTTGCAGTCTGACACGATCAAGACGCAATTCTTTACAGAAGTGGCCGGAACCTTGGTTTTCGACAAGGTGCGATTCCAGGACTTTGTATCGAACAAGGCGTTCCTGCCCGACAGTTACACCGTATTCAAGAACCGCATCGGCCTGACATATGGGCGAGGCGAATACCTTGGCCAGTCGCACGACGTGGTTCTGACTTGGCCTTACAAGGACTGTGTGCTTGAAGGCGGTATGACAAAAGAGGACCGAGGGCGCAATGAGGTGTTCTGGAACACAACGCTTGCCCCGGACGACATTACACGCCTGTTTGAACCCAAAGTTCTAACCGGGTGGGAGCGCTGGGATGCCGAAGCGGTGGGAAAGGGCAATGCCAAGCCGGTGGGGGACATCACCGAGGACGACAACCTGCTTATCAAAGGCAACAACCTGTTGGTGTTGCACTCGCTCAAAATGCGCTATGCCGACAAGGTGAAGTTGATCTATATCGACCCGCCATTCAACACGGACAGCGACAGCTTCAAGTATAATGATCGTTTCAATCGATCTTCATGGCTGACCTTCATGAAGAACAGGCTCGAAGTCGCCAAGATTTTTCTGCACCGCACCGGAACAATGATGGTGCATATAGACGAAAAGGAAATGGCTCATCTTCGTGTTCTATGCGACGAAATTCTTGGCCGTGAGAACTTTCTTAATATCTTCTGCATCAAGACTTCCGACCCTTCTGGTCACAAGACAGTCAACCCTTCGCCATACGCACAGACAGAGTACATACTTCTCTATGCTAAGCATAAGCCATCGTACAAGTATGAAACTCACTTCGTGCCCGCGAACTATGACATCGGTTACAACAAGTTAATCAAGAACCCGGACGCTCCTTATGCGGATTGGGAAATCGTGGGCTTGAACGAATTTGTCGCTCAAGAAAACGGCTACCAAGATACTCGGCAGGCCAATCAGAGGCTTGGAAAACATGTGTTTGAGAGCCTAGTGGCGAGATATGCGTTTGAGCATCGGGATTCTGTCTTTCAAGCGACAGCGATTGCCAGCGACGCCGCAAAAAGCATCGTTTCCGTGAGGAACCAATCCAAGGCTGAACCCGGCAAAGTCTTCCGTGCTGAAAGTGACCGTGGCGAAGTTTTTGTCTTGAATGGCCGACAGATTTATTTGTACGCGAACAAAATCAAAGAGATCGATGGTCAACTTGTCCCCGCTAAGCCGCTTACAAACCTGTGGGCTGACATCGCCTACAATGGCATCTCCAGAGAAGGTGGCGTGACCCTCAAGAACGGCAAGAAACCGGAAAAGTTATTGAGGCGTGTTATTGAGATTAGCACAGACAAGGGTGATTTGGTTCTGGATTTCTTTGCGGGTAGCGGAACGACTGCGGCGGTCGCGCACAAGTTGGGACGGCAATGGATAACGATAGAGCAATTAGACTACATCCAATCTCTGCCTAAGAACCGACTCGTAAATGTCATTGAAGGGGATGCGTCGGGTGTATCCAAGGCTGTAAACTACCAAGGCGGCGGATCATTTGTCTATGCCGAACTCGCGGCTTTCAACTCTGCCTTTGCTGACCGCATTGAAGCCGCCCAAGACATCGGCACGCTGCAAAGCATTCATGCGGACATCCAATCCACCGGCTATCTGCGCCATGATTTGGATCTAAGCGCTTTTGATGCCGACGAATTCGCTAGCTTGCCCCTGGATGATGCCCGGCGGGTGTTGATGGACTGCCTTGATGCCAACCACCTATATGTCAATCTTGGCTCATTGGACGATGCGGACTTCGACATTTCGGACGAAGATGCCCACGCCACACGGTCGTTCTATGGGTTAGAAGAATGAACCAGACACTGAGCGACAAACTGGCGGCGGCTTCGGAATTGGGACTTCTGAACAAGGAAATCCCCAAGAACATCACGGGCAATCTCGCGCCGAACATTTGCCTGCGCACATACCAAGCCACGGTGCTGGAACGATTTCTGTATTTCATCGATGACTTTCCGCAGAAACCTTCCAATCCGCACCTGTTGTTCCACATGGCCACCGGAAGCGGAAAGACGGTGTTGATGGCGGCCCTGATACTTGACCTCTACCGGCGCGGCTATCGAAACTTCCTGTTCTTCGTGAACTCCACCCAGATCATTGAGAAGACCAAGGAGAACTTTCTCAATCCGGCATCCACCAAGCACCTGTTCGCGCCGAAGTTGCGCATTGATGACAAGCCGGTGGAAATCCGTTCGGTGGCCACGTTCGACGGGGCAAGCGGGGATGCGATCAATATTCACTTCACCACCATCCATGGTTTGCACACGCGGATGCAGTACCCGAAAGAGAACGCTGTCACGATTGAGGATTTTCGTGACTACAAGATAGTGATGATTTCGGACGAGGCGCATCACCTGAATGCCGAAACCAAGAAGACACTGACCATGGGCGAGGCTGAGGAGAAGGCCAGTTGGGAAGGAACAGTGTCGGAGATATTCCGTCAACACCCTGAGAACATGCTATTGGAGTTTACGGCGACAGTGGACCTGAGCCATGAGGCGATCCG
>JGI24795J26692_1001076_pt1 | contig 14895 bp, 18 predicted proteins | sample PinacodermBB_FD_26692 | JGI IMG/M metagenome (IMG submission 26692)
CTGCGCCCGCGCCGGACGGATCCCGTGGTGCGCGCGCCCCCCGGCGCGGCCGTCGGCTTTCCCGTCGCCGGTCTCGGGCCCGGAGCAATGACTGCGGGCGCGAGACCGGAATGGCCGTGGCCCTGCTTCCGGGTTTCATTACGCGCGTCACGGCACTGCGGCAGAATGCAAGCCCTGCCGCGTTCTGCCTCGTATCGCCGGCTCCCGGCATGCTGGTCGTGTCGACCTCGTGCATGTGCGTTCCGGCAGCGTGCCCGTACTCGGCACGCGATGCCGATCCCGTTGCGCTGCATCACCAGCCTGACACCGGACGCACTCGCGCTTGGCGCCGCTCGCGCCAGCGCGATAGTGTGTATCCGGACCCGGAACCGTGACGGGCAGAGGCACGATGGGAACATCGGCAACGAAAGATCGCAGGCCCCTCGCCCTCGGGCTGATCGGGATGGGCGCGATCGGTCTCGACGTGCTCGGGATGATCAGATCCTCGCTCGCAGACAGGATCACCGTCGAGTCGGTGCTCGTTCGCACTCCCAGGGCGGAGTCCGGCGACGTTCCCGTCACCCACGAGCCCGAGCGGTTTCTGGCTCACCGGTTCGATGCCGTCCTCGAGGGCGCCGGCCACGCCGCGGTGCGGGACCACGGCGAACGCATTCTCGCATCCGGCGCCGACCTCATCGTGACCTCGGTCGGCGCGTTTTGCGAAGATGACCTCTACCGCCGGTGCGTCGGGGCCGCTGAACGCTCGGGTGGGCGCCTGATCATTCCATCAGCCGGCATCGGCGCCCTCGACACCCTTTCGGCGGCAGCGGTCGGCGGTCTCGACGAGGTCCACATGATCGTGCGCAAGGATCCGTCCGCCTGGTACGGAACCCGGGCGGAGGGCGAGCACGACCTTGCCGCACTCACCGGGCCGACGGTCATTTTCGAGGGGACGCCGCGCGAGGGCGCCCTGCTCTACCCGCAGAACGTGAACATCTCCGCAGCGGTATCGCTGGCCGGGCTCGGACTTGACCGGACTCACCTGACCATCATCGCCGACCCGCAGATTGACACCCATGTCTGCGAAGTTCACGCAACCGGCGCCTTCGGGTCGTTTTCGTTCCGCGAGGACATCGCGGTCTCACCGACCAACCGCAAGACGGGTCAGATCGTTGCGATGGCGGTCATGAAGACAATACGCCAGCTGGTAAACCCGGTCGTCATCGGCGCCTGACGCACCGACCCCGGATCATCCCGCAGTTCACAGGCGCTGTTTCCGGCATTCCGGGCCAGGGATCAGGAGCATCTCCAGAGTCCGAGATCCTGGCCGACCAGGAACGCCGTGACCGCGTCCCCGATCACATCCGTGTCCTCCTTGGGAAGCCCGACAGGCATGACCGGCGCCAGCGCTTCCGACGGACGGTCGGTGCGGTTTTCTGCCGATGGAAGAAGCGGATCGCGTCGTAGGGAGAACATCAGCGTTTTTCCCGTTGTAGCGGACCGAAACCGATCCCCTACAGGATCTTGTGGGTCCTTCCACATGGTGTGGGCAACCCGGGTCCGCGTCAATAGTTGATCGACGTCACCGGTGCAGGAAGGTGACCGGGAAACCGGACCCTACGGCGTGACCGCGGCTGGTTCGAACAGGCTGCAAACCAGCCTGCAACCGCGGGGAACCGGTCCTCGATCGCCATCCCGACCGTGCCGGTGCTCCGAGGCGCGAAGAAGCCGATGATGTCGGCGGCGGTCAATCGGTCACAGGCCACGAACCCGCGGTCCGCCATGTGCGGCTCGAAACGGCCCAGGAACACCTCCGTCATCTCGGTTCCCCGCTGCGCCAGGTCGGGCAGCTGGGGCCGGTCGCTCCGTGTCCCCGGGATGACCCTGCCCGCAAAAGTCGGCACATGGTTGCGGACCGCGTGGAGCATGGGCAGGAACCCGTCGAGTTCGATCCTGCGGCACCACATGTCGATACTCCGCCCGCTCGCGCGGGGTGCGCCTGAACAGCGACGGCTCGGGATGCAGCTCCTCGATGTATCGGCATATGGTCATGGACTCGGCGATGACGGTGCCATCATCAAGCTCGAGAAAGGGTACGTAATTGAACGGGTTCATGCTTGCCCAGGGCTTGGAATACTGATCGCCGTCGCGCACGTTGAGCTCGACGAGGGGTATCTCGATCCCCTTCTCCGCCAGAAATACCTGGACCCGCTACGCGTTTGCCGCCGGGCCGAAACCATACAGTTTCATCGTGTCCCCCCCTGCTCCTGCACGCGTCACCCCAGCGCCTGGGACAGTTCGGCGATCAGGTCGTCGCCATCCTCGATCCCGACCGACAGGCGCACCAGTCCGTCCGATATTCCGAGACTTTCGCGCACCTCGCGCGGAACAGAGGCGTGGGTCATGATCGCCGGGTGCTCGATCAGGCTCTCGACACCCCCGAGTGACTCGGCCAGTGCGAACAACGTGCACCGCTCGAGGAACCGGCGCGCGTCCTCGAGCCCGCCGGAAATGATCGCCGTCACCATGCCCCCGAACCCGTGCATCTGCCGTCGCGCGAGCTCGTGCTGCGGGTGGCTCTCCAGTCCCGGGTACCACACCCGTTCCACCCGCGGATGCGCCTCGAGGAAGGCGGCAACCCGGGCCGCATTCTCGCAGTGCCGTTGCATGCGAATCGGCAGCGTCTTGAGCGCACGGAGGACCAGGAAACTGTCAAACGGCCCTGGTACCGAGCCGATCGCGTTCTGCAGGTAGCCGATCCGGCCGGCCAGTTCCTCGCGCCCTTCCCGGACGACGGCAATACCTCCGACGATGTCCGAATGGCCGTTGAGGTACTTGGTCGTCGAGTGCATCACGACGTCGAACCCGTGGTCGAGCGGGCGCTGGACCCACGGAGAGGCAAAGGTGTTGTCACACACCGTCATTACCCCGTGACGTGCTGCGAGTGTCGCGACCGCCTCGAGGTCGACCAGCTTGAGCAGGGGATTGGTCGGCGTCTCGACCCATATCATCCGGGTCCTGTCCGTCAGCGCCGCCTCAAGGCGGTCCGGGTCCGACAGGTCGACGAAGCTGAAGGTGAGCCCGGAGGAGCGCCGACGGACGTTTTCGAACAAACGGTACGAGCCACCGTACAGGTCGTCCATCGCGATCACGTGGTCGCCTGTATCCAGCAACTCGAGCAGGGTTCCCATCGCCGCCTGCCCGGAGGCAAAGGCGTATCCCCTGGCCCCGTTCTCGAGATCGGCCACGCAGGCTTCCAGTGCCGCCCGGGTAGGATTGCCGGTGCGCGAATACTCGTAGCCCTTGTTGATACCGGGGCTTTCCTGGACATAGGTCGAGGTGGCGTAGATCGGGGTCATGATCGCACCGGTGGTCGGGTCGGGCGATTGACCGGCATGGATTGCCCGGGTCGCGAAACCGGGGCGGTTGGGCTTCTGTGTCATGGCATCCCGGGGTGGGAAAGCGGAGACCCCTCCGGTTCCCCTTGCGAAGTTCAGGACAGGGCGCGGCGCATGTGGTTGATGAGATCGACCCTGGTGATGATTCCGAGGAACCGCGTACCGTCTACCACGATCGCTACCTTGTCGGCACGAAACAGTGTCACCAGATCGGAGAGCCGGCCATCGACAGGCATCAGGTCGAGCCGCTCGGTCATGTGCCGGCTTGCCGGGTCATTGAACACTTCCGGCTGGCCGTGGACCGCCAGCAGGATGTCCTCCTCGTCCAGCACCCCGGCGACAGACCCGTCGTCAGCCAGGACCGGCACCTGGCTGACTTCGTTGGCGCGCATCCTGCTGTAGGCCGTGTTCAGGGTGTCGGAAGGCGACACCGAAATCACCCGGCCCTGATCCGCCCGGTTGACAATCAGGTCGCCCAGATCTCCCGCCATGGCGCGTTCGACCAGTCCCTGCTCCACCATCCATGCCGGGTCGAAGGCCCGGCCCAGGTACTTGTTTCCGGTGTCGCACACGAAGGTGACCACCCGCATCGGCCTGGTCTGGCGCCGGCACCACCGCAGCGCGCCCGCCAGCAGTGTTCCGGTCGAGCTGCCAGCCAGGATGCCCTCTTCACTCAACAGCGTGTTGATGGCCGCAAAGGCTTCTGAATCGGGCACGATCTCGGCGTCGTCGATGAGCGAGAGATCAAGGTTGTCCGGAATGAAATCCTCGCCGATGCCTTCAACCAGCCAGGACCCGCCCTCGTAGTTCACCTTGCCGGTCATCACCGCCGGGCCAACCACGGACCCGACCGGATCCGCGACCACCACCTTGAGGTCGGGATTCATGCGCTTCAGAAACCGGCCGGTGCCGGTGATCGTTCCACCGGACCCGACGCCGGCGACCAGCGCGTCGACGTCGCCGTCCATTTGTTCCCAGATCTCCGGGCCCGTCGTGGTCTCGTGCGCGAGCGGGTTGGCCGGATTGTCAAACTGGCTGGCCCAGAACGCGCCCGGCGTCTCGGCCACGATCCGCTCCGCCATGTCCTGGTAGTACTCGGGGTGACCCTTCGGCACATCCGAGCGGGAAAGCAGCACCTCCGCACCAAGCGCCCTCAGGTGACGGATCTTGTCGAGGCCCATCTTGTCGGGAATGATCAGGATCAGACGGTAGCCCTTCCTCGCCGCAACCAGTGCCAGGCCGAGACCGGTGTTGCCAGCGGTCGCCTCAACGATGACACCGCCCTTGCGAAGCCTACCGTCGCGCTCGGCCGTCTCGATCATCGCGAGCCCGATCCGGTCCTTGATGGATCCGCCCGGATTCTGGTTCTCCAGCTTGACGAACAGCCGGCATGATCCAGCATCCAGTCGGCTCAGTTCGAGAACCGGGGTGTTGCCGATCAGTTTCAGTACCGAATCAACGGGTTTCATCCTCGTCTCCACAAGGTGGCGCACCTGGAGCGGGCCGGAATTCTGCCAGCCCAAACGCAGACACCCCGGCGACGAGCGCCGGGGTGCCGCGGAACAGGTCATGGCGCGAACCGAAAAAGGTCCCACTCATGGCACGAACCGAAAGCAGGTCCGTAGGGACGTACCCTATCTGTCGAACCGAAACGTGTCCAGCCTGACCACGTCGCGGACACCGGTCAGCAGCCCTTCGAACCGAACCGCATGGCTTCGACCGCCGCGCGCAGGTTGCCGCCCACGTTGGGCAACCGTTCCGGCGTGGCCGGATCACCGGCAACCACGGCGTGCAGTCGGCATGTCGGTAAACCGGATGCATCGAGCCCCGTGAGTCGGGGAGCAAGGCCGACCTCCCGCACGTGGAAACCGGGATCAAGGGCGAGATGACCGAGGTCAGGAGCGAGCTCACGTGGAACAGGTTGATCGGCACGGCAGTCCTGGCGATTCCGGTCCCGCCGTGTGACCGGCTCAACCAATCTCGACGATCCTGCCGGTTCAGTGGGGCCGACTTGCCTGGCCCGACGTCCTTCAAGTGACCGCCGCCGGGGCCAGTGTCCTGTCTCCCGTGCCATACCGGGACCCTTCCGCGGGGAACGCCCGGGAGGAGCCCAGCGTCAGCTGTCATCACCGAACGGAACCTGGCCACCGCCTGTCGGCAGACACTGCGACTGTGACCACAGGCCCGGGACGCAGTGCCGTTTGGTTCCCGCGCGCGCGGAACGCAGCGACCCGTTAGCGACTGGGGCATCGCCATCGTGCTCAAGGGCAACACGCTTCGTCATCCGGACCCGGCGAGATCGGTGTTTCCGCAACAACAGATGGCAGTCGATCTGCCGCACTTCGATGTCCGGGCGCTGTTCGAGGATGATCCGCAGCACCGCGTCTGTGCCCTCGGCTCCCTCCCCCACGTCATCTGCCGCGACGGCGGGGTACTCGCAGGTGACTGGAAAAGACCGGACCCAGCGCGAACGGAACGGGATGCCGCCATTCTGCCGATCGGGAAAGTACTGTGGAGACCGCTCCGGACTGGCAGCGACAGGAAATGCTCCCACCTGTTGCGAAACACCGCTGACGCCGCCCTGTCGCTGGTCAAGGCGACGATGGAGCGGCGTGGCTCGCCCGCCGACCGTAGCCATGACATCGCCCGACTAGCCGCCGCCTTCGCCGCGCACCGGCCCGACGAAGGTGCACTGGCGGAGCGGATGGCGGTTCCGAACGGCAGCAGCCGCGTCCATCAGTGACGATGGACGAATTTTGGCCACCGGCCGCTCAGGCCGCTGGCTTTCGTCTTGGTGGAACCCTGGATGTCCGGATATCCGAGATCGAAAAGCAGGACGATGACATGGCCGGACAGATTCCCGATCTGGCACGGGATGCAGCGTTTGACATGGCTGCGTGACCCGATCTCACGAGCACACTGGCGAAACCCCAAGGCTGACGAGGGGCATCCGGCTCAAGCTGCGGCACAAACCGCGTTGGCGCGCCGGACGGGGCTGGCTTAGGCCATCGCGTCGTTCCGCAACAGGGTACGCCGGATGGTGGACGATTGGCCGGTCCCGACGCCGTTCGACGACATGTCGTGATGGACAGCGGTGTCGCGCCGGAATCGCCTCAGAAGCCGTAACGCATCGAGACGACGGTTTTCGTCTCCTCGGTATCCGCGGCCCTGACCCCGCTGATGGTGGCCTCGGCCCTCGCGTGGTTGACGCCGAGATTGTCACGGGCGGAGAGAAACCAGACCAAAGGGCGGAGCAAGATACTGCCACCACGGTCGTGGGGTGAGGTGGCCCGAGGAGGTCGGGATTCGGCTTGAGACGGCCGGTGGCGGAAACGCAGGAAGGGCGTGGCCCGACCGGAGTTTCCGGCTCAGGACCGCGCGACGGTCAGCCCGTGGGGGCCGTTTTGCGCGCGTGGCTGTGGTTGAGGCGGAAGCTCTCGCCGTTCATTTCCAGGATATGGACATGATGGGTGAGACGGTCGAGCAGATCCGCTCCAGTCCGCCCCCGTTCGAGCAGAATGTCCATCATTTTCCACTTCCCGCCGCCGATGGCCTCGTGAAGTGATGTGGCCGCATCGGTTGATGATTGGGCGTTGACGTCTGCGCCAGCGTCGAGCCCCACGGCGCGCATTCGGTCGGCGAGTTTGCGGGTGCGGCCGGGGTCGAGCTCAACGTTGAGGAAACGCCGGATCTCGGCGGGTCGGGCGGCCAACCTGCCGAACCCAGGCGCCGATGGACCGAAACGGTCTTCCCTCCCGAATCAGCCCCGTTCCTGAAGCTGGTCTTGCTAGTCGGCGACACCGCGCACTAGAGTCGCCGGGCACCCTGCAACCGGGAGGAAGCCCCGTGGACCCCTTCGTTCGTGCCGGAGCGCTCCTCCTGGTTTGCATTGCCTGGTCCGGTGAGCCGCAGCAGGCGTTGGCGGGTTCTTGTGACACGGTGCATACGGTGACGGTGTCTCCTGAGGAGTACATGGAAGGTGTCTCGCTGACGGACCTGATGTCGCATCTGATCTCGACCGGACGGCGGATGGCCGTCGAGCAGGTAACGACGACGCGGGTCCTGAGCGCGAGCAGCGAGACAATTCACGATGACGACGTGGACTTTCGTTCCCATAGCTCAGAACGAGTTGTCGGTACGGTCAACTCCCACAAGGTTGTCGCTCGGGAGTTCGGGAAGATCGGCACCCGGGAAACGCTCCGCGTCACGCTACAGGTGGACGTTTGCGTGGGTCCGGCAGACCAGATCTGGTACGTCCGAATCGACGACCTGGTATCGGAGACGAAGGGAGATCTCGCGTGGATGAAGTCACGCCTGAAGAGCCCGACGGACAGAATCCAGTTGGTGCGCCCGGGAGAGCTGGGCGCAGAACATGCGCCGTACCGGATCGAGGGGCTCGCGTTTTCGGAGAAGGCCTCGGTTCACAGCTTTACCAATGACGATCAGATACGCCGGTATGACCAGTGTGTCCAGACAAGGCGCTCGCAAGCCCAGACCCAGATGCAATTCCTGAACTCGTTTGGCCTAGGAAACTTCGGCTCGGTTGTGCGAGGTGCGGGTGACCCCTCGCGGGCCTGCGGGGACCGTCCTCGGCACACCAGAGGAAATAGACTGGAAGCGGAAGCGGTATTCGAGATCAAGATCTGCGACACCCATATTGGAAATTGTCAGGTCGTTCGTCAGCGTCATGACTCCCGGACTATCGTAAGGACGAAGGAGGATGCAGAAGTCGCACATCGTCAGTTCTATCACGAAGGGTTCGGTTTCGTGGGAGCGATTGCTCTCCACACCCTTCAGCGGTCTCTGGGAATGCTCGACAGGTGAGGGCAATCGTCGCGCTTCTGGCTCTGGTCGGAGCGAGCCCGCTTCATGCCGAGCAGTCCGGGGTTCTGCCGGCTCTGGAGGTGCAGAACTGCGCCGCCGGAGTCGACTACCACGTTCGCATCAGGCTTCCCGCGGGGCCGCCGCTGGCGGTACAGATGCGTCGCGCGCGAAGTCAGGCGGTCCGGACGTTGACTCGACACATCTTTGGATCGGCAACGGCAAGCGTCGTTGCCGCGGAGTCCCGGGAAGGCGAGGAGATGGCGGTCAGCATCCGGCGCTTCGAGCGGACCGATGGTCTCTTTCGGGGCATGGTCCACCGGGGTAGCAGTGAGGGTGACTCGGGATTGGAATTCGCGTTTTCACTGTCCTTCCTGAACGAGCTTTCGGCTGTCGTACATGACCTCGTATGTGGACACGAATTGAGGGAGACCCAATGAACAGCATAGTCAGAACCGCCTTGACTGCATGCCTTGTCACCCTCGCATGGGCGGTTGCGGCGTCTGGGGCCGGCGATGTCGGGAATCAGCATGTCGGAATGTACAGCCCTGGCCTGATTGCCGATTGGGAGAGAAGCCTTGGCGATAAGGGTCTTGTCCAGGGAGCGAACGAGCGCGACATATACGTCGCGGTCGGACGAAATGCGGTGGAATTTCCGCCGGGCCATCCGGGGTTTCACGAGGCAAGGAGCGTTGCCTACGATATCGCGTATCTTCGGGCCAAGACGGAGCTCGTGAGGTTTCTCGGTGCGTCGATCGAGCAGAGCAACTCGTACGAAGCACTCGAGAACGCACAATGGTCGGACGGTCAAGGGGAGGCCCTGGAGCGGCTGAAGCAGGCGGACCGGATCTCGAGGAAGCTAAACGACCTTGAGGAAGCGAAGCTGGATCAGGAGCTTGCCAGTATCGACCCGGAATACGATCCGGATCGGTACGGAAGCCGGGAAGAGAAGGAAAAGGCCTTCCGTGGCGCGTTCCAACGCCAGATTCGAGAAGTCGCGTCCAGCCACGTATCCGGAGCCCTTCCCCTTGAGGTGTTGGAGGGGCCGGTAGAAGACGGGAACTCGTACGAAATCTTGGTCGGACTGGTATGGAGTCCACGGCTGGAGCTTGCGGCTCGGGCCGTTTCCGGGGGCTACGCTCCTGCCCGCGCGGACGTGGCTGGGTTACGGATCGCGGACTGGTTGCCGAAAGAGGCGGATTTGCTCTCTGCGAGCTGGGGCGTTCACAAGATGATTGACGAGAACGGAGATCAGGTTTTTGTAGGATTTGGGCAGGCCGCACCCCGAAAGACCTCGGCATCTCGCCGGAGCCGGGCGGAGGAGGTGGCGCTCCGGCGCGCGGAGCTTCGCGCCAGGGGAGCCATCCGGGGGTTTGTCGGCGAGGTCGTAAGATCGGAAAGGTCGGAGGAGGGCGAGGAGATCGCCATCGAGTACGCCGATGCAGCGGTCAGCGGGGCGATCGGCAGTACGTTTCTCGAGAAGCTGGAATCGAACGCGAAGGCCCTGACGATCACGGGTCTCACGGTTGTCGGTCAGTGGATCCTGGCGCATTCTGCTGACAAGCAGCGGGTGGCGGTGGTGGCGGTGTCCTGGTCTCCGAGTGGCCTGGGCACGGCAAATCGGGTACGCGATGCGATGCTCGCCCCGGACAAGGCATCCTCGGCAAGACCGGACCCGAAGTCCGAAAAAGCGGATCCGAAATTGCTGCAGAAGGAAAACGTCAAGGTCAGGGACTTGTAGCCCCGGCACCAGGGCGGACCCCTGCTCGGGGCCTTCTCGCCGCCTGACAGGCAGTTGACGCTGATACTGGACTTCCCCTCCGTGCCCTGATTCTGCCGCCGTGAAGCAATCACCAATGTGCGATGCACCCACCCCGCCGACTCCCCTGACCACCGATAGCTTCCGATGACAGGACCATCGTTGAAAGCAGGACGATGGCGCGGATCACCGCACCGGGTGTCAAGGGCGGAGAGAAACTGGAGATTCGCCTCTGACCGTTTATCCGTCGCAGGAGACGTCGCGCACGAAACGTGGGCGATACTCGTTGCCCCAGCTCGCAGGAGCGCGAGGACGAGTTCGGCAGTGGCTTGTTCGGAGGAAGCGAGGTCAGGCCGTGGACGGTCTCGTGCCGTTCCTCGCCGGTCTTGCGGATCCCCCGGCGACGTCGACCCTCCGCCGGATCACCAGTCCGGTGGATGCATCCTGTGCCATTCGGTCGCGGATTCAAACGCCGCTCCGGCCCGAATCAGCAACGGCTCGGACAACCGGTGGCCAACCAGCTGCACGGAGAGCGGCAGTTCCGAGCGACCCAGTCCGCACGGCATCGCGATGGTCGGCAGGCCGGCGTAGTCCATCGGAACCGTATAGCGGGAATCCCACGCCCGGCGCTCCGGGGAAATCGGACCGTAGGCCGCACTCGGGGGATAGGGGATTGCGGCCTGCGGCGTGGACGGGCACAGAAGCAGGTCCGTATCGGCCATTGTCCGGGCAAGCGCTCCGTTGCACTCGAGCCGCAGCTGGTGCGCCGCCGCGTAGTCTGCAGCACTGTATTGCGAACCCCGATCGAGCCATTCTCCGAACCAGGCGCCATACTCGTCGCGGCGTGCGGGCCAGAAGTCCCGGTGAGCATGGACCGCCTCGACCGAGCACAGGACCTGCCACCCCTCGAGATAGCGTTCGAGTCCTTCCGGCATCGCCACCTCGACGATGACGGCTCCGAGACCCCGCAGGACCTCAAGGCTCGCCATCACCGCATCCGCAAAGTCCGGCGCCAGGTCAGCAAGACCATAGGTCGCATCCCATCCGATCCGTATTCCCTCGATGCCGCGGGAGATCCCGGAGAGCATGTCGGGAACCGGGTCGGAAACGGCGGTCGGATCGAGTGGATCGGGACCCGCAATTGCCTCGAGCACAATCCCGGCATCCGCCGCGCACCGCGCCAGTGGACCGACGTGGTCGAGCGAAGGCGCCAGATCGAGAACGCCGAACCGGCTCACGCGGCCCCAGGTCGGTTTCACTCCCACCGTGCCACACACTGCGGCCGGATGACGGATCGAACCGCCGGTATCGCTGCCGAGCGTCGCGTAGGCGAGTCCCGCTGCGGTGGCGGCCCCGGACCCGCTTGACGATGCCCCTGGCCAGAACCCCTTGCGCCACGGGTTTTCGGGTACGGTAAAGCCGGGATTATAGCCGGCCATTGCACCTTCGGTGAGGGCCAGCTTGCCGAGAATGACCGCTCCGGCATCGCGCAGACGCGCAACAACCGTCGAATCGGTCCCGGGCACCCGGTCTGCCATGACGGCGCAGCCACCCGACGTGATCGTGCCGGAGGTATCGCAAAGGTCCTTTACCGCAACCGGGATGCCGTGCAGCCGTCCCCTGTTGCGACCGGCAGCAAGTTCGGCCTCGGCACGCCGCGCGTCTTCAAGCGCCTCCTCTGCCATGACGGTCTGGTAGGAGTGCAGCGTCGAATCGAATGCCTCGATGCGCTCCAGCATCATCGTGGCGAGTTCGACCGGCGAGATCTCGCGCGCGCGGACCAGGTCCGAGACCTCAACGATTGTCCGATAGTGCAAGGGTTCGTCCATGGTCCCGTTCCAGTTCAGCTCGAGCCGCAGCGCCGCGGGTCGAAGGTGTCGCGGATCCCGTTACCGGACCGGTTGAACGCCACCACCGCGATGGCGATCGCCGCACCGGGAAGAGCATGGTGCGCCGTGCAGGTCTCGGCGGTGCAACCCCGATCCCAGGGAAGGCGGATTATGCACGAAACAGGGATCGAAGTTCCTCCCTTCTCTTTCACCGGTCCACAACCGGCGGAGGATGGCATTCCCTGCCCTCGGAACCTGGGGCGCGGCACGTCTTCGTCACACGCTGCGCACGCCCCTGCACCCGAATTGCCACAGCTGCCGGGATCGGTGCCTTTCCACGGGCGCGGTCATCGGCATGACCCGTCCCCCGGGAGACCTCCACCGCTTCGCGAACGGAGCGTTCCCGCACCGGGTCGGTCGTGGCCCGGCGACAGCCATCGCGGTTACATACGCCCGGACTGCGCCACAGACGAGCCAGGCCCGGGCGGCCACGCCGATCCCTTTCGGGCTCTCGACGGGGAGCGGCAGTGTTTCTCGACACTCACCCCGATCTCGCGCGGTGCGCGCGATGATCCCCCGTTGGAAGGCGTCGTGCGCGTGCGGATGCCGGGGTCGATGACGCACGGACCCTGGCGGCCGGGAGCGACCAATTCCCGCAGACGGGTGTCGGTGTGGTGTAGGACGCGGTCAATCCGGCTTCGGCAACTCTCGCAACAGTGCCTTGACCACCCTCGCGGCGTTGCCGGCCGCAAGCTCGAGGAAGACCTCCATCTGGTTCGCGCCTTCGCCGCCGCCGGCGAGGTCGGCGAGGCTGCGAACGGCGATGAACGGCACGCCATTCGCGTAGGCAACATGGGCAACCGAAGCGCTCTCCATGTCCAGCACCCGCGCGTCGAAGGTCTCGAAGACCCAGATCCGGAAGGCGGCATTGTCGACGAAGGCGCCGCCTGACACACCCGCACCTCCGACGACGATCCGCGGCGTGTCGCGCAGGCACCTGTCCTCTGCCGCACACCGGGCGAGTACCGTTTCCGGAGCCACACGGCGGACGCCAGCCAGCATCTCCTCATCCGCCGGAAACCAGAACCGGGTTTCCGGAGCCTCGGCACCCTCGCGGGTTACGGTAACCGAGCGCGGGAACATCATGCCGAAATTCGCGTAGGGGTACTCGAAGAACGGCATCGTGGCCCAGCCGCCCCCCACCTGACGCGCAAACAGCATTTCGAGATACTGTGCCCACCGATCGGCGATCACGACATCACCGATGTTCAGTCCGGGATCCACGCCGCCCGCGATGCCGGTGAACAGGATGCGCTTGACCGCGAAGTGGTCCAGGGCGAGCTGCACGGTCATCGCCGCGTTCACGACACTGATCCCGCTCAGAAACAGCACGACGTCGCGGTCTTCCAGTGTGCCGGTGGCAAATGCAACCCCGTTGAGCGAATGCTCCGACGCTCCCTCGAGTTCCGCCCGAAGAACGGTCATCTCGGGTACAAAGGCGGAAATCACGGCGGTGCGCGGGGTCACATCGTGACGATCATGCGCGCCGACCGGTGCAACTGCCGCTGCCAGAAGCGGCACCGAACCGATGGCCACCGCAAGGCAGCGCAGCACTGCCCGCGCGCAGGGAATGGCCCCGAACTGCGTGATCGTCGCCTTCTTTCCCGTCATGGCGCAAAAGCCTCCCTCGACCGCCAGCCCGTACCAGGGACCGTGGACCCGTCGTGCTGACGATAACCGCGTCCCGCAAAACGAGCCTTACCCGAAACCCCGCCGAACGTCAGCCCTCGCGCGCACGCCCTGCAGACGCGACACCCGTCACGCATGGTCCCTTGGCCCTGCCCCTCGCCCGGGCATGCATGGCGTGCCCGCCGCGTGCATCCGTCCGAATGTTCAGCTCGCCCGGCCGCCGGACCGGAATTCAGCAGCCTCGGCCACCTAGTTGCGGCTCNCGGCCGGGCCGACAAACCACCGTGCCAACGCCCGTTGCCGCGTCACGCCCATCGGCGATGCTGCGCGGTCGCACACCGGGATCGATCAGGCCGGGTTGGCGGCGGGCACGGCCTTGCCACTCGCCCGCGACTTCGGGCAGGTGCCGATCACTCACCGGAGTGACGCCTGCCCAGTCCGTCGATGATGGGACAGTCCGGCCTGTCGTCGCCGCTGCACGCCTCGACGAGATGGGCGAGTTCGTCGTGCAGCGACTGCAGCTCACGCTGCTTGGACGCGATCTGCTGGAGTCGCCGTGCCGCGATCCGCTTGACGTCGGCGCTTGACCGGCGGCGATCGGCATAGAGGTCGAGCAGCTCGCGGCATTCCCCGATCGAGAACCCGAACTCCCGTGCCCGACGGACGAAGACGAGCCGGCGGACGGTTTCGTCATCGTAGACCCTGTATCCTGCCGCGGACCGCGCGGCCGGGACCACCAGCCCGATGTCGGCGTAGTACCTGACCGTCTTCACCGGCAGACCACACATTGTCGAGGCAGTGGAAATGTTCATCGCCAAGCGTTGACTCTCCTGTTGCTGGAAACCCTAGGCTACCACCGCGTTGTGGACAAGGGGCACAGAGATGACAGACCTGACCGCCCGAATGGCGATTGACTGGCAATGCCGGGGTACGTGGCACCGGGCGTCACGCAACACCGGCTGGTGCCTGCTCGGGTGCGCGATCGGCGACCTCGGGACAATCGCCTTCTTCCAGGTGACCGGCATTCCCTGGCCGACGCTGGCGATCATGGCCCTCGCGATCGTTAACGGCCTGCTGACCTCGATCGCGCTCGAGACCGTGATCCTGTCCCGCCAGATGGATCCCGGCACCGCGTTCCGCACGGCGATCGGCATGTCGTTCATCTCGATGATCGCCATGGAGGCAACCATGAATGCCGTCGACTGGGCGCTGACCGGAGGCGCCGTGCTGACCTGGTGGGTGATACCGCTGATGCTCGCCGCCGGTTTTGTCACCCCCCTTCCCTACAACTACTGGCGGCTGAAGGCACTGGGGCGCGCATGCCACTGAGACCGACAGCACCGGGGGCCCTGCCTCGCCGGACCTGCGGCGCGCGCACGGCGGCCGCGGGACGATGGTGGTTCCCGCCGATGGCGATGGC
>JGI24795J26692_1001096_pt1 | contig 14730 bp, 21 predicted proteins | sample PinacodermBB_FD_26692 | JGI IMG/M metagenome (IMG submission 26692)
GCTCAACAAAGGCCAGGGTCGAAACCCCGGCAACCGCTCATGCTTCATCCTGCCGCCGGCGAGACGCTCCGCCGCTCAACAAAGGCCAGGGTCGAAACCCCGGCAACCCCCTAATTCAGTGGAAAAGGGGCAACGCTTCCTGTTTGGACAAGGATCAAGTCATTAAGTGACCAAGTAGGGCATCTGTTCCACATAGGCCGTGACGTTGCACACACAACCCCTTGCCTCCTGGGCATGAATCGACCTACCAGCGGCGCATTGCACTAACCGCTCTGAGAATCACCGGGGGTTCGCAACGTGTCAGAGTACCCAAGGCTGACCAAGACCTCGTTCCTCCTTGCGCCCCAGATAAGTNGCGACCTCGTCAATCTTGCCGGGGAAACGGTATATGATTACTGAGTCGAGTTTCTGGTCGATCACGTCTTCAACCTCACCGATCAAACGGGCCAACCGTGTGCGGGAGAGCCGGCACTGGAAGACCGACAACTGAACGCGTTGACCGTACTTCTCACAGACCCCAGCGATACGCTTCAGCCGTGCGGCACCAGTCCCACTGGTGTCGGCGATGTCATATGTGAGCAGAACGTCCATTTGTCAAGGAAGCACGAACGGCGGATAGGCTGGAAGATCGCCTCGCAGATGCCGAGCAAGGAGCGTCGCTTGGACCGATGGAAGAGCCCACCGCTCCACCGAACGGCCCAACAGTCTATGGTGGAACTCCGTCTCCTTATGCTCTTCCCACTCCGTCAACAGACGCGTTCGGCCATCGTCGTTCAGGTACACACCGCCTCCTGGTGTTCGGTCGAAGCTCTCCAGATTCAGTTGTCTTCGTCGCACCAGCGACACCACAAATCGATCGGTGAGTGCTCGGAACTCTTCCGCGAGGTCGAGTGCGAGAGACGGTCGGCCTGAACGCAATCGATGAAGAAACCCCATCTGGTAATCAAGGCCCATGCTTTCCAAGGCGCCGATGCACTCGGTCACCAGCAAACCGTAGCAAAACCCGAGCATCGCGTTGACGGGATCGCGAGGCGGCCGCCGCGTCCTCGCGGAAAATTGCAGTTCGCTCGACGCGAGCACCTCGCCCATCGCATGAAAGTAGATCCTGGCAGCGTCGCCTTCGATGCCACGCACATGATCGCCACTCTCGGCCTCGGCAACGCGGAAAATCCGATCTCGGATCTTTCGTCCCCGATCCGTCAGCCGGTCACGACTCGCCGGATCCTTCTCATCCCTTGACCAACGGCCTACCACGATCCCGCTGTTCTGCAACTTCGCGGCGACAATCGCCTTGGCCAACGTCAGCGATTGCGACGTGTCCACGACGGCCTGGAACAACGCGCTCCGCAGGTGCACGTTTCCACCCGTCGCGCCGTTGACAGTGAACCGTACGGAACCGCCCCTCGTCAGCGCAGCCACACGCACGCCACGGTGCACGCAGGCGTCGAGGGCTTGCATGGTAATCTGAGCGCCTCCCATGACGACCACCGCATCAATGGCTTCGAGAGGAATGCGCTGACTGCCGTCCGGCGAGGACACTAGCAGGGATCCGTGTCGGCTTTGCACGCGGGCTCGATGGTTGCGGATGTAGACGGTGTTCAGGTAGCGCATCCGAAAACCACGTCGTTCAGGTAGCGGCGCACCCTGCGTGACGCCTTGGTGAGTTCAGGAAGGCAGTGATGGATGAGCTGGCATGACCTGCACCGTTCGTCGTCCACGGCGCCGGGCAGCTTCCCTGTCAGCATCTGTACGCGGATTTCTTCGACAATGCGACATACTTCGCCACGCACTGCCACCGTGAAATCTACGCGCACACGTCGCCTCGGTCCACCGTACCAAACATACCCATGAGGAACGTCGACCTAAGCATCTCTTCGAGGCAGAGGGCCTGGGCGCATAGTTGGAGATCAGCCGCGTTGCCATGCCGAACACCTGCCTTGTACTCAACAGGCACGACCGCATTGTCGGCCATCTCCACCGCATCCGCGCGTCCAGACAAACCCAGTGATTCCGACCACAAAGGGATGCTGCGGAGCACCATGCGCCCCCGTTCGCGGCGATGCTCACCGCTATCCACGCGGCGGTGCGCCCGCGTCCCCCCGACGGTGTGTTCGTTGTCGTTCCAGACACCGTCGCAGTGAATCAGCGCGCATTGCCTCGGGCAATAGGCAAAGTGTTCAATGGCGGAGATCGGGACGACGGGCTCGATATTCATAGCCGTTCCGCTCCGTACGCCCGTGTGGGGTCACTCGTGCTGTCCGTCTCAAATGCGGCGCTCCTCCAACCGGCATGAACGCCGAGAGTTGCCCATTCGCGCTTCTTGGCGGGACTCCATGCGTCCAGAAGCGCGTCGACGCCATCAACGTCTAATGGCTGCCCCCATGCCGGCCAATGAAAGCGGCGGACGGACCGAGCCCCGTGCGGTTCCCACCATCCCCTCTGGCGTCCGTCCGCAAAGGCAGCGCGCTGAAGCCTGCCGTCAGATCCGAGACCACGCATGGGCAGCAGGGCAAGTCCGAAAAACGCCATCACTTCCACAATAGGGTCTGTCCAGCGCTCGGACTCGTCCGCCTGCGAACCGATTCTCGCTTGGTCGAAACCGAGACCGTTGTCCTTGACCCTCGGCGCATCACCCGCCAACGAAGCCCGGAACCGTTCCGCCGAAGGCTTGACGACGTGTCGGTGGATCTTGGACAGTCGGTGGTGCAGCCACTTGACGGTGCCCGGGCCAGGAGGATCGAAACGGGCATGTGCGACCTCTCCGTTCTTGTCGACGCTCAGGTCCGTCATTGTCGACGACAGCGTCCACGAGCGTGGATGACTCCTCGCCGCTCGTGCCCGCTTTCTGAAAGAATCTACCGTGACCTTCCGCTCAAGCACTCCCGCGCCCTTCCAATCCGACGCAATAGGCAGATCGGACAGCAGCGCTTCGTTCGGCCAGGATTCGACGAGGACATCGACGGGGTCGCAATCTGTCGTTGAGAGAACCGCCAGGTTGTCGCTTCCAGTCCAGTGCAGCCGGATACGGGCGTCGAGGACCGTAGCCCCGACCGCGGCGAGCCACCCGTTGATCCAGAAGGCCGGCATCCCCGTGCAGGTCACCTGTCCCATCATCGCGTCTCCAGGTCCGTGTCACCCTTGGCTGACACAGCATGATCCGACCGGATGACAATCGCTTCGAGAAGTGCCAAGCCCCAGGGTCCGAAATGTTTGTTGAGCCGCCGAAAACGCCCTGGCTGGCCCCAATCAACCTCGGCAAGATCGGCTGTAACTTCAACGGGAATCCCCAATACCACGCCGTGCACGGTTTCACGTGTACCGTCGCGCACCGGAAGCACAAGGGGTCTGCCCTTCCCATGGTGACTGATCACGAGGTGGACCAGCAGTTCCCGTTCAAGGCGGGTGCCCCAGTCGGGTTGCTCCTTCAGCCACGCACACACCAGACGGGCAGAAAGGTCCTCGTGACGCCCGCCGCGCGGCCATCCGGCCGCAGCGCGCATCGCTTCCCATCGGTGACGCGATGCGTTCGACTTAGCCATGGGCACGCCGCCCTTACCCTCGGGATCGAGCCAAAGCTGAAAACGCCGGTCGGCCTTGCCGATGTCGTGGAGACTAGCCGCGAACTCGACCAATTCGCACAGTGAAGCCGCAATGCCAACCCTTTCGGCGACCGCACGAGCCCACGCAGCGACCGCGTACCCGTGTCCATCAAGCGTGGCTACGGCGCCGAGAGAGGTCTCATCAAACTCGCCGATGCGCGCTTCGCGTGTGGGGTGGCTCACTTTCAGCCTCGGCACCTCCTTCCGCGCCTCAACGACCTGTGGCTCCAATGAACTGGCGAACTCACTCCAGTCCGCCGCATTCCAGCCTTGTGGAGTCTCGACGCTCTGGATGGCCTCCAGAATCTCGGCAACCGCCTGGTCCCGCTCGGTTTCGTCAATCTCATCGACATCGCTACCCAAGGCTGTCTCTACGAGGCTGGCGAGATCGATACCGCATAACCGTCGAATCGCGGCCGGTTCCAGGGGTAGGCCCTGTTCGACCAAGGAGACATCCACCACGATATCGGCGGCGGAAGCGTTCCAGCCGAACCGATCCAGGAGCCCGCGGTCAGCGGGTAGCACGATCCGGTCGCCGGGACGGAGGTCAGTGCCCGAGACCTTTTCCACAGTCACACCATCGCCGGTGAGCCGATGGATGTCTTCGTCGCCCAAGGCGTCCCGGAACTCCATCATCGAAATATCGACCGCTTCGCGGTCTTTCGCCCGCGGCCACAACCGTTCGCCGGTTGCCGGTACATGCGCCCGCCAGATCACCGACACGGTATGCCGCGGACTCTCAATCCCGTTGAAGTACGGCTCGACGGGCGCTTCCCCTTCCGGCGGCGTGGTGGTCTTGATCCACTCCCACAGAATCCCGGGCAGCACCTCGGGCGCACGCCCGTTGTCCTCGCCCGGCGGCCCGAGCACGTCGGCCACCCTCCTCGGAGAGAGGTTGACCGTTCCCCCGGTCTTTCGTCCGGCATCCTCAAGCCGTTTGAGCACAACCGCAGGTTCCTCGCCGTAAACCGGCCAGGAATCCCTTTCTTTGCCTGTATCCCCACGGGGTTTCGGGGGCGGCATATGGACATAGACAGCACGTGCGTGCCCATGCCTCCCGAACCGGTTCAGTCTGCCGAGGCGCTGGGTAAGTGCTCGAACGCCGCACGCCTCGGTCACCAGGTACTCCGCGTCAATGTCCGCTCCGACCTCCAGTGTCTGTGTGGCAACGACGATCAGATGGCGTCGCCGGATCGCTCCTGACCATGCCGCGGCCATTCCGTGCTCCGGATCCAGGATTCGATCGCGGATGCTGTGGGCCTCCCGCTCTCGCGTGAGTCCAGTCAGCAGCAGCAAGTCTGGTGCGGGAACCTTCTTCGGTGTGTCCTTCTGGAGGTGCTCGAACACTTCGCGCGCGGTCTTCGGAGTATTGGCGAAAACCAGGCATGACGCCGGCGCGCTTGCTTGGCGCAAGAGCCCGCCCGTCTGATCAGCCAGATGGCGCGCCATTTCCCCGGACTTCTCGATCCGTAGTTCGAGCGGCTTTGTCGCGTCGAGCCTCTCGCGGACCTCCGTATGGCGCTCGTCATCGTCGTCCAGGTCGAATCGCCGCCCACTGTCGGGATCGCCAGTAGCTGTCAGGGCGACCACCGTCGCCGTCGACCGTCGATGGTTGAGGGGCGGCTGCGCACCGGGCACGCAATCGGTCAGGGCGTGCATGAGCGATTTTAGATGCGGTGCAAGGTGCGCCTCGTCGACCAGCACCAGGCTATCGGTCCCAGCCATGGCCGCGTCCACGGCGCGGAGGCTCGATCCATACCCGCGGAAAAGCAGCCGTGAACCGTACATCGGGAGCGTGCACAGCATCACGGTAGGACGCGACGGGTCAGTCGGCGTGCGCGGTGCGATGCCGCCCCTTAACGAGATGACCTCAAGGGGCGGCGCAGTCGCATCAGCCGAGAGGGAACGCAACCGGCGAGCCACTTCAATGAGCGCCTCATCCGGGTTCGCGCCGATCATCGAGCCGCAGCCGTTGAGCAAACCGGCGATCTCTCTTGCTTTGGTCGTTGTCGAGTCCACAAGCAGGCGGCGGTTCACCACCCACCAGATACGTGCCGGCGCGGTTCTCTCCGCGGACGCGCGATCTGCTTGACCCGCGAGCCACCAGACCGCGATCTCCAGGCACGCCGTCTTGCCCAGTCCGGTTGGCACCCCGATCTCCACGGGCCAACGTTCCGTCGTGGCGACCAGTTCGGCGAGGCGAGCCTGCCACGGGAAGGGGTCGCGGCCGTTGATCGCCCGATAGAACTCCGGGAAGGTGGGCATGGATGCGGTCACTGACCGTCCTCCACCGGGTCATCGACCGGGACACAGAGCCCGAAGCCCCGCTGTCGCCCGGAGCCGATCACGACCGGACCGTGCACCGCGTCGGCGAAGCGCAACTCGACGTGGGAGTAGGGAAGCCCGGGTCTTCCCGGCCGGTTCACTTCCACCGGCGCGAGATCCAAAGCCCCCGATACGAGCGGCGTACGCGCCGAGCGAAACGCGACCGGTTCTGGCAGCCCCGCATGCTGACACCATCGCGCCAGTTCCGAAAGGTCGAGGGAACCGTACCGCTCGTGAATGGCAGGAAACGCGGTCGCCCACCTTCGGGATCGGCGAATCCACCGGCGCGGATTGGCCGCGACCGGGCGCCTCTCCTCATCGTCCCGAGGAGCAACGACGACATCGAGGCCTTTGCCGATGAGACGGCGGATGGCGAATGCCGCATCGCACGCTTTCCGTCGGGTTGCAGCGTCGGATTCCGGCGGCATCCAGAGTGCGAGTCCATGTATCCGGCCACGCGAGTGTTCGTAACCGACATCTGGAAGCGCAAGGAAGCGCGCAATCTCATAGCCTTGGCCGCCGAAGCCATGGCCGTGCAGGACGTTGGGGGGATCGCCATGGATGCGTTGGTACTGGCTCAGGACTGCATCCTTGAAACAGCGCGTCAAGACGCTTACACGGCGTCCCGAGACGGCGTTGGCGAGCCGGAGCCACGCTATTACTTCGCCCCTGTCGACCGCCTCCGCCGGCCCGGGCGCGCGGTAACGCACCTCGTGCCGCAGGGAGGGAAACTGCTGTCGCATGACCGAAGCGCCGCGCTCACACCACTGGTCGTACATGCTGTCAAGTGTCAGAACATCGCCCGGTCGGGGAACAGCGATCACCATATCTCCCCGCTCGTCCGGCACGAATGCCCGTTCCGGGATGCCTGAACGAAGCATCCGCGTCAGTATGCGTACGCGGACCGGCGAGTCCGACGCACCGAGGTATCCAACCCGTGCAGCGCGCAGTCGCANCGCATCAAGCGTAGCGTCGGGCGGTTGTTCNATATCCCATTGATAGACGACATTTGGCTGACGCAACGCGACCCGGACCCCCGGTCGACTGAGCGCACCGGATCGTGCGACGTATTCCTGGTGCGTCCCCTTGGGCAGTCCTTTGGGGTGCCTGACCACGTATCGCGGACAGAGGGCCTGGTGGAATACATCCGGGTCGGCGTGGATGACGGGTGGGGGAAGGCGCTCGAACCACAGGAGTTCGGAGCCGTCCGTCACCCGGCACTGCTTCCGCGTGCCATCCGCCGAAACCAAAGCGGCAAACAGCCGGGCGACCGAAGGCGGCCATTCTCCGTAGCGCAGTTGGCCGGTGTTGGCTAGACCATCGGGATCGCCGCGAATAGTCCCAAACAGGAACTCCACGGAGACGGCAAACATCAGTCAGCAAGCTCCGGCCAGGTAGAGAGAATAGCCGTCTTGAGGTTCTCCTTCGGCAACAGGATGGTAGGTTCTAGGCCCCATCCGTCCAACGGTACCCCGGTTGACTCGGCATGCGATCGGGCCGCCTTCAGCAGGGCTCCCGTGTCTTCGGCGTCTCCGAGTTCGCATTCCTCGTCGCCGTCTGCGCCCAGCCAAGTCGCGACTGTTGTCCGGGGTCTCAACTCCGCACCCGACCGGAGGGCGAATCCGCGCCCGAAGGCAAGTTGGTGGGCATGCAGCCCGAGCGCCACCAGGAGCGCCCTCATCGCCGCGTCCGCATCGCGGGAACAGTCCTGACCGAGGCTGGTTCGGCGCAGTTGCGCGAAGGACAGAGTCGCCCGCTGGGTGATACGGGCGAACGAAACGGCTGCTGCCGCAGCATCTCCGCCCATGAACGGCACCTGTCCGTGCCCGATCTCGGAGAGCTTTTCCTTCTTGCCACGGGACACATCGTTGTTCTTGCCGATATCCCATCCGATTCGATCGTCCGCGTTCGACGTGACAACCTCGTCGGTGCTCAGATTCAGTGGGTCTCCCTTCACGCCGAGCATCCGGGTCTCTGTAGAGGCTGGGCGCCAGCCGATGATCTCCGACACCCAACTTCGAGCATGCTTTGTGTTCTGTCTTTTTTTGCCGAGGTGGGATTGCCAGAAACCGTAGAGCAGTGCCTGTGGAAACCATGCAACCAACGGACCGCACGACTGGGCAGTGGCATCGAAAATCGACCGGCCAAGCTGGGTCTTGTCGAAATTCTGACCATTCAACGTGGCGTCTCGCAGGTAGGCATCTCCATTGCGATGCGGAAACTGCAGGCTCGACAGTTGCCTCGGCAAGTGGGCGGGCAGATATGTCAAATCGGACAGATCGAGCACGAACTCCGGTGTCTCCGCGGAATCGCGGTGTCGACGCAGAGCCTCCTCCAAGCGATTCGCCTGTGACGGAACATTATCGATCACGATGACAGGCGTAGGCTCTCCGTCGGTGGGGCTCGCCCACCGCTTGTCCTGCTGATAGGTTCCACCTTCATACACTGCCGGCTTGACAGGGCCGCCAGCTCCAGCGAGCGGCACTAATTCCGCGTCTATCCGGATGCCATCGTCCAAGGACGCATCCGTGCAACCGTCGAGCAAGCCATCCAGACCGAGCTTTCGAGCCATATCATGATCTCCGGTGAACCGATCCAATTGAACCGATTCAATTAGTTTGTATCCGCAGGGACAATGTGTTCGAGTTGATTGACGAGATTCGGAACGTCCCGCCGCGCAGTCTCCCACACACGTGACAAATTGATGTCGAAGTATCCATGCACCAAACGATTGCGCATTCCGATGATTCGCGACCACGGGATCTCTGCATGTGTCCGGCGGACCTCGGCGCTCACTTGGGCGGCTGCTTCCCCGACAGTCTCCAACGTCTTCAGGACGGCCAGTTGCAGAGTTCGATTCCGTTGAAACGCCTCGAACGACAGCCCCTCGGTCAAGTCTACGGCCTCACGTGCCCACAACAACATATCGAGCAAGTACGCGGTGTTATCCCGCATATATCGTCTCAGCAGACGAAAGGATGGCCTTGCGTCTNATGTAATTGCGGCCCTGCTCGACCCACGCACGCTCGATCAGGTCCACCTCGCGGCCAAACAGCCCGCCCAACTCGTCCTGCATTCGGAGAATGTCGAAGAGGGTATGCCGACATCCTGGACCGAAACTCGCTAGCACGTCGATATCGCTGTCCGGGCGGAAATCGTCGCGCAGCACCGATCCGAAGAGCGCCAACTCGGTGACGTCCCAACGCTTGCAGAACGAGGCGATCGCTTCGAGGGGCGCGCCAATACGGGCGTGCACGCGCTCATCGTTGCCCACTATCGTGTCACTTGACTTCAGCGTCTTCTCCATCACTCCAACCCTCACAATCTCCGGTCTCTCGATGCCGCGATCATCAATGATCTTGACCACGCATTGACAGCGCACTCCATTCTCCAACAGCGCCTGCGGCATCCCTACTGTGTCAGGGATCAATCATTCCCGTACCCATCCGTAGACAAGATATCGCTATGTTCGAGGAAGGGCAACATCGAGTCTTTCCAATGAAATACGCTGGCGAAGGGGGCGCTACGCGCCCCCTTCGAACCCCTGCCACCCGGCGCGCCGTCCATCAGCGCCCAGGGCTCAAGCCCCACCACCCCCTCGGGTTTTGGCCCGGTACGCACGCGCCATCTCCGGCGCCCACTCAGCCAGCCTACGGGCGTTGGGGTCCGTGTTGTGGTGATCATGACCGGATTGGCCCTGCCAGCAATACACAAGGGGGGAAGCTGACGGAGAGTCCCACGACGACACGATATCGCCGCCGCCTGGCGCGTGCAGAACACAACAGAGGACAAGGCTGGGACGGATCGCTTCTACCAGTTCGCTCACAGGTGCGAATTCACGCTGGCACAGTCTTGTTAGTTTGGCTTCAGCCCGGCGGACCCCACTCCCACGGTCAATCGCAACCCGACACTTCGCAAGATTGGTCCATGCGATCTCCCTCCTGCTCATGCCAAGATAGTCCTCCACGAGCGAGCGGAAGTGGCGCTTCCAGCGAGCCCAGCGGGGAAGCGCGTCCTCGTACGCAGTTCGCACGGCCGCTAGGTAGTCATAGTCCTCGTCTCGAGAGCGGCCGCGCTGCACCCAGCGCCGATGCGCGTTCACCAACTCCGCGTTCGTCCGCCGGATCACTGAGTCGCGTGCTTCGTCCTCAGGCCGCCCCTCCCTGTGAACAGCGCCAACGCACAGAATCCCGGTTCCTTCGCGGTAGCCCCCGCCGAGACATCCCGGCCATCTCACCTCGTTACCGTCAACACGCCATGTCCCAGGTACAGCCGCTCCCAAGTCTTCGCACCGCTCGCGATGGGATTTCGGACAGTTGATGATGGACCACGCGTAGTCCAGCCAACGTTCCTCGGTCTCGGTCATCTTCGCTCTGTCTCTTTCCCGCGTAAGCTTCAACGCGTTCGACCTCGTCAGTCTCAGAACTCATCCAGTCCGCCTGTTGCCGCTTCAATTCCGACTCATCCAGAGTTCGTGCAGCTCCGGCTGAACGGCGCAAGGCTTTGTATTAAACGACTTGCCTAGCACATACCACCGACGCCCAGGCATCCATCCGCGAGGACTAGGCAGGAAGGGACGCGGACGGTCGATCTCGATGCGTTGATCGACAGCGTGGCCGCCGACCTCCTGGATCTGGGCCACGAACTTGTCGTGCCCGACTCCGATCGAGTGCTGGCGGCATGCCGGCCCGTGGCGTTGCGCCGTGCCTCCCGCAACCTGCTGGAGAACGCGGGTGCCACGGCGTTCGGGCGACGGCGCGAGTCGCCGACGACGACGGACGTGTGCTCGTCGTCATTGAGGACGACGGTCCTGGCATCCCGAAGGCCGATCTGGAGCGGATGTTCGAGATCTTCTTCCAACTCGATTCCGAAGACTGGCTACGGTTCGTCGCCCAGATCGTCGACCGGAAACACGAACCCTCTGTTGCTGTTGTACGACGATGCCCAGGCCATCTACCGACCCACAGGGCGATCAGGTGGTGCTTCTGACACGACAGAGCAGCAAAGGACTGACGTTTCCGCGTGTGATTCTCGTCGGCTTGGGGAAACTACGGGCCGCGCACGAGAACGTTGCCGAGGCAACCCGCCTGCTATATGTCGCGATGACATGCACGCGCGAATGCCTGTAGGAACGGCAAGTGAGACCAACGTTTACACGCAGAAGATTGAATCTGCCACGGCTGCGAAAAACCGTGTTGCCCTTTTGGCCATGGACTCTCCGGACACCTCGACGATCCGCTCATCGCCGTTCGCTGGCCAGTACGGTCAGGACTTGCTCCATGATCTGCGCGACCGCGTCCTCGTGCCCCATGTGCCACCGGGAAGGCTCTGACATGGTTTCGTCCAGCAATTGAGCCAGCGAGCACCGAAGCGCCGTCAGCTTGCCCGTGGACAACGGATTGGGGTCATCGGGCCGGAACATGACGCCCAGGTCCTCGTAGTTGCTCCGGGCCTCGGATAGGCTGTAACCGGACTTCTCCCATTCTTCGTCGGACAGTTCGTCCGGCACCAGCTCTGGATCGTCGGGTTCCGGAAAACTCCATGCGTTGCGATGGCGCCAGACGCCCTCGGCACGGAGGACGCAGGGTTCCCCGTCATTGTCGATCCCGGTTCCGAAATCCGGATACCCGCACACGATGCATTCCTTGGCGCTGAACCATCTCCCGCTGCCGGAACCGAGGTTGGGGTATCCGCAACACGCGCAGACCGGCTCGCCGGAGAGGTCCGCATGCAGCCACCACTACGCCCATCGCCGTCCCCACGGCGAACGCAGGTCGACAGGATCCCTGTCCGATTTCAAGATCATCGGCCCATTGCCGTCGTCCGGTTCGTCGACGCGAACGACGCGGTAGCCGAAGAACACCCACAACACATCGTCTTCGACGACGGGAACTACGCCCTGACCCAAGCTGTCGATTTCTATCCATGTTCCCAGTTGAAACCGTTCCCACACGGGACGGATGTCGGCGGGACCAGAATCGCTGACTTTTTCGAAGCGCGACAAGTCCGTTGGGGGAACCACGGTTGCCGCATGACCCCGGTAGTCGATGTCCATCGTCGAGTTACGGACTACAGAATCCGGCCGTACCCCGAGTAGGGATGGCGGATCCAGTCTCCATCCGAGAAGACGTCCTTGAGCGACGGAATCCGCTTGCGCTTGCGGACCGGTCTCCAGTTCGCGATGTACGGCCGGAAATCCTCGTCGATGACGGCGCCGTAGGACAGTTTCATGATGTGCAGCGGGTCGGGCATCATCTCCAGGATGAAGCCCGGCCGGTAGCGGCCCGTATCGACCCAGCTTCCCGGTTTCACGCGAGGCTTTCGGGTCGGGCGGAAGCGTCGTGGATGCGCCGGGAACCGGCGCCGGTTGCGAGACGGGCTGGACGCAGCCTCAAGCAAGGCATTTACCGAAGCCTGCAAGTCGCTAACCATCCTTTCGGGTGAAGGGTACCCTCCTCCACGGTCACGGTTTCTACGCAATGCCCGGTCTGTGTGAGTCGAACGAGATGTTTGGGGGCGTTCGCGACGCAAGCCGAGAGTCAGGCGTCGTTGTCGGTCCTCGCGTCCTTGCAGCGCAGATGCGTTCGGTACCATGCCCTGCGTGCATGAACGCCGCGTCCAGGTCGTTCCCACCTGAGCCCGTGAATTCCGCCCCCTGCTCCAAGGCTTGCCTTGCGCGGGAGAGCTTCTCCCGATCCTGGGCGATTTCCCACCGTGTCCGGTTGCCAGCCGTCACGGGTCTGGTCGCGAGGACTTTCCAGGCGAACCCGAACCGGACGGATTCCGGTTCGCCGCTTTCTCTATCGTCCACAGGCAGGACGATCTCGAACTCGTGACTGCCCTCCTGCGATTTCGGCGGCTGTTCCCTTTCCCCATTTTCCAGCTGTCAGAATTCCAGTATTACAGTCCATGGTCCTGTTGCCGAAGTCTGGAGCATGACACTGCCGCGTGACACAACCCATTCCAGGGGCTGCAGCGCGACCACGTGCATCGCCGCGAGCGTTCCGGTCGCCCCGGGAATGCCGCGACTCCAGACGCGCGTGCAACGGCTGCGAGCTGGTCGCCCGTGGCACGGCCCTGCGCCGTCGAGAGCACGAGCTTGGCAGTGAGCGGGGCGGCGGGCGGCGCTCCGGCACCCGCCGTCCCATCCACCTGCCGAAGGAGCACGGCACGATGCAGGCAGTCCTGAGCCTCCGCGGTGACGAGCAGACCTTCCTCGGCCATTTCGTCGTCGTCGGTGTCGATGACGACGAGGAGCAGCTTCGCGACCTGAAGAAAGGTTGACTCATGACACAACGAATTGTTCAGATGGCGATGCGGGATTTGCGGGCACTGGTGGAGGAAGTCCTGAGCTCCTTGCCAAGACCCTGCACCGAACACGTGATCCACGACGTCTTCCTTGAGATAGAACGGCACCGGCGGGAGGAGTACGACGACCTCCTTGCATTGATGCCGCGGCGGTGGGTGAACCCGCGTATCGGCAAAGTGGTCAAGGAAACGCTGGGCATGTCCTCGAAACGGAGCAGGGTGCCGGCCACAAGCAAGCTGATTCGCACATACACCATACTCAGGTGAACCGATGTCCGGGGAAGACATCATGAAGACAGCCCCGAAAGAACTGAAACGCATACCGGGACAACTCTCGGACTGGGAGCTGGACGTGGCGCAGGTGATTCTGAAGATTCCCCGCGGCCGGCTGACTACCTACGGGTGTCCCACGCGAACCGTGGCTGACCGCCGCGGTGGGCCGGTGGCCGCGAACCATCCTGGCAGTGGCCACCTGCGATGGAAACTCTACGTTGCCTTCTGAATAAGGACAGCCGCTCCCGCCCAGGGCCGTAGCACCTGGACACTAACGCAACCTATCCCGAAGCGTCTTCCCCGCCTTGAGCGACGGAGTCTTCGACGCCGCGATGGCGACGCTCTCTCCCGTCTGCGGATTCCGTCCCGTCCGCGCCGGCGGGCTCTTCGTCGAGAACCTGCCGAACCCGGTGACCGACACCGTCTCCCCGTTCGCAAGAGCGTCCAGGATGACCTCGAATACCGCGTTGACCGCGCTCTTCGCCTGGGCCTTCGTCAGCGGGGCGCGGCGGGCAACCTGGGCCGCGAGATCGGATTTCTTCATGGCTCCATCTCTCCTTAACGGCATTCCTTCCTGATGAACGGCGACGGTGAATCCTCGCGTTTCTCCCTATCACTGCAATGGCGCTTCACGCCAGTCCCGTCACGGCGAGTTTGCCCGGTTCGCGGCTCCCCTCTGCATCCCATCCAGTGCTCCGCCATGCCCCGCTCCATCTCTTCCCGAGCCCATGCTCCCTTCCGGTCGGTCAGGTCCACGTCCACAGCGGCAGCGCACAGGACGGCAAGGTGAGACGCACGGCCACGCGAAACTCCGCCGGGTCGTCCCGCGTGTGCAGCGGCTGCAATTTCTCTGGCCATCATGTCCGAACGCTTGAACGCGGACGCGCCGGTGACCGCCGTCGCTTCCGCCAACCAGGCGTCGCTACGTTTCGGCGACGCCTGTGTCGTCCCCGAAGACATCCTGCGCCTCGACTCCGAAGGAGCGTGCCGGGCATGCCGTCGCGGCATGGCCGCACCACTCTGTTCACCGGCGACATCTGGAATGTCCGGCACATTTGACACCACCGCCGACAGCAACGGTCGAGTGAGTGTCGTACGGCGTGTCGCCCTGCCGGGCAGCGCTTTGTTCGCTCCCGCTTCCTGGCGCCGGCAGGAAGCCGCACGACGGTCCCGGAAGTGTTCCTGCAAGTGCGCAGCCGAACCCGACGCTCAAGCGGCGCCCGGT
>JGI24795J26692_1001100_pt1 | contig 14696 bp, 13 predicted proteins | sample PinacodermBB_FD_26692 | JGI IMG/M metagenome (IMG submission 26692)
CCCTTGGCAGTTTCGATAACAATTTCATCACCACTATCCACTTCTAGGTCACTTACAAATGAGTACTGGATGGGCTCTGCTCCTACTTTGCGAACCTTAAATTTATTTGTNCCTCCTACATTCCCTCCTCGCAAACCCCAAACTGGATTTTTNNTCCGACTATAGCCTGCAGAAACTATTGCTTTTGCCCTCATACGGTAGGACGTAGATAAACCCTTTCCACCCTCAAACATTCCTTTACCAGTTTGGTCATCAAGGAGTTTCTTCCAACCAACTTCCAAACCGTAACGAGCCTCACATATTTCAACTGGACACACATAAGTTTCTCCGTGGCTTAAGGAGTACATGCAATTCAAACCATCCCGAGTAGANGTAGCTCCCCACCCTCCCAATTGCGGTTCGACCATTGTATATTTTCNACCAGTTTCAGGATGAATACCTGCGATTACAGTTCCACAGATAGAACCAAAATGCCCAGCAGGTAGTTTCTCAGNCATAGCTTTAGCCATACATTGCCAAAGGAGGTCATAGAGTCGAATGCGCGTTTCAAAATAATAGCCATGGGGTGCCGGATTCGTTGCTTCAAATATTGTACCTGGTTTGGTGATAACCCTGAGAGGTTTAAACGACCCTTCGTTACAATAAAGGTGGGGGTCAGTCAGAGCCTTAAAGATCATTTGTGAAGAAATAACAGCTCCATCTCGACTAGTATTATAGGGACCAACTTGTTGAAGCGGATTTTCGGTTAAATCAACAATAAATTCCNCTTCAGTAATTGAAATTTTCACTTTCCACTGATCATCGTTTTCCTGCATTTCTGAGGCCTCAAATTTGCCCTTGGGAAGTTTCATTAGACCTTTCCTTGCCCGTTTTTCTCCTTCACTAAACATATTAGTCAAAGCTATGTTGTAATTTTCCACCCCATAGTTCTTAACCAGCTCAATTATTCTTTTTCGAGCTCTGCGGCATGCTGAAATCTGAGACCACAGGTCGCCCTTGGTGATTTCAGGCAGTCTTGAATTACAAGTGATAATTTCCAGCAAGGAGGAAACAAGCACATCGCGTTCAAATAATTTAACAGCGGGTAACCTTAATCCTTCCTGAATAATTTCTGTAACTTTTGTTGACATGGAACCTGGCGTGGAACCTCCAACATCAGACCAATGGCCGATAGAAGAGGCCCAAGCAATACAATCACCATTAAAAAACACAGGTATTGTGACCACAACATCGTTCAGGTGCGTTACACCTCCATAGTAGGGATCATTGGTTATAAACAGGTCACCTTCATTAACATTATCCAAGCCATGCAATTCAATTATCCGTTTAACTGCCTTATCTAGGATCCCGACAAAAGTCGGTATGCCAGCTCCTGAACCAACCAAGTTACCGTCTCGATCGGTAATCCCGGTGCCGACATCCAACACTTCATAAATTATCGGACTCATTGATGTTTTCTTAAGAGTTTCAAACATCTCATCGGCCGCGGCGATCAAACTTGACTGAATAACTGATAGTGTTATCGGATCTCTATCCATACTTAAATTCGCTTAATATCCCGCGTTAATGTGGACAGAATTTCAGGTCCGTTGTCCCTGAGAATTACGATTTCTTCTAACCTAATACCAAACTTACCCGGAAGGTATATTCCAGGTTCAATGGAGAAAACCATTCCGGTTTCCATTACCGTTTCGGAAGTCGCCGTAATATACGGTGGCTCATGAACTTCAATTCCTAACCCATGCCCCGTCCTGTGAACAAAATAATCTCCGAAACCTGCGTTTGATATAACCCGCCGAGCAGCTTGGTCAATTTCCCTGGCTTGGATACCGGGTCTAGCGACCGCCAAAGCACTCATTACAGCATCGTTTACAATGCTATGAATTTTTTTAAATTCGTCTGAAGGTTTACCGAGGACGGCAACCCGGGTAATATCGCTACAATATTCCCCTTTCTGACCACCAATATCAATAACAATTGGATCACCCATCTCTAATGCTCTTGAACCCGGTTTATGGTGTGGTAATGCTCCATTTGACCCACTTCCAACTATTGCGAACTTAGTGTCTGCCTTTTGACTCTTAAACTCATCCTGAATTCTTGCCACGATTTCCAATTCACTGAGTCCCGGTTTTATTTCGGCAAAACCGCGCTGCATTGCCTGATCAGCAATCGCTGCATTTTCCTTTAAACTCCTATAGTCCAAATCATCTTTGCGCATTCTGAGGAAGCCAACAGTTTTTCTGTGAAACTTCTGCTTGCACTAGGGATTTGATCAACCAACAACATCGCAAAATCTGCCCGCATGGTTTCGTCAATAACAATATGACTTGCTTGCCTTGTCCCGACATCATCAAGTGCAGAAATCAAAGCCCTAACGGGACCTTCATCATCAGACCATTTATGGCAAGTGATTGTGCTTCTCTGACTGGTATCCTCCGCATTAAGAGACGGCATAAGAAAGGCTTCTTTGGTTTCACCAATCAACAACAGACAGGGTCTTTCGTCTGGGTGAGGATGAAACCCCAAAACCCACTGCATATGGGCTCCTGGCCCTAAGGCAACCAATTGTGTTTTGGTGGTCTTCATTCTGTTTTTGATTGCATTGAGTCGCGAGCGAGTTCGTTCTTCCATATGATTTTTCCTTTGATATAATTTAAAATATTTACAATGCCCCGATGATAATGCGATTGCCAAAAACATCGCCATCATCTATAATACCAAATTGCTCCAACTCATCTTCTGGTGGAGCCTCGCACGACCACTTTCGACTGGGTATCCATCCGCACTGCCTTTTCAAAATGGCCGCATACTCTGCTCGTTTTAAAACGGCTATGGCGGGATCTATAACTGGTACTCCAAGCCTCTTTTCTAATCGTTGATAAAATCCTACTTCTCGAGAGCAACCAAGAATTATGGCCTCAGCGAAATCGCTATCAACAGCCCGACAACCCGCTTCAATCAGCAGTTGTTCAGTTTTTTCTGGTCTGACCTGAAAATCGTTAACACCAAGACCAACATGATAAAATCCACTTAACTGGTCATCTCGCCCACAATTTTTTATTGTTGAAGCCATCTGATTGACCCATTTTCGTCGGCCGACAATGATACCAAAGCGATTTGCTAGACTACTGGCAATTTCAACCGATGCAATACAAGGAGCTGTAACAATCATGTCGCCCGAAACTTCCCGAGCTTCATGCAGGGCAGTATCGTAAAAGCAACTTAGGGCAACGGCATCAAAACCTTCCTTAAGTGCTGCCCGAGTCCCGCGGACCACCCCGGCCGTAACAATAGCCTCGTACGATCTGTATTCTATGTGTGTAAAGCCTCCTAGAGATGGTTTCAGTGAAACCACATGAACTTCAGTTTCGAGGTTCTTGTAATTCCTGATCATGTCGGCAAAAAGATTATCAAAGGCTGCTGTTCCTACCGGCCTGAGATACATAATCTTGAGGGGTGGTTGAGGACTCATAATTCCATTCTTTCCTCAATACCCATGGTCATTGTGCTTCGACAACAATTCTGTTGCCCAAGACATCGCCATCATCAATGATCCCAAATCGTTTTAACTCCTCTTCGGGTGGAGACTCACACGACCATTTTCGACTTGGAATCCATCCACACTGACGTTTTAGGTTAGCCGAGTATTCGGCTCTTTTCAGCGCAGCTATTGAAGGATCTATGACCGGCACTCCTAAAGTTTGAGTCAAGGACCGAAAAAAGCCGATTTCTAGAGTACAACCGAGGATTATGGCTTCGGCATAATCCTCCTCCACTGCTTTCTTGCCGGCATCGGTAAGCAGTTTCTCGGTTTTCTCATGATCAGCTAAAAAATCATTCACTCCAAGTTCCACATGGTAAAAACCACTGAGGTTTTCACCCCGCCCATTATCTCGAACAGTTGCACTCATTTGGTTGACCCATTTACGACGTCCGACAATCACACCAAATCGATTGGCCAGGCTACAGGCAATTTCCACGGAAGCCATGCAGGGAGCTGTGACAATCATGTTTCCCGATACTTCCCTAGCATCATGTAAAGCAGTGTCATAAAAACACCCAATGGCGAGTGCATCAAAACCTTCAAGGGCCGCCAATCTTGTAGCCCTAATGATTCCAGTAGTAACAATTGCTTCATAAGATCTATACTCAATATGTGTGAAGCCACCATCAGACTCCTTCAACGAAGTAATATGTACTTCGGTTTCTGGAAGCTTGAATTCCTCAGCCATTGCGGCGAAGACAGAATCATAAGCAGCGGTCCCAACTGGATTCAGATACATGATTTTTAACGGTCCTTTTTGAGTCATATTATTCCTCCTTTAATACGCAAATTAATCAGTGCTTAATTATTATCCACCAGTCCAAACACATCCCTAGCCTGTTGGAGAGTAATTAATTCATTCTTGAGATCCTTACGTACCAGATCAGGGTCTCTTTGCTTGGGCTCACCCATTCCTCCTCCATTACCTGTATGTACCCGAATAACATCGTCCTTCTGGGTTGTTAACCCGGATACCGCGGCAAAAGTATGAACTTCCCCTTCCTTGGGAATAAACTCAATGAAATTAGGCGAACCATCGCGCCCACCATCCATACCCCATGCTGGGAATTTTGACCGGGTATATCCTGCTGTTAAAAAGCCGTCATTGGCTCGAACTCGATAATCAAGTACAATGCCCCTTCCTCCCATATGCTTCCCTTCTCCTCCCGTGCTGACATTTAGGGCCATCTGGTCAACAATAAGGCCGTTTCGTGCTTCATTAATTTCGGCGGGACAATTGTAGGTTTCGCCATGGAAACCGCAGAACATGCCGGAGTTTCCATCACCCGAAAGGCTAGCTCCCCAGCCTCCTAATTGCGGTTCAATAACAGTGTATTGCCTTCCCGTATCAGGATGAATCCCGCCAATAAAAGTTCCACAAACAGAGCCAAAATGACCTGCCGCAAGTTTTTCGGGCATGTGCTTGGCCAAACACCTCCACATTAAATCGTAAACCCTTAATTCAATCTCGTAATAAAACCCAAGAGGAGCTGGGTCTTTTGCATGGAATACAGTCCCCTCACGCGTCAACAATTCAATGGGTCGAAATGAGCCCCCATTTGCCGGTGAATAAGGATCTGTAAGTGATTTAAAGATCATCTGGACGGCGACCATGACGCCATCCCTGCTGGTATTCAGTGGACCATCCAATTGCTCGGGATTATCCCTGAGGTCAACCGTAAACTTATCCTCAGTTATGGTAATCTTGACGTTGTAAAACTGGCCATTATCCTGTTCTTCGGTTAACTCATAAGTGCCCTTTGGAAGTTTAGCTAATTCAATATGGGAAACTCTCTCTCCATAGTCCATAAATGCTTCAACAGCGTGAGCAAAAGTACGGATTCCATATTTTTTAACAATGGATACCAATCGGCGTTCTCCGATCCTGACTGAAGCAATAGCAGCCCAAAGATCGCCTTCCAATACTTCCGGCATACGGGAGTTAACTTTTATGACTTCCATTACTGGGACGATAGGACGACCCCGAGAAATAATTTTAACGGCGGGTAACCGTAACCCCTCCTGAAAAATAGTCGTCGCTTCACCCGTAAGAGAGCCCGGGGCCATTCCACCGACATCGGAGTTATGGGCAATATTTGCACACCAAGCGATTATTTCCCCTTCGGCGAATACCGGCATAATGACAACTATATCATTGAGATGGGTTACCCCACCATAGTAAGGATCATTCGTGGCAAAAATATCACCGGGTTCCACATCACCAGGTTGGTTAAACTTGTCAATTATAACCTTTACTGACTTATCTAGAACACCAACAAAAGCCGGAATACCTGCACCTGAACCAGCAATTTCTCCTTGGGGGTCCATGATACCTGTTCCCATGTCAAGCACTTCGTAAATGATTGAACTCATGGCCGTTTTGCGCATGGCGGCGAACATCTCGTCGGCTGTTGCTTGTAATGAGTTCTGGATAATTTCAATTGTAATTGGATCGTTTTCATTTTCTGGCGTCATAATCCACTCCCTCAAATGTTAATAATGTAGTTGCCATAATTGTCGACAAAGGCCTTGTTACCAGGGTGTATAACAGTCGTTGACCCTTCCTCCTCGATGATTGCAGGTCCTTCAAAAGCCATATCAGGTTCCAATTTCGCCCCATCATAAATTGTTGTCTCATGGATACCTTCTAACGCATAATCCACCGACCTTGTGGATTTTACAGCTGAAGTTAATGGGCGACCTGTATTCTTTTGAATTGGCAAGGACAGCTTGCCTACCGTAGCAACAGCGACAAGGTGGATCCCCACCATCTCAACTGGCACATCCAGTTGATAGGTATATTCCCGTTCGTAAACCTGCTTGAACTTGTCAATAACCGCGGGAATTCGATCTTTAGTTACTTCTCCCTCAAGAACAACTTCCGTCGTATGCTCCTGATTCTGATATCTGAACTTGGCAAATCGAGTGAAGGAAACCTCATTGGGGCTAACATTTTCTTGAGAAAATTGCGTTAGGGCATGCGATTCAGTTTCCCTGAATACTGTTTCAATACGTTCCGCTGTCCCATCATTCAAGTCGGTCAGGCATGTCACAAAGTAATCTCGACGTAAATCTGACATAGTCATCCCCCAAGCTGAAAAAACTGAGGCATTGGTGGGAATAACAATCTTATTTACACCCAACTCCTGTGCGAGGGATACGGCATGCATTCCACCTCCACCTCCGAAAGCAATCAGAGTAAAATCCCTTGGATCAAATCCTCTGTTAAGAGAAACCAACTTGAGAGCATTAACCATGTTATTGTTCGCAAGCCTAACGATCCCCCGAGCCGCTTCCTTAACATCGACCCCGAGCTTTTCTCCTAAGACTCCAATTGTTTTTTTCACGTTAGCCATGTCGGCTTTAATATCACCACCGCAAAAGTAATCCTTGTTAATCCGTCCCAAAAGAAGATTGGCATCCGTGGTCGTGGCTTCTGCACCACCCTTGCCATATCCTGCGGGCCCAGGTACCGCACCAGCTGATTGCGGACCCACATGCAACTTGCCGTAGTCGTCGACCCAAGCAATGGACCCTCCCCCATTACCGATTTCAACTAAATCAACTACCGGGACCATTACGGGATACCCTGAAGATTTTCTGCTTTTTTCGATCCAGTAATCAGTAACAATCTTGATATTGCCATTTTCAATCAAGGAGCATTTGGCCGTTGTCCCACCTATATCAAGAGCGAGCACATTGAGGTCACCTATTAACTTACCCAACTCCGCTGCTCCCCAAATCCCTGAAGATGGTCCTGATTCAATCATGGTAATTGGTGTCTTGGCAGTGGCCTCCAGGGTATCCACTCCACAATTAGACTGCATAACATAGGGACTTCCACTAAACCCATAGTGTTTAAGTTTTTCCGCCAACCTTTTCAAATAACCTTCGGCCACAGGCTGGACATAAGCTGAAAGAACAGCCGTATTAGTCCGTTCATATTCCCGCCATTCTCTTACTATACTGTGCGAGGATACAACCCTGACTTCGGGCCACAACTTTCTGATTTCAGCTTCTGTCGCCTGTTCATGAGCAGGATTAGCATATGAGTGAAGGAAACTAATGGCTATGGCCTCTACACCCTCAGTTTTAAAGTTGTTCAAAATATCGGAGAGACCATCAAGTATAAGTGGGCGCATTTCCTCCCCTTTGTAGGTCATTCGACCGGGAAGTTCCTGTCGTAAAAATCGAGGAACAAAGGGCGGTGGTTTTTCGTAGTGCAAATTAAAAAAATCGGGACGGTTCCCCCGAGCGATTTCAAGGGTATCACGAAATCCCTGCGTCGTAATCAGACCGACTTTAACCCCTTTTCTTTCTGTCAGGGCATTGATCACTACTGTTGTTCCATGAGCCAAAAAGTTGACCTGAGATAGATCAACTTCTGCCTTTCTAATGACATTGATCATGCCCGTTTCGTAATCGGGAGGTGTCGTAGCAGATTTAGCTGTTCTAACCTTAGAAAACCCTGTTGTATTATCAAATTCAAAACAGACCAGATCAGTGAATGTCCCTCCGACATCGGTAGCGACACGAATAGTTGAGTTAGTCATCTTCACTCCCATTTTGGCAATATTGGTTGAATAGTAAACAAAAAATTCCCGGAATTTTGAGACCTTCGGCAAAGCGAATACTCGCAGCTGGATAGGCTCCGGCTGGACCAAGAAAGTTCAGCGTGCCGTGAATAACTCCCCGAATGATTATGGGGACGTTGATAATGGCCTCACACCCAAGAGACCTTATCAATGCATGATCAGGAAATGTTTTTGCTATGGTTGTATAATCATTGGCTACAAAAATCTTCTGTTGATGGATTACGATGTCAGCCCATTCCCCTTCTGGAATGGGCTTGGTTCCAGAAATCGGGTAATCTTGGGGCGAACTCGAATAGATTCGCCGAGCTATTTCGTTAGCAAAATCAATTTCCATCACCGAAAAGAAATTAAAGCTGAGATGGCTATGGGCCTTTTTTTCCAATTCCTGAAATAGGTGGAGCGTTTGACAATTATTCGCCTCAGCCAAGTGCATTAATCTTTCAATCATGCCCAAGCCCCCCTTCTATCCGTTGCTTTAAACTGGCGCGCAAATGATGTTCTTCCTCAGTTATGACAGGAGAAGCACTGATTAGCCGGCGGGTATAGCTATGCTCTGGGTCAGTGAATATTCTCTTGGTAGTATTTAATTCTACCACTTGACCCTCTTGCATGACGGCAACCCGGTCAGCCATATTGCGAACAACGGCTAGATCATGCGTAATGAAAATATAAGTCAGGTCCCATTTTACTTTTAACTCCCGTAATAAAATTAAAACGCGGGCTTGAACCAGAACATCTAAGGCTGAAGTCGGCTCATCAAGAACAACTAGCTCAGGTCGACTTGCCAGTGCCCTAGCAATTGCTACTCTTTGACACTGCCCACCTGATAAAGTTGAAGGAGCTCTTCTCGTGTAACTGGATGGAATTCCTACCTCGGCGAGCAACTCTTCCACCCTCTTAATTCTCTCACTTTTTGAGCCAAGGCGATGAACGTTTAATGGAAGTTTGAGAGTTGCACCAATTCTACGACTTGGATTAATAGAAGAAAAGGGGTTTTGCTGAACAAGTTGGATCGCCCTCCTTTGCTTTTTTGTTCGATGCGATTGAAAAGGCTGGCCCTTAAAAATGATTTCTCCCGAGGTGGGTGGATACACACCCAAAACCATGTTTGCAACGGTACTTTTACCAGAGCCAGACTCGCCTACAATTGCCAAGCACTCACCCTTGTTAATTGTTACCGAGAATTCACGCACAGCATGAACCATGTAGGACTCCAGTTTAAAGGTCTTTGAAAGATTTTTTATCTCCAGCAAGGGTTTCGTCATATGTCGAGACTCAATGAACCTCCTTGGGGGAAAGGAAAGATGAAGTATCATTAATGACATTCGCAATGGTATTACCGCTGGTAATTCGTGGAACTGCAGCGAGTAAGGCCTTCGTATAGGGGTGACGAGGGTCAGAAAATACTGCTTCTGTGTCTCCTTCCTCAACTATGCGACCCTGATAAATCACATAGAGCCGATCAGAAAATTCCCTGACAACTCCCAAATTGTGTGAAATAAGAAAGACCGAAGTCCCCCGTTCCTCTACCATCTCATGCATAAGCCTAAGGGTTTGGTCCTGAACTGTGACATCCAGTGCTGTTCCAGGCTCATCGGCTATCAGCAATGTGGGTTCGTTAATTAATCCCATGGCAATCATGACCCGTTGGTTCATGCCGCCAGAAAGTTGAAAGGGAAAGGATTTCAACACGCGCTCGGGTTCAGATATGTTGACATCCCTTAAAATGGTGATTGCTTCATCTCGAGCTTGATTGAGAGAGATGGAAGGTTGCTTACGTCTTAGGACTTCACGAAACTGGGTTTCAATTCGATACACAGGATTGAGTGCCGAAACGGGATCTTGAAAAATCATAGACATTCTGGTTCCCCGTAGCATTTGTCTTTCTGCTTCGGTCAACCCAGCCAAATTCTTTCCTTCAAATTTAATTGTCCCCGATACCTTGGTTTGTTGCTGGGACTGAAGCAAGCCGAGAACTAATCGAGCAGTCACCGATTTCCCCGACCCAGATTCTCCAACCAGGGCTATTTTTTCCTTCTGCTTGATGTTGAGCGAAATCCCATGCAATACTTTGTTTGTTTCCAATAATCCTTTGAATCGCAGTGATAAATTAATAATTTCCAAGGCGTATTCGTTCATTGGTGAGTTCCCAATACTTCGCGCATAGCATCTCCTAGCAAATTAAATCCAAATACAGCAATAAGAATGGACAAACCAGGGAATACAGTTAACCACCACGAATCTGGAAGATATCTTGCTCCCTCAGCAACCATTGAGCCCAAGTCAGGAGTCGGTGGCTGAACGCCAAGTCCCAAAAACGATAATGATGAAGCAATCAAAATGACAAACCCTAAATCAAGGGTCATTTTGGTTAATATGGCTGGAAAACAATTGGGGAGAATTTCAACAAACATGATATGTAACTTGGAGGCACCAATGACCTCAGCCGCAAGCACATACCCTTCTTCTTTTTCAGCGAGAGTCAGATTGTAGACAAGCCGAGAGTACCAAGGCCACCACATGACTGTAACCGCCATCATACCATTGACCAAAGTGGGTTCAAGTACGCCCATTATGGACATTGCAAGAACAAGTGGGGGAATAGAAAGGAATACTTCTGTTGTTCGCATCAGGATAAAACGGATTTTTTTTCCTAGGTAACCGGCCATCAACCCAACCGCCACACCTAAGGGGACAGCCAACAATAGAACGACAATTCCTAGGACAAGGGATATCCGATAGGCATAAACTATGCGCGTGAATAAATCCCTCCCGACAAGATCGGTGCCCATTATATTGGGCCATCCAGGGGGCTGATTAAAATTGCTAAAATCAACAACGGTACCTGAATGAGAAGGAAAAGGAGTGATAAAATCGGCCAGTATGGCTGAAGAAATAACTATTCCAATGAGGACCACCCCGATCACTGAAAGGGGATTTGATAGGATGATCCGAACCGTCCTTTTCAAGGATTCCTCCTTGCATACCTGATCTTGGGATTGAGTAAGGCGATCAATAAATCGACCACAAGATTAGCAATCAAAAATGCCGCAGAAATAATCAGAACTGTCCCGATTATGGCATTTAAATCCTTTCTGAGAATGACCGCCACGCCATACCGAGAAAGACCTGGCCAAGCGAAAATTGCTTCAACTAGAAACGCATTTCCAAGCATGGCCGCAAAATCTAATCCAATAATGGTTAGGGATGGTATAAGCGAAGGCTTGAAAGCATACTTTCTTGCAACCCTCCACCCTGGGAAACCATAGGAATGAGCCATTTCAATATAAGGCCTTCGGTAGGTTTCTGTCATATTGGCCCGAGTTAATCTTGCTGCTTGACCAATACCTGATAAGGCTAGAGCAAAAGCCGGTAATATGATGTGCCACAGAGCATTAATAAAAGCTCTGAAATTACCTTCCAGAACAGTATCCAATAGGAGGAAACCAGTCAGTCGGGTAATACTAAAATCTGTATGAATACGTCCAGCAATTGGAAACAAGGGAATAAAGAAAGCAAACAATAGCATGAGAATGACAGCCCAGACAAAACTCGGTGCCGAAACACTTAATAGGGCGACAACGCGTATAAGATTGTCAAGGAATCGTCCTTCGTATTTTGCCGATATTATACCGAGAGGCAGTCCAATGACCACCATCAGTATACCGGCAACAAAGACAAGCTCCAATGTTGCAGGTAAAAATTGCGCGATGTCTTTAACTACTGGCCGGTTGGTATAAAGCGAAGTTCCTAAATCCCCTTGAAGCAAGTCCCCAGCAAAATAGCCATATTGCTTCCATATCGGCTCATCCAAGTGAAGTTCAGCTCGGAGTTTGACGACCTGCTCATCAGTCGCATTCGGACCCAGTGCAATTCTCGCCGGATCGCCCGGAATGACCCGCGCGATTAAGAAAATTAACACTGAAACCCCAACAAGGACAAGGAGGGATATTCCCACCCTCCTTATCAGTAAATTTAAGACATTCTCCACTAGCGGTAATGAGCGTCAATCAACTTGACCGTGTGATGTACCGAATGAATATTATTCAATTTCCATTAAGCGAAACGCGAAACCCATTGTATCAAGCCCAAACGCCATGTCGGGATCCGTTAAAGCAGGAACTTTTATTGACGGACGAGCTACATATACCGATTGTCTATCGAAACCATATATGGATGGTGCTATTGCAACCAACCTGTCGTTTAAAGCGGAATAAGCTTCCTCTCTGGCTTGGTCAGTCGCAGCAGTACGACCCATATCCAATAATGTGTCGACTTCTGTATCGTTTAAATGTTCAGGAGACTGCCATGTCCCAGCCTTAGACGAATGATACATGCCATAGAGTAAGGTATCAGGATCACCGGTCACGGCAGTGACAAATATCTGCGAAACATGTGGTGTGTTCTCTGGGTCATTCACTGAACTGGAAAACAATGCCCATGGTACTTTGGTAATTGTTGACTTGATACCGATTTCCGAAAGATTAGCTTGGAATAGTAAGGCTAGTCTTTCTTCAAGGGGTACTTCTGCTATCCAAGTGATTTCAATTTCAAACTCTGAAGGATCATAGGCACAATTCGCCAGATGTTGCCGGGCCGCATCCAAATCTCTCTGGAGCATGTTTCCAGACGGTTTTGAACCGAACATTCCCACCGGAATAGCACCAGTTGAGGCCGTACCACTTGACACTTCATCGGTAATGGCAATCAACTTCAACACCGATTGATAATCAAAAGCATTAGCCAGTGCCAGTCGACAATGTACATCATCCAACGGAGCCTTTTGCGTGTTCATTTTAAAATAAAATGCTCCTGTACCCCCTTCAGTCAGAAACTGGTTCCCATCCTCAACTAAAGCCTTCATAACCTCAGGCGGCAACCACTGTGATGTTATATCATGCTCACCTTGAGCCATTAGCGTACGAACTGTTGCCGCCTCAAGACCATACCTTAATCTAACTGTGTCCGGTGCATTGTTACTCACTCCAAGGAAATAATTGGGATTTTTCTTCATCACCGTTTCCTCTTGAGGATTATGTGATTCCACAAGATACGCCCCAGTACCTCCTCCATGAGATGATAGGTATGCTTGCCCCCAATCTCCCATCTCGCCTTCTCCTTCTCCAAGATTCTCCATGACAAGTTTCTTGTCAACTATGGGAAGCCTGACAAGTGAAGCGACAAAAGGTGCGTAAGGCTCATTCAAAGTAAATCTGACGCTGTTACCCTCAACGACTTCAACTGAGTCGACACTCACAAATAGGAAAGAAAGGCCTTGTCCTAATGCTCGCATGCGTTCAAAAGAAAACACAACATCCTCTGCCGAAAGGCTGTTTCCACTCTGAAACTGTACATCATCCCTGATTTTGAAAGTAAAACTGGTTCCCTCACCTTCCCAGCTTTCTGCGAGATGAGACACAACCCCTGGGCCACCTTGACGGGGTATAATCAGAGTGTCATATACATTAAACATCAAAATAGTATCAGCGTAATCAGAAGCTTTTGCTGGATCTAATTCACCGACAGCAACTTCATCAAGTCGCAATACTTTTTCGGCGGAAGCGGTCAATCCAGTAAAAACGACCAAGACTACCAAAAATAGAAATTTACTTATTCTTTGCATCTTCTTTCCCTCCTTGCTTTGTTAAGGTGGAATGATTACGTTCATCCCGCCCAGATTTTCCACTTGAGCTACTGAGCTCATGTTGATCATTTTCGGTATCACCAAAAATTTCCATAGTACAAATCACTAGGATACTCGCCGCTTCCAATGTATGATTCCATGTTGAGTGAAGTCGATTGGAATTAAAATGGATTGAGTCACCGGGTCCTAGGACCGTTCTTTTACCACCGATTTCGCAGGTTATTGATCCCTTAAGAACATAGTAAAACTCTTCTCCTTCATGTCGGATAGGTGGGCTTCTGTGTCCAGGTTGCTCAATCATAATCACACCGCTTAGGACATGTCCTGGAAATTTGGAAGTCAGCCTTTCATAAATGAGGGAGTCTTCATTTAATGTGTAAGTTTCCCGTTTGTTTGATCTTGTCAACGAGGAATCACCCCCAGGAACGACTAAAAAGTCAGCGATTTCAGAATTAAGAACCTTGGCAATCGCCGCCAATGACGATAGTGAAGGTGAAGTAATACCACGCTCGAGTTGTGAAATAAACCCGACCGATAAATTTGCTCCATCGGCAATTTCCTGCAGGGTGAGACCAAGTTCTCTCCTGCGGTTTCTTAATTTGGTTCCAATGGGTTCCAAGTGAGAGTTTGGAGCAACTTGTGTTGAGGTTGAGTTCATAAAATAATTCCGGTTTTAAGTAATACTAAAATTTTTATACTAATACTAAAAAGAAATCAATACGATTTTGAAAAATAATTCATTGACTTTCACCCAGGGCTATCGCATGTAAACTTTTTCAGTTGTTTCCACCTGCATTTTCTGCTATTCTACCAAAAAATACAATTATTGAGGCAGAACAATGCAGACTATTTCCGATCTTTTTGAGGGCGTTGAAGACCCTCGTACCAGTCATGCCACCAAACATGATCT
>JGI24795J26692_1001121_pt1 | contig 14497 bp, 12 predicted proteins | sample PinacodermBB_FD_26692 | JGI IMG/M metagenome (IMG submission 26692)
CCCAAGTCGACCGTGGCCCGCCTCTTGGCGGCACTAGAAAACGAAGGTGCCGTCGCCCAAGCCGGTATCGGCGGAGAATACCGTCTTGGTGACGGGCTGTTAGACATCGCCGGCGCTACCCAACCAGGCAGCGGGTTAGTAGCCACCGCCCGTCCTTACCTGATAGAGCTTTGCAACGAAGCTAGCGAAGCCGCCGGTGTCTCAATTCTCAACGGACGCTCGGTCTATTACCTAGACCATGTAGAAGCAGAGAGCGACGTGCAAGTGAGGAGTTGGACTGGCGAACTCGCTCCGCTTCACGCGGTGCCATCTGGATTGGTTCTACTGGCTCACTTCGGCGAAACCGAACTTGAGAATTATCTGCAAGGCCCGCTCACCGCTTCTACTCCTTGGACAGTTACCGACCCCGACGAAATTCGTGAACGGCTAAGCACCATTCGCAGTTTGGGGTACGCCTGGGTATACGAAGAATTTGCCGAAGGGATCAACTCAATCGCCGCGCCCATCGTTGAAGCAGACGGTACAGTGCAGTCCGCGCTGCATATTCACGGCCCGGCATACCGTTTCCCAAATCCCGAACGCACCCACGATCTCGGCAACCTAGTCATCAACGCCGCCACAAGCCTCGCCGATAACCTCACCTACGACTAACCACACGCCACCAAACAAGCTCAACGGTGTAACCAGCACGCAGCGCTTAGACGGCTGAAGTTTCAACCGCGGCATCAATCTTGGCCACCACCTGTGGCGTTTCCCCTAGCGCAGCGCAAATCTGCTGGTAAGCCAAAATATCGTCGAAACTGAGCGTTCGGCCTGTGCGGTCTTCAAGCCATTTCTTAGCTGGTTGGTATCCGCCGATGACGAACTGCCACGCCTCCGGTGACACACCATCAAAATGCTGGTCTTGATTGAACCAGACGCGACCCCGAGTGTCGCTAGACGGTTCAACATAGCGAACTGTTTCCACTACGCCTGACCCTCCCACGCCGAACACAGGCATTTCTTCACCATCGGCTGTTAGAAGATGCAGCGCAGCAAGCCGAGACCCGTGTTGCGCGAGGATCGAGAACTGGGCAGGGTATGCCGGCAACGGAATTCGCGGAAAATCCGACCGTAAGAAATCTGCGAATCTGAACCGAAACCAAGAACTGTGGAGCATCGCGTAGATGTAATGCAACACATCTTCAGGGCCGAAAGTCAATACTAGGTCTCCCGCCCCATTGACCACAAACTCGAGCCCAGATGCTGCTGAGATAGCCGCAATGAATTCTGGGGCGAGATTCGGCACCCGACTGGCAACACCCAAATTCAAGGCATCATCCCCAGAAGGGTAGAGGTATAACGGGAAGAGGTAATTGATTTGTTTAGTCTTGTTTGAGATCGCAGCCGATTCGATCATGCCGTCTGTAATACCCGTTAGGTTCCAAACTCCTTGCTGAGATTGTTGTCGGCAGCTAATCAAACCAATATTGGGGCCGGCAAGCATATGGTGCATGACCTCGGCTCGTGGCCGGCAGATAAACCCACCTGCCATACCCGTGAAATACGTGGTGCGTTTGTCGAAAGGTCGATAGAGGACTGTTTTGATGTGTGCTTTCGCGTCCGGGTGCGTGCGGAGATCGTCTTGAGCGGCAGCAACCGTCCAATCCGAAGAATCCTCTCCAAGACCATACTTCTCACGGGCATCAGTTTCAGAAAGACCCACGAATTCATTGGCAACCCGCCTCATCTCTTCATCAGAGAACTGGATGGCAAGTTTGTCTCGTGCCGTGACCATTCCCACTGAATGAATCGGCGCGATGTCGGTCAGCTTCCAGCCAGATTCGTATTCAACTTGCAGTGCATCATCGCGTGGCACGAAAAAATAATCGGGTGCTTTAGCCGCAAGCTCATACCATCGTGTGGATTTTACATCGTGTTCGGCAAGCCAAGCATATTTCCCTGACTCAGTATCGTCTCGTTCACCCCAAAGGTCGGCGTGATACACCTTCGCTAAGCCCTCGCCAGAAGACCCGTCCTTAACAAAAATACTGATCGCCACGCCCTGCTGAATATCAAACACATTCTGGTCTCGACCACCACCTGGTGCTTTCTCCTGCTTCTTCGCACTGCCATGCAAATCAAGCAACCAAATCTCATCAAAGGTTTCCATCAAGGACCGCCGCATCCCTCTGAAAGTAGGGTTATCCAGATAACTGTGATTAGTTACGAAACCCACAATACCCTCACCGGTCTGGCTGATCCGCCATTGCGCGAAACGGATGAACTTCACATAATCGTCATTTATCCACTTTGGATTGCGTTCATCTAAGGGTTCGCCATCCACGCTGAAATAGCTCTGCGGATCGTCAAGGATCCGCCCCCGCATCAAATCGGTAATCCATTTCCCTTTGTTAGCCGAATGCCCCGAATAGGGAGGGTTGCCAATCACCACCATTACCGGATGCTCACGCTTGACTGCATCAGCCTCGCGAGCTTCCCGCACAATCTCAGGGGCAAACATCGGACCGCCCGTTGCTTCGTGGGCATCACTAAGCGTGTTTGTTAGAAAAACACCCAAACGCGTCCCCTCGCTCAGAGTGTACTTCTCACCCGCTTCACCGAGTTCCAAAGTGAGTTTCAGGTGACAAATCGTGTAGGCGGCCATCAAAAGTTCAAAACCAAACAATTGGGGAAGCAAATATTTCGGCGCATACACTCCCCACGAACCACCTACGCCTCGTTTGGCTAAGTCACGGCGAACTTGGGCCATCACTTCACGCAAAAATGTGCCCGTACCTGCCGCTGGATCAAGAATCACCACTCGCGGCAGCGCACGCTCCGAACCGTCTTTGTCGACAACATTCACAGTAGTTCTATCGGCGAGGCCATCGCGCACCGCAAACCTGTCTCGCAACAGCAAATCAACGCTACGCACGATGTAGGACACCACGGGCTCAGGCGTGTAATACACGCCTCGAAGCTCACGCAGTTTGGGGTCGTAAGCGGCGAGGAAATCTTCGTAAAAGTGGACTATCGGATCTTCTTTGCGTGTCGCACTTCCGAACCCTTCTAACACCGAAGCCATGTCTGCGTTAGCGAGTAGCAAGGCCAAGTCATCAATGATCCAAACGATGCGACTATCGGCGCTTGGCCCAGCGATATGACCGAAAACGTCACGCAGAAACGGCGTGGTGTCGGCGAACACCGCCGATTGCCTGCTGAACTCGGCGGGTGGCCCCGAGTGCAGACACCTCGCCGCAAAAAGACCGTACGCCGCTGTTTGCGCTTGCAGATCGGCGAAATCGGCAACACTGAGATCGTTGATTAGCACTTTGCGATAGCTCTCGAGTAACCCCGTAAGCGCAGGGGCGTTTTCGCCATCTTCGTCTAGGATTTTTTCAATAGCCACACGCAACATCTTTGCCATGGCTGCCATTCGTTCGGCGAGTTCACCGGCCTGCCCCACCGATGGCTCTTCGGCGGCAAAAAAACTGCTTAGCAGTTGGTGCAGGTCGGAATCATATTTGGGACTAAAATCCAGTTGGCCGGCATTATTGAGTTGCCCCAATCGCGCCACGCCGCGCCGTTCACCCCGCACAAACCAGCGGAACTCCAGATAATCGGTGAGCAGCAAATTCGGAAGCGCTGCAAGATAACGCGCAAGTTGTTCGCTCCTCTCAACGGCATCAAGGTTGGTGCCAACATCTTTGCACTCGATGTGACCGATAGGCACCCCTCGGCGTTGCAAAACAAAATCTGGTGCACCGTAGGATTGTTGGCTTGGCTCGTTGAGCGCATCTACAGCATCGCTGCCAACACCAACGAGCAGGGTAGCAAGAGCAGCACGATAACTATGCTCTGTTGCTTGACCAGTGCTGTGCGCGGCACCAATGCTTTGGCGGTATTCATTGAATGTCATTGTCGACCCTCCGTACAAAGATGCTACAAGCCGACTGTGACATCGGTGTGGTCGGTTGTTTTGCGATTTTCTCGGTTCGTCAGGTTATTCGTGGTCTTGCCTTGAAAGCGCTGAAGCCAAAAGCCCCGAAGGCACGGCGACCACCCCCAGACCGATCATCACTAGCACGATCGTCAATAATTTCCCTGCTACCGTCACCGGTGCTATCCCCTCAGCGCCCGCGGTTAATGAGGCGATTGACCAATAAACGCATTCAAAAAGGTTGTTGTAGTGTTCGTTTTCTTCGTGTTCAAATACGTAGATGCCGTATGATGCGATGAAGGTCAGTATCCCGGTTGCGCAAAGATATATCGCTAATTCGTCTTTGATGTCATCAAAGGCTCTGGAGAATCGGCCGAGAGCATCGCTGTAGCGAACGAGTTTGAAAATTCGGAACGCTCGAAACACTCGCAAGATTTTGGCAGCTCCTAAGCCAGGCAAGAGCACTAGCGACGAAAGCGCTGCGAGCAAGTCAACAACACCGTAGAACGAAAATATGTAGCGCCTGCGTTTATCGCTGGTAACGATTCGCAAAAGATACTCAAGGCCGAAGATTGCGCCAAAGACGATCTCAAGCCTGATTATCCAGGTGGCGAGGCTTCCTTCGTCAACGAGCGTTTCGGCAATCAAGGTGCTCACCGCGAGCACCACAAGCGCGGACAATGCCCCTTCAATNCGCCGTCCGAGCGCAGTGTTGATGTCGAACAATGAGTTCATTACCGCTCCTTAGATTCGGCGAGTTCAGCCNCAATTTGTANGCAATGGCCAATATCGGTCACGACGTAGCTTGGCGCTCGTNTGTGGTCGATCTTCATCGTTTGCCTCCCGTTGAGTTAAGCGAGATTCACTTTAGCGAAGGTGTGTGACAGCGACCGAGGCAGACCTAGTGGTTTTATTGGGGGACCAGTAGCTGCGTCAGGCCTGTTGCTGGGTTTGTTGGGTTTTGTAGGTAGCTACGTAGGTTCAGCGATAGCTCGTGTGGCGCGCGATGAGTTACTAGTGATGCGAATTTGGCATCGATTTCGTGTTGGTTGAGGGGGTTGTGCATTGAACCTTTTTGGCCATGCACTGTGCGTTCAAGAACTTCTCCACTTTCGAGGCAAATCCTTACGGTCCCACCGATTTTGTGAGCGTAAGTAGCGTCAAATCGTTTCGCAACGCGTAGCAGCACCTTGGCTTGCAGATCAGCAAGTGTCTGGCTCGCGATTCGTTCAGGTGCATAGGTTGTCGGGTCACTGGGGTTGGCGAGGATTGCGGCTGCGATGTTGAACGGCGCTGAATACTGCGCGGCCATTACCGATGATGTTCCATCCAGGTTGTTTTGGGTGACGGCTTTTGTGGGAGCTTCTGCTTCGATGTGTGTAATCTGTTCTGGACGAAGTTGATGCTCGGTTCGTAGCTCGGTTGCGGCTTGGATTAGCGGGTGTATGTCGCTGCAAGCGGCGTAGGGTTTGACGGTGATTTCGTCTATCATCCAGCGACTGCCGAGTTTTGCGGTTAACAGGTCGATTTCGGGGTTAGTGCCAAATACGTGACAAAAACCGTACCTACCGGCTAATCCGTCGGAGGCCCCTTCAAACCCGTGAGCTACTAGTTGTACGGCCATTATCCCGGCTTCGGCGGCGCGCCCGGCGTGTATACGTTTGGCCATTCCACCTGAAGAAGCGAACTCCATGGTTCCTGAAGCCAACGACACCGCCACCCCGAAGGCGTGGTTCAAGCGTTCCCCAGTAAACCCAAAAAGTCGTGCGGCAGCCGCCACCGACCCGAAAACTCCCGACATTGAAGTTGGATGAAATCCCGCAAGCATATGGCTCGTTGGCCCCACCGCTAATCCGGCACGCCCCATGGCTTCATAGCCGATGACCACGGCTTCTTGGAGGTCAAGTACGGTTGCTTGGGTTTGCTCGGCGAGCGCTATGGCTACGGGAATGACCACCGCACCGGGATGACTGATCGCTTCTTCATGCACATCATCTAATTCGAAAGCGTGGGCTGCGGCCCCGTTTGCGAAGGCGGCCATTGGTGCCGTGGTTGTGGTGGCTTGCCCGATTATTGTGGCTGCGCCGGTACCTCCCGTCGCTAGTGCATAAGCGGCGGCGGCTTTTGACCATGGTAGGGTTGCGCCAAAGGTGATGCATCCTAAGGTGTCGATGAGGACGTTGGTTGACTTGTGAAGTAGGCGTTCTTCAACGTTTCCTTGCCAGCCGACAAGATGCTCCGCAAGTTCTCGAGATGGNGATGCGGCGTTGCTCACGCGTCTTTGCTTAGCGTTGTGAGTAGCAGGTTGTTTAGGTGAGCCACGGCGTTTTCGGCATGCACGTCGGCGGTTCCACTTGGGTCGACAATCAAGGGACCGGGTTGATATCCGCGGCTAGCCACACCCCTTTGAACCGAGTCCATGATGTCGAAGTCTTCGCATACGGTGGTGTTCCAGTCGAGTTCAATCACCTGGAGTTGTTCTGTTGTGGGTTCCGGCCGGTCGAACCACCACTCACGGATCAGCAGTGTTTCGTTAACGGTCAATGGAACCCAACGAAAAGTGTTGAGCACCTGTCCGGGGTAACATTGAATTGAGGAGACTGGCCAGGTGTAGAAGGCACCATATTCGTTGCTGTCGATTTGGCGAGCGTAGGCTGACCGTTCTGCCGGCGCGGCTGTTGCGGTGTGGTGGATCGTGTATCCCCTAGGGGTGATGCGATAACTTGCGGGAGCGATGATACCTGCGGTAAAGGTCTTATGCACGTTCGGACAGTGATAGCACTCGTTGTAGTTTTCGACTGCTATTTTCCAGTTGGCCTTGATGAGGTGTTTGCGCCGCCAAGTCAGCACACGTTTGGTTGCGTCGGGCGCGATCGCGGCTAGTTCCGCATCAATCCCCGGCACGGTGTTTAACAACGAGGGAGCATCCGAATCAAGGTTGACATACAAGAAACCAGCCATCGATTCAACTTGCACCCTTGGCACACACAGTTCGCCGACATCTTGGCCGCGCGCATTCAATAAAGTGCCACCGAGGCTGTATGCCCAAGCGTGGTAGGGGCATGTGATGCGTGACACTTTGGCACCATCGGCATCGACCAATTGATGCCCTCGATGTTGACAAACGTTGAAAAAGCCTCGTAGTAATCCATTATCGTTGACCACGATTACATTCTCGTCGCCGACTTGGGCGGTTAGTAAGCACCCCGGTTCCGACACTTGGGATACGTGTCCAACAAGTTGCCAAGTGCGTGCGAAGATACGTTCAAGTTCAAGTGCGAAAATTTCTGGGTCAGTATAATACTGGGCATCTAGCGCCCTATGGTTGGTCGCTGCCATAGTCACCTTTCTTGTTGGTTTGGTGGTCTGCGTCGGTGTGGAAAATTCTGCACTGGGTTATTCCAAGTCTGCTAGAGCGTCAACAAGTTGATCCATCAAATGCCTATGGTTCACGTCGCAACGTAGGAATCGGTCGCTGAGCCCTCGCCAAGAATCCATCCCATCCTTCACGATCACACCCCGCTCAAGCAGGCCGTTGAACACTTCTGTCGAGTTTGTGTCTGGATCAAGGATCTCAACTAAGAAAAAGTTGGAACGGCTTTCGGGAACCATGCGAAACCTGTCCAACTCGCGAAAACGGGTAGACACGTACTGTTTGGAATCAAGAATCGTGGATACAGTCCAAGCCACATGTTCGTGGTCGTCAAGGGCTGCGACACCTCCAGCAATCTGCATTTGTCCGAGGTTCCAAGTCGGTTTCACCGCCAAAAGCGCATTGATGACAGTGCGTTCAGCAACGCCAAATCCGATACGTAACCCGGCCAATCCAAATGCTTTAGAAAAGGTTCTGAGCACCATTAGGTGCGGGTATTCTTGGGGTAGATGAAGGTATCCAACAGTGTTGGAATAGTGAACATAAGCCTCGTCCAACACCACCAACGCATGCGGTGCCGCCTCGGTTATACGGCGCAAATCGGATTCGTTGAGCCAAGTGCCTGATGGGCTGTGCGGATTTGTTACAAACACGATACGTGTGTTGTCGTCAATCGCCGCGATATAGGTGTCTACGTCAAGGGCCATTGAGGCGCGATCGGTCGCTTCGTGCGCTAGAACCGCCACTCGCCCTTCCGCTTCAGCGAACAGGTGGTAGATCGGGAAGCACGGGCCAGGCATTAGTATTTTTCCGCCTGGTTCGCTGAAAGCACGAATGATCAATGAGATGAGTTCGGTTTCACCTGCTCCACAGATTATCTGTTCAGGTTGGTAGTTGTAGGTTGCCGCTATTTTCTCGCGTAATGGTTCGGCGGTCCATGAGGGGTAAAGGTGTAATCGGTCGATTGTTGCGCTTACCGCGGCGCGCGCTTTCGGTGAAGCGCCATGCGGGTTCTCTGCCGATCCTAGTTTTGCAATGTCGGCTACTGCGATTCCATAGCGTTGTGCCACGTATTCGCTAGACATCCCTGGAACGTAATAGTTGTGGTTTGTGTTGGTTGCTTGGTTGAGCACATTATGTCCTTGTGGTTTGTGTCCTTGTGGTTTGTGTCCTCGTGGTTTGTGTCCTCGTGGGTTGTGTCCTTGTGGTTTATTGACGGCATTCGGTGTAGACATTGGCGGATCGGCGATTCGAGTGAAAGGCATCGATTTTGTTGGCGACATCGGTAGGCGAGTCAGCCATCATGAACGCAAGCAGTACTTCCAACAAGGCCAGCGCAGCGACGGTTGACGAAAAAGGCAACGGCGAGTTGGACTGAACCACGAAAGCTCTCGTGGCTGAGGCCATAATCGGCGCAGCCCAATTATCAGATATGGAAATTACCGGTACTTCACGTTCGGTGGCTAGACGCACGGCTTCGACGATCTCCACTCGGCAGGGGCTGAAGGTCATGGCCAACAACACATCCTCATGATTCATCCGCGCAACGTCATCAATGGCGAGCCCGATGGTGGGAATGGCACTGACGTTGCTGAGTGCCATACTTGCAACATAAGCGAAGTTATCGGCTAATGGTTTTGCCGTTCCCAGCCCCAACACATAGGTGCGCCTTGATGCATCAATTAAGTCGGCGGCGGATTTGAGATCGCTGGTTTTCACGTCAGAAAACAATGCTTCAACGTTGACGAGGGCGCTAGAAGCCATGTCTGCCATTAGGGTGCCGTGCCTGCCACCCTCGTTGATGGATTGCAGGAAGCGAGCTCGATCTGGGAAGGATGGTGTGCCATCGGCGGCTTGTTTCTGGAATGGGGAACGGAAATCTTCGTAGCCTTCGAAGCCAACCGCCCGAGCCATCCGTACCAAGGTGTTGGGTTTTACTGCGGCAGCCTCGGCGATGCCACGCATTGAGGCCACCGCGACTTCGCCGGAATGGTTCAATACGTAAGTTGCGGCTTGGCGAACTTGGGGGGACATGGATTCGAGCGCGCTAGTAAGGGTTTGCAAAATCGTCGTGGGATCATTGAGACGGTTGCTGCTCACAATAAAGCCTCCTCAAACGGGTATGTGGATAGGCGTTGCGGGCCATCGCGGGTCACCAGATACATATCTTCGAGTTTCACGCCCGGCCCGCCCCGATCCGAGCCAACGAAACTTTCCACAGACATCACAGTATTGGCTTCAATCTCGCCGTCATACCCTTCGTCCTGCCAGTCTTTTTGATAGGCGATTTTCGGATATTCGTCGGTCATGCCGACACCGTGCGCTAGGCAGGTGTAACGATGCTCTACATATTGCCGGTCTTGGTGGTAAGCACGTTCGGAGATTTCCTGAAAGCTGCGGCCCGGTTTGAGCAGGGTGGCGTTGTGTGTGATCTCGGTGTGTGCAAGCTGATACAGTTGGCGTTGCTGGGCCGTTGCTTGCTGCCCCACGAGCCATGTACGGGAGATATCTGCACAGTAGCCAAAGGGGCCAATCATGTCGGTATCGATAGCTACAAGGTCTCCGTTTTCGATCTTTCGATCGCTGGCCATCTGATACCAGGGGTTGGTGTTGGGTCCACTGCAAAGCATCCGTGCATCAATCCATTCACCGTCGTTGACAATGTTGATTTGGTGCAACAGAGCGAACAATTGATTCTCAGTTACCCCCGGTTGGCTCGCAACTTGGATCACGTTGAGGGCGGATTCTGCCACCGCGATCGAATACCGCAGACACTGGATTTCTTCGGCAGACTTGATGTATCGCGCCGCTTCCATCAACGGTTCCGCGTCAATTACCTGGAATCCGAGGTCACTTAGGGCGTGTACCACGCTGGGATTGACTTGTTCAATGGCGATTCTGGCCCCGCAACCAACGAGTTCATTTACGTCAGTGGCGAACTGGCGCACCTTCGTTGCAAGTTCAAGACCTCCATCGAAGCAGTTCAATGCGTGACTTGGGCCTCCCTCTTGTATCGGCGGTGGCAATGCGCCGTAACTGCCGTGCAGGATCATGTTGCCGTCAGCTTGCACGAACAAGTCGAACACTTGGATGCGAGATTGGTATAGCGGGTAATCCCGCCAGTCGGCGGTGTAACGCAGGCTCACTGGGTTGAGCAACACCATCAGCTCAACATCGGCTTGAGCCATTTGTGCAAGCACCCGGTTGAGACGGTACTGTCGCAGTTTGCTGATGTCTATTTCTGGTTTGGGCAAGATGGGCAACCCGTGCATAAGTAAACAAGTGTACCATACTTGGAGTTTAATGGTATAGTTGTTGCCGATGACGCTTCCCGATTCGGCTCAGGTTGTTGTGGTAGGCGGCGGAATCTGTGGCGCAAGCCTGCTCTACCATCTCGCTACTGAGGGTTGGGACAACACCGTCCTGATCGAAAAAGCGGAACTTACTTCAGGGTCGACTTGGCACGCCGCCGGCCAGATAACCCATTCCGTCTCAAGCTATACGCTGGCCGAATTCAGAAAATACGGTTGCGAACTTTATGCCTCACTCGAAGACGAAAGCGGTGTCGCCACGTCTTGGCACCAATCGGGNAGTTTGCGGGTCGCCTACGAACCCCAAGAAGTTGATTGGCTGCGAAGTCANTTGGGCGTAGCCGAATACGTGGGTAACGCCATGCAATGGGTTGACCGAGATTTNGTTGCACGCCGCAACCCATTTTATGTTACCGATGAAATACTTGGCGCAATCTGGACACCTAATGACGGCCATGTTGACCCCAGTGGCGCTACCAACGCCATGGTTTCGGTCGCTCGCAGTAAAGGCGCGAAGGTCAGTCGCCGCAATCGGGTGCTTGCAATCAAACGCCGGCGAGATGGCGAATTTGATGTTGTTACCGAGAAAGGCACAGTGCGAGCCGAACACGTGGTGAACGCTGCCGGTTGCTACGCCCACCGAATAGCGCAAATGGTTGGTTTGGCGGTTCCGATGGCTAATGCGTTGCACAGTTACCTGATTACCGACACTGTTGCCGATTTCGCTGAGTTGCCCCATGAACTGCCCGTGATGCGTGACGACTACATCTCTGGCTATGTTCGCCAGGAGCAACAATCCGCTTTGCTTGGCATTTACGAGCAACTAAACGCCGAAGCCGCATGGCCTAACGGTCCTGATTGGAAACTCGAAAACCCTCTTTTCCCAGCGGATTATGACCGCATCGGCTTCTGGTTGGCTCGTGCGTTTGAACGGATGCCGGTGCTTGAACCTCTGGGCATCAAGCAGGTGATTAGGGGAGCAATTGCACACACCCCTGACGGGGAACCGCTACTAGGGCCGTCTGGGGTCCCCAACTTTTGGATGCTGGCTGGGGTGCAGGTTGGCATCGCTGATGGCCCCGGTTTGGGTCGTGAACTCGCCCGTTGGATGGTACACGGCGAGACTGAAGTGAGCGTAAGGGGTTACGATGCACGCCGTTTTGGTTTCGTGGCTCACGACGACACGCTGCGCTATGGGCGCATCAAAGGAACCGAAGATTACGAGTACCGTCATCAAACACCAGTGCCCGGTTTGGAGCACGTTGCAGCACGTCCGTATCGAACCACACCACTATTTGAACGGCTTAGTGGCGCGGGTGCGGTGTTCACCCAGATTTACGGTTGGGAACGACCCAAGTGGTATCCCCGCGTTGCGGGTTTGCCTCAAGTTGATGTCGTCGGGTTTCGTCACACCGCGGCTTTTGAAGTTGTTGCCGAGGAGTGCCGCGCGGTTCGTGAACGTGTGGGCATTTTAGATAGCACCGCGTTCTCTAAGTTTGATATCTGCGGACGGGATGCTGCGGCGGTACTTGATCAACTTACAACGAACAGTTTGCCAGCGGTTGGACGTATTGCGCTCAGTTATTTTCTCACCCCAACCGGCCGTGTTGAAGGCGAAGCAACGATTACCCGCCTGGCTCAAGATCACTTTTATTTGGTGTCGGCGGCGGTGGGTGAACAGAAAGACTGGGAGTATTTCGAGCGGCATTGGCCTCGTGGGATGCGAGCCGAGATGCGTTTGCGTTCAAACGATTTTGGGGTTATCACCATTGCTGGTCCCAGTTCGCGGGAACTTTTGTCTCAATGTACTAGCCACGATCTGGGCAACCAGAATTTTCCGTGGCTTAGTGCGGCTTCGATTTCGGTCGCGGGGGCGATTGTACGGGCATTGCGGGTGGGATTTGTGGGTGAACTAGGCTGGGAGTTGCATGTGCCGATTGACGATCTGGGAGTTGTTTATGATGCACTGTGGGAAGCCGGGGCGAGTCTCGGCGTTGCGAATGTGGGCAACCATGCGCTCAATGCGTTGCGCATGGAGAAGCAGTACATGACCAGCCGCGAATTGACACATGACATCGGCCCAGACGAGGCTGGCTTGCAGCGTTTCGTCAAGGTTGATAAGGGCTCTTTCGTGGGTAGGGACGCGCTGGTGACTCGCCGTGAACAGATCGCTTCGGGGCAGAATCCGTTGCGTTGGCAACTCGCCTATCTTGTTATCGATACTGCCGATGCCGATGTTCACAGTAGTGATGCGGTTTACGCGGCCGGTGAACCGATCGGCTTGATTACTAGTGGCACCTACGGGCATCACGTGAAGCAAGGTTTAGGTTTCGCCTACGTTGCGCCCGAACATGTGTCAAGAGGCGCTGAGCTTGAGGTACGAGTTTTGGGAGAGTTCCGCAAGGCGCGTGTTGCGAATCAACCGATTTACGATCCCACGAACATAAGACTCCGTATGTGACATTTCTCAGGCTGCGATGGATGGTCGTGGGTTGACCTACCGGAAGCTACCCGGATCGCGTGGCTTACCCTTGTCGTCGGGGCGGGTGGTGACGAGCAGGTCGGTGGCCTGCTCGAAGTCGTCCCAGTGCATCACCGATTCAGGGTCATGATCGGCCACGAAACCGGACCTCAGGCAAGCCGTCTATCATCTCACGAATAGCTGCGCGCTGTTCCTCCAGTGGCGCGGGCGCAACCCCGCACCCCGCTGCTATAGTCTACGACGGTTGCGACAAGTCGGCCATAACGGTCGGTGAAGAGTCAGCAACCGAACCGATGGAGGTTTCTATTATGGTACAGCGTTTGTGTTTTTACGAGCGGACGCGGATCAAGGCGATGTGTGAGGCTCAGTTGTGTGTCGCGGTGATAACAGATCGTTTGGGTCGCGACCGGCCTCCGGTGCATCAAGAGTGAGGTCCATCTGAATCTTCGCGACAAATCGTGGGTTTTTTCACGGCGCTTCGGTGGTGGTTGTGCGATCATGTTAGCAGTTGCTTTCAGTGGTGGGCGCGTCGTTGCACGTCGGCTTGTTGGAGTCCGTGTTAGCGTGCTTGGCGGGCCTGGTCGCCTTGTCCGGTGTGTTCGTCGTTGGGGGTGACATAGCCGATGCCTTCGTGGAGCCGCACAGTGTTGTAGTGGAGCCGGACGCGTTCGAGTTCACCGCTGAGACTGGCGGGATCGTCGAGCGTTTCGAAGTGGGGGTGTTCGCTTTTGATGTGGCTGAACAGAGACTCGATCCAGGCCAACTCGGTGGGTGTGTAACGCCGTCCGAAGTGCTGAGCGATCGAGCAGAGGGCCATGAACTTGGCGGTGTCACCGGCGCGCATCTCCGGGCCGTTGTCAGACACTGCCAGCAGCAGCGGCACACCGTCGTCGTCTGGCAGGTCTGCGTTGGGGTCATCGAGGCGGGCGGCGAGCGCTCCGCTGAGCAGCCCTTCGTTTTGGTGTGCTTTCGCGAACAAGACCCGAGCAGCAACCGAGTCCGGTGTCGTTGTGACATGACTGGCGATCCATTTGCGGGACACGACATCGACGATCGCGTAGGCATCTTTGGCTTGTTTACATGCCGGGAATTGGGTGCCGTGGTAGCACCACAGTTGGTTGGGTCGCCACTCACACCAGGTCGGCCACGGTGTCTTGGTGGTCTTGGCGGGGCGTGGCGTGCCCGCTAGTGCAAGGCCGTGACCTGCTAGTACGCGGTCCACAGTCGACGTTGACACCCACACACGACCCAAATACGAACCGCGGTGCGCGAGTTTGCGATACGACCGGTCAACATCACCCCACACCTCGCAGAGACGCACGACCTCGTCGCGTTCAGAGCCCAACAGGCTGTGGATCGGATGTCCTCCCGGGCGGGCATCATCAAGAGTGCCCTCGGCTTGGCGGGGG
>JGI24795J26692_1001146_pt1 | contig 14246 bp, 9 predicted proteins | sample PinacodermBB_FD_26692 | JGI IMG/M metagenome (IMG submission 26692)
CCGGCGGCGCCGATTGAACCTCCCCGGTTATCGCGCAGTGATACGCCTCGGGTTTCGAGCTGTCTCCCTGCTTGATCTCAGGTCGTGGTGGGGCGTCGGTTCTCGCCTTCGGGAGTTGGGTCTGGGGAGTCGTGGGTGACTGTTCCGGCGAGGAGGCAAACGAATTGGTCTTCGTCGATGACTTGGATCTGGCTTCCTCCGGTGACGAGATCGAGGGCCTTGCGGTGCTTGCCGCTCAGCCCGGTTTCGCCGACTCTGCGCAGGTCGATTGTGCCGGCGACGAGATAGTCGGTGCGTTTGCTGACTGATCCGGTGGGCGCGGCTCCGGCGTCTACTGCTGCTTGGAATGCTTCGCGTCGGGGCATGCACTCCAGGGTGCCGGTGAAGGCGATCTTGGTGGCGTACAGCAGACCGTCGGGGTCGGGCTCGGCGCGGGGAGTGAAGTCCTTGGCGCTGAACGAGCGTGAGGATCCTCGAGCTGACGGGTGGGCGTTGGAGTACGGGCGGTAGGCGCTCGGATCGCAGCGGCCGAGACGGTATCCGTGCCGGGCGAGGAGTTCGGGATGGGTGGTGGTCCCAGACCTCGGGGAACGGGGGACTGTCCCCGGTGTCGGCGGGGCCGATTCCGTGCAGAGCCGTATTGAAGGGGTCGTAGCGGTTCCCGGGCGGGCGAATGAGCAGTCTGCGCGTGTCGACGGGGGAGCCCTGGTTGAAGATGACCACCCCGACGGCGCAGGCCGAACTGCGCTGGCTTGTGGCGGTCTCGAAGTCGATCGCGGCGAACGATCGACCCGAATCGCACGCAGACCAGTCTGTGGTGTCCATTGTCGTCCTCCGCGGCAGCCCTTTCTCAGTTTGAGAGGGACTATCTCGTCACGATCCTGCGGGAGCTGCCCAAGGCCCGCGCCGTTGCGGTGAAGGTTGCGGCGACGACGCCAGGCAGTAGCGAGGCCAGGCAGCCGGGTCGTTCGGCTACCGCTCTTGGCTCGGGCTCGATGTACTCGAGGATCTTGTCGTCGCGCCTCCACTGGTGGGAGCGCAGCCGTTCCAGTTGCGCGCCGATGCGCTGTAGGTCGTCGCCTGCGGCGTGCGCGAACGCCTCCTCGTTGTGGAACAGCCCGGCCTTGGTCAGATTGCCCGAGCCGACCAGCGCCGCCTCGACTGTGTCGGGGCGTCCGCGACGGCGGGGGCTCTCGGCCATGACGGCCCAGACCTTGAGGTGCGCCTCACAAGCGGGGCGGTCGTCTCGGCGCCTCTGGTACCACGTGAGGACCTGCACGTCGCCGCGGCGCAGGAACCCGATCGCCGTGTCGCGATCCTCCTCCGACATCTCCGCGAAGTGGTTGCGCCGCACGTGGCCGATGAGCAAGGTGACCGGACGGTCGCCGGCCCGTTCGGCCAACCAGGCGATGCCGGCGACACTGGCGTATCCCACCGCCACGAACAACTCGCCGCGAGGATTGGACCGAAGGAAGCCCTCGATCAGCGACGCAGCGGTGCGACCGTCAGGACCCGGTCGGTTCACGGGGCTGGAGACTATCCAGCGCTATCGCGAGGCAGTAGTGGTCTGTCCTGGGTTTCGCGGGGTCGACTTGCAAGGCGATGGCGTTCCGCCGTCGGGTTCGGCGGTTCTTGTAGTTGTGGTACCCGAAGGTGCTTCGCGATAGACGAAGCTGGCGGCACAGCAACCGCGACCTGTTGAGAGCAATTCTCGTTGGTTGGCGGTGAGAGCAGGCGAGAATCGTCAAACTATGAGGTCAGGTGCAACCTTGGCGAAGAGTCTCCAAGCCCCGTCGACGTCGAGGAGTCGGGCGCCTGCTGACTCGCAGGCGAGTGTGTCATCGAGCACCCAGTCCCACTTGTCAATGTGCCGGTTACTGACGAGCGCGGCTAGTTCATGGGGCGGCGGTGGCTCCTCGGCGAGAAGTCGGCGGAATGTCGCACCGACTTCGTCGACAGCAGTGCCGAGTATCTGAATTGCAGGGCCCTCGACGCTCGCCTCGAGGCCTTCGCCGAGTAGCGCGATTGTTGCCGTGAAGAGGGCGCGGTCGCCGGTCCATGGGAACAGCAGCACGCCCGCGTCGTCAGCGAGAATGGTCGTGTTGCGCAGCCCGAGTCGGTTGTACGCGCTTCGAGCTTCGGCGAGCAGGATGCGTGCGTTCGTGTTGAGCCACGGTGGGGTGTCGGTGCTCTGGTAGACGGCGACCATCTCCGTCCGCACACGATCCGACGTTGCGGCGGGAGAGCTAGCGAATTGTGGCGGGTTGCCGCCGCTGGATCGTTCGAGCTCGACGATGCGGGCCGAGGTGTCGATGCTGGTGACCTTCCAGCGTTTGCCGGCAAAGATCAGTAGTACTCCTTCGTAGAGCGGCTGGTGGATCGGAATCGTGCCGAGAGTCTTGCCTCGGGTCACGAGTCGCCATTCCTCCGCTGTCTGGAACGCGGTGTAGAAGCTGTAGTGGTTGACGTGGCGTTCGCCTGTCTCTCCGTGTAGGAGCAGCCCGTCGGAGGCTTGGACCAGCAGGTCTTGGGCGGCCATCGCTCGCAGGAGGCGCACGAACCGTGTCCGGTCGACGAGTTGGAAAGGTCCCGGTCCGCGAAGCGCGCGATGTAGATCGGCGGCGGTGGCGCCGCCGTGCTGAGCGATCGTCGACATGATCTGTTGGACCAGCGTCGAGTAGTTGAACCCGGGATCGTCGGGGGTCTCGAGCCACCTGTCGAGCATGAGACGCACCATGGCGGTGGCGCGCACGACGGCGCAGCGCAGTTCGTCGACGGGTCCTGCCCGCTCGTCGAGCTGTTTCTCGCTGACATAGAGGCGCAGCACGGCCGGATCGTCGCGGCGACCTGATCGCCCCAGTCGCTGACGGAGCGCAGCGACCGATGGTGGCGGTCCGACCTGGGCGACGCTTGTAACCGACCCAATGTCGATGCCCAACTCGAGCGTCGACGTGCATACCGCGGTCGCCGGCCGGGTGGTGTCCTTGAGTTGTTCCTCGACGGACTCGCGCACGTTCTTGGAGAGGTTGCCGTGGTGTGGCCAGAACTCGTTGGGTACTCGTTCGCTCTCGCAGCGGCGGGCGAGCAAGTCTGCATAGGTCTCGACGTCGCGGCGGGCGTTCGCGAACACGAGGTTGTCCTGGCCGCGGAGAGTCCGGAACAGATGGTCGGCGATCCCTGTCTGATCCCCAGAGGTTGATTCCTCGTCTCGCGTGTCGCGGCTGGCCTGAGCGGAAAGGGGCGCGTCGCTCGTGGACGTCCGCGGCGGAGTCGAGACGTAGCCACGGAGTTGCAGTTGAATCTCTTGGCCGTCGGAATCGGATTTGATGAGCACGACCTTCTCTGGTTCGGTCGGGCGAAGGAAGAGTGCAGCGCGCGCCATGTCGCCAAGGGTCGCGGACAGCCCGATGCGCGGCGGCCTGCGTCGAATTGCGAGGTCGACTCGGTTCATCAGCGACTGCAGTTGCGCGCCTCGCGGCGTCGCGAGGAAAGAGTGCAGTTCGTCGATCACGATGTATCGCAACGCTCCGAAGAGGCCCGGCACCAGGGTTCCGCGGAGCACGAACATTGCCTCCAGTGACTCCGGGGTGATCAGGAGGACACCTGACGGCTCCGAGAGCGCTTTGTGCTTCGCGGAGCTTGAGACGTCTCCATGCCAGCGATGCACGGCGATGCCCGCTCGTTCGCAAAGTTCTTCGAGGCGCTGGTACTGGTCGTTGATCAGCGCTTTCAGCGGCGACAGGTACAGCGCCTGCACGCCGTGAGATTCCGCGGTCTCCGGCTCTGCCCACGGATCGTGGGCTTTCCACGGGTCCCGCCGGGCGGGTGTGGTCGTTTCGGCGCCGGTTGCGAGCGTCGAGAGGATTGGGAGGAATGCTGCCTCGGTCTTCCCGGCGGCGATCGCCGCGGCGATGATGACGTCGCGGGCGCCGTCGAGGATCGGGCCGATGGCGCGTTCCTGGGCATCGTGGAGTGATGTCCACCCTTGGTCGTGGATCCAACGCTGCATCCGTGGATGAAGGCGCGTGAACGCCGATGATGCAGTCGGATCAGAGGGCGAGGTCGGCGGGTTTGTCACCGTCGTGGCCGCCGATCAGTGGTCGGCCGGGATCAGAGCCGGAAGCGGGTGAGTTCATCATCGACAGGATGGGGCGGTGGTGGAGCGCCCGATGCGGGCAGTGACGCATCGGTGGGGGTCGTGCCCGGAGTCGCCGGTGGTGCGGGGCTCTCGCTGTCGTCGTCGAGCGGTTCGAGATCTGGGTTTGTCTCGAGTCCGATCTCGACGCGTTCGATCATGTCGGACCAGTTCACTCCTGGGTTCTGGTCGAGCACGGAAAGGAGGTTCACGAATTCCTTGATGGTGGTGCGCGGTGTGCGGAAGTAGGCGTCGCCGACTTTTGATGAGCAGTGGTTCATGAACGCGCTCAGCGCCTCGTCCGGGACGAGGTAGGCGCTCGGATCGCCGGCAGCGAAGACGTGGCGGAGTTTCGTGAGGAGCACGTACATGTCTTCCGGCGACAGGTTGGCGAGTCGCAATACCGGTCCGGAGTAGTCGACGAGCCCTCCGGTGGCGAACGTGTTCTCGGCGAGACGTGACTGCAGCGCCGAGTACGAATACAGACCACGGCGGGTGTCGAGCAGCATGTCGGGGGTTCCGCCGAGCACGAACCCCAGCCCTGCGGCAGTGCCTTGCAAGCAGTCGTTCAGGATGCGTAGTACTTGCTCGTAGTTCGAGTTTCGGGCCTGCGTGTTCGAGAGCTTGTACAGGTTGACCATCTCATCGAGGCAGACGAGCAGGCCGGAGAACCCAGCGAGGCGCACGAACCGCGCGAGCAGTTTGAGGTGGTCGTAGAAGCTGCCGTCATCGATGATGGTGCGCACGCCGAGAGCCGCGCGCGCGTCGGTGCGAGTCGAGTACTCCCCGCGCAGCCAGCGCNCCACGTCGGCTTTGGCCTGCTCGTTGCCTGTGTCATGGGCATGCCAGTACGTCGCGATGACATCGGCAAAGTCGTAGCCCCCGGTGAGTTCTTGGAGTTCTACGAGTCGTTCGCGGATCACGACTTCCGGGCCGACACCCCTGGAGCGGGCGGCGTTGAGGCTTGCGGTGATGAACCGCTCCACGACTGACGGCATTGCGCCTCCGTCGGGCTTTGCTCGTGTCGAGAGGTTCCGCATTAGTTCGGCGTACAGGCTGCGAGCCTGGCCACCGGTTGCTCGCAGGCGCCGGTCGGGTGAGAGGTCGGCGTGAGCGGTCACGAGTTTGCGCTCGAGCGCGATTGAGCGTACGAGGTTCAGGAAGAACGACTTCCCGGCCCCGTACTCGCCGATGGCGAACCGGATCGCGGATCCGCCATCGGCGATGCGGTCGATGTCTGTGACGAGCGCAGTGACTTCGTTGGCGCGCCCGACCTGGATGTGCTGTTGGCCGAAACGGGGTACGACGCCGGCGCGTAACGACTGGATGATGGCGTCGCGATCGCGGGGACGGATGCGTTCGCTCGCGGCGTTGGGAGGCATCAGAGCAGTTCCTCGAGGGCGTAGGCGTTCAATCCGACCGGGTCGTCGCCCTCGACGAGCGGTTCACCGCAGGCGTCGATGGCCGCTTCGTTGATGACATCGAAGGCTCCTTCGAGGAGCGGTAGCCCCAGGGAGTGAGCGAGTTCTTCGATGTCGCTGCGATTCCACTCTTGTCGGCCGGTGAGAGCGGCTGCGAGCGCCGAGTGTGCCGAGTCGAGACCGTCGATTCTCAATGCCACCGCGGGGCCATCCCCTAGTGGCTCGGGCGCCGAAGCCTCGGTGTCTCGGCCTGGTGGTGGGGCGGTTGCGGGATCGTCGTCCTCGGCGAAGATGTCGGTCAGAAGCGCGGTGACGCGGGCGGTCTCGGCGAGGCGGGCCTTCACTTTCGCCGGGTCGAGTACCACAGCGGCCGGTTGTGGTGCGTCGGCAACCGGTTCGGGCACGGCCCAGCGCGTGGCGGGCTGTGCTTTGCGGACGGTGACAGGTCCTGTCTCCCCAGTGCCGAGCGCGTGCACTTGGCGGTACACGTCGGCTTCGTCGAGGCTGAGGTGCCCGAACACCTTCGTCAGCGTGCTGATCTCCTCGGGACTGACGACCCCGTCCGCAGCGGCAACGTCGATGAGGAACCTGCCGACCGCGGCCCGTTCCTCCGCGGGCAGCGCCTCCACCCTGCGCTTCGTGCCGGCCATCCCGAGCTTGCCGGTCGCGAGGAACTCAAGGTGTGCCTCCAGCCGCACGCGTTCGGCCGCGTCGAGCCCGAGGACCTGCTCAGCGTGCGCGGCGAGGTGCTGCTGCTCGGCAGGACTGATCAGCCCGTCCGCTGCCGCGACAACCGCTGTCAGATGAACGAGTGACATCGCGGCGGTGTACTCCGGCGACGGGGCCGCCGCCGCTTCTTCGGGTAGCGGAAACAGCACCGCGTCCGACCCTGGCTTCGGGGTTGAAGCACCGAAACGGACGTCGGGTTCGATCCCGACGCCAATCTTCCCCAGCAACGATGCCAAGGACACGGCGTCCCGCTTCGCGAGCTTCTCGGTGCGGCCCGGTGACCACTCTCGCACGACTTCATCCAGCGGGACCACGACGCTCACCTTGCCGGCCAGCATCTGCATCGTCCAAGAGCGCATACCTTCGAAGACCGGACCGCCGTGGCCGGCGAGCAGGTCGTCAGGCAGCAAGGCGATGGCTGCGGCCGTCCCGGCCTCGGCGGGACGACGCCCGAGGAGCCTGCTGTACGAGTCGAGTTCGTCGGTGCACTCCTCGGCAAGGTCCTTCAGCTTGTTGAGCGGACCGACAACCGACGTGATGTCCGGGATGTCCTTCACCTTGCGGGTCGCCGAGCCGACGAACCCACCTGACGCCGGGCGATATACGAACTCGAGCGTCTTGGCCGGCTTGCGCACTTTGATCCCGTCACCGAATCGGGAGCGGTAACGCATCACGAACAACTCGTCGAACTCGGACAGACAGCGCACCGCCGCCGTCCGTAGGTAAACCTCGGGGTGATAGCGAAGGTAACTGAGCGCCCACTCTGCCGGAAGCCTCGCCCCTTCGGCAACGAGCTTCCCGACACCGATGCGCACGGCTGCTGGAACTTCCCAGCTCCCGTGGTCCGGATCCCACAGGACGGGCTGCAAGTCGGCGTTGACCGACCGCAACGCTTCGACGAATTCGAGCAGGCTGCCGGCGTACCCCGAGAACGAACGGTTGTCGCCGTAGACGCCGAGTAGACCCTCGATCTCGTCGACGAGCATCGCAACCTCAGGATGGTCGAGGCCGGCGCCGTGATCGATGAGCAGCCGCCGTTCCAGCCCGTAGAAGAACAAGAACACATAACCGATATAGGCCGACCCGCTCCGGCGGCCTTCCATCAGCCACCTCAGGTATGCGGCCCGGGCCCGCTTGTCCAAACGGTCATACGACGGCCAGTAGCCCATCGTGCTGCCCGCCAGGTCAGGTCTCTTCCAGGCAACCGGAAGACGCGGGTCAATGAGACAGGGCTCGATCTGCTGCCCGTCCACCGAACTGGCGCCACTGCCGACGTAGAACATCCCCCCAGGGATCGAGCGGCCATCGACGACGATGGTCCCACCGGAGGGAACCCACGTCGCAGTACCCCGCTGCGACCGCACTGTCGACGGTGCTGGCTGCGACCCGTGGGATGGAGCCAACGGCGACTCGCCGTGTCCGGCGCCAGGCTGGGACTTCCGGCCGCGCCCGAAGAGACTCCCAATACCCATCAGCCGCCCTGCTGCCGGCCGCAGCCGACACATCGTCCTCGCTGTGACATCGGCCCATTATGGCAGTCACTGCGCAATTTCGTGGTTCGCCGCGCGCGGCTTTGGTGGCCCCCACCTCGACCGTCCGGCCCTACGCTCCGTCACCCGCACGCCATTGCCAGAGTCTGCGGCCCTAGCGCGACGCGGTCATCGATCGTTGCGGGCAGCGTTAGCGACAGATCGACGAGGCCGAGGCGGTCGTGTACGGCCCGACCGCGCTCCGACCCTGACCGCCTCGCCGATCCCGCCCCGGCCGCCAAGACGGCGCTGTGCAGCCTCGGGCGCTGCATCGCCCGCCTCCGCTCCGGTCCCCACATCGAGCGGGTGCATCAGCGGTCACCGGCTCAACTCCCCAGACGACCGCGCAGCCAACCGTGCCATTGCGGCGTCCCGGGGATGTTCACACCTCGAGGCTCGAGAGGTCGGAGTTGGCGGTGTCCGAAGCGTCGGTAAGGCTGTCTCACCCCGTTCGTACGATCGGGACCGCGGATCGAGGCGCTGAGAGGAGGGCTGTGGCCGACCGTGTGGGCATCGAGTGGACCGAGACGACGTGGAAGCCGACGACGGGCTGTGACCGCACGTCTCTGGGCTGCGACAACTGCTACGAACTCGCGCTCGCCAAGCGGCTCAAGTCAGAGAGCCCCCTCAGGTACGATCATCGACGAGGTTCATCGTGCACAGTGCGGCGGCTGTCGCACTCGTTGCCAGTGCTTGAGCACACGTCGTCGGGAGGAGGCAGCAGATGGCGCGTTCAGATCTGTTGTTGAACCTCGTCGAGGCTGAACGCTCGGGCGATCGACAGCGGTTCCTGATGGTTGTCGAGTCGGTAATCGCGGAGGAGCGTAAGAAGCAGCATCACCTTGTTGCGGACCGGCTCGAAGAACTCATCTCTACGGCTGGCTCCTCGGCGACCGCCCGGTACCAGAGTCCGCCGATAGCCCAGGACGGGCTGCTCCTGGAGGTCGTGCCGCGGCGGCGGCTGGCAGACCTGTCGCTGACGCCCGAAACGGCGAGATCAGTGTCTGAGGTCATTGAGGAGCACCGTCGACGTGATGTGCTGAGGGCGCACGGGCTCGAGCCCCGGCATCGGCTGATGCTTGTCGGACCGCCCGGGAACGGCAAGACGAGCTTGGCTGAGGCGATTGCCACAGAACTGATGGTGCCGATGTTGGTGGCCTCGTATGAGGCGCTGATCAGCAGCTACCTCGGCGAGACCGCCAGCCGACTTGCCGCGCTGTTCGAGTTCGTTCGATCGAGAGAATGCGTCTTGTTCTTCGATGAGTTCGAAACGATTGCAAAGGAGAGGGCGGACGACCACGACACCGGTGAGCTCAAGCGCGTCGTGTCGTCCCTCTTGTTGGGCGTTGATCGGCTCCCGAGCCACGTGCTCGTGGTGACAGCGTCGAACCATCCGGAAATCTTGGACCGGGCTGCCGGGCGCCGGTTTCAGGTGCACGCGAACCTGCCGGCGCCGTCGCAGGCCGAGATCCAGCGGTTCGTCGAACACAACGAGATGCGCGGTCATGGCTTCGGCGTTAGCCCTGAGACGATCGCGGAGACCATGGTCGGTGCGAGTTACTCCGAGGTCGAAGATCTGATGCTGGATGTTCGCCGCCGCTATGTGCTCGGACTCCCAGATGCCGACTTGAGGCGGACGGCACAAGAACGGCTGGCTAGGTGGCGGAAGCAGACGCAGTAGCACCGCCTTGGATCGTGCTCGAGGCGGTGCGGAAGGAGCCGATGCCCCCGACTCAGCCGACACCTCGTCCGCGTCTTCACACGCCCGACCATGGCAATCAGACCGCGCGGCGGGACCTGGGCTGGGCGTCAATCCGCACGGCGTTCGATGCCGAGCGGATGCGGGTCGAGACTGCTGTCGGGTCGGAGGAGCCCGAGCTCGTCGTTGTCATCGAGGTAGCGCGGTCGATCGACGCGTTCCTCGACACGGTTGAGAACATCGAGGGCTTTGAGTTCCTGTTTGAGGACGCGGACGACCGTGTGCCGGACGACGATTTTCACTTGTTGCGGAAACCGAAGGGTGCTGAGGAATACCGGCGGTCGGCTTCCACGTCCCTCGCGTCCACCGTGTACTTCGTCTTCACCGACGCTGCCGCAGTCAGCGATCTGTTGTCGATGTGGACGCAGTTCAAGGAGGACCCATCCCTGCGGCTTCCTCGGCCATGGAGGCAGGTCTTCACTCAACAGGTCGAGGACGTGCGAGCCTGGGGGCCCAAGGATCGGTTGACCCAATCGCTGAACGATGCCGTTCAGGCGGCGGAGTGGGAGAGGCTCGAGCAGATCTCCGTCGAGGTCGAACTCTGGTATCGACGGGACCCGGGGAGCCGTGACGAGGCGAGTCGCCGCGTTCGCCACCGGACCGAGGCGTGTGGGGGCGCCGTCGTCAACGAGTGCGTGATTGAGGGCATCGACTACCACGCGTTACTCGTTGAACTTCCCGTCGGAGAGGTGCAGTCCTTCTTCTCGGAGAACCCAGGGGATCTCGTCAGTGCGAAACAGGTGATGTACCTGCATCGAAGTACGCAGGCAACGGTTCGTCGCCTGGATGCCGTCGGCGAGTCGCCCGCGGTCACCTCTGACGCCCCTACCCCGACGGGATCACCGCGGATTGCCCTGCTTGATGGGTTGCCAATGGCGAACCACGATCTGCTCTCGGGCCGCCTCATCATTGACGACCCGGACGAACGCGAGCCGAGCTACCAAGCGTTGCACCGCCGGCACGGGACGGCGATGGCGTCGGTCATCATCCATGGGGATCTCTCGGCGGCGCGCTATGTCTTGAGCCGCCCGTTGTACGTGCGCCCGATTCTCGAAGCGCCCGACCGAGACGACGACCCTGAGCGATTCCCGAGAACTGAGTTGGTGTGCGATGTCGTGCACCGCGCGATCGTGCGCATGTGTCAAGGCGAGGGCGACAGTCCGCCGGTGGCCCCCAGCGTGAGGCTGGTGAATATCTCGATTGGTGACCCGGATCGCCATCTGGCACGTCGTGTGAGCCCGTTCGCTCGGCTTCTGGACTATCTCGCTGACCGCTACGACCTGCTCTTCGTCGTCGCCGCGGGCAACCATCCACAGCCGATCTCCTACGAGCCTCAGACCGGAAATCTCAGGACCGACCTACGGCGAGCAATTGTCGACGACTTGCTCGATCGCCGGTTGCTCTCGCCGGCCGAATCGATCAACGCCCTGACCGTCGGTGCCCTCAATACGGATCGCAGTGACGCGGTCGTGATGGCAGCAAACCATGTGGAGCCTGCGGATGCCGGATCGCCGGCGCTGTACTCCGCGGTTGGGCGCGGCTTCGCGCGTTCGGTGAAGCCGGAGGTGTTCGCTCCGGGCGGCCGTCAGATCTACGCAGAAGGATTCGACAAGGGTCAACCAGTACGAACGCTGTGGCCGATCGACAACGTCGTGATAGGGCCGGGGGTGCTCGTCGCTCAGCCCGGCGCCGCCGGCTCGACGGTTTCAGCTGAGTACTGGCGAGGCACGAGCCCGGCGACTGCCCATGTCACGAGGTTCGCATCCGATGTCCTTGACCGACTGGAGTTCCTACAGGCCGACCGCGGGGACGACGCTGTACCCGATGAGTCCCTAGCCGTGTTGACGAAGGCGCTTGTCGTCCACGCGGCAAGCTGGGGAGAGCCGATGACCTGGGAGACCGACGCGGGGGTCTCGGGCACAGAGCGCCGGCGCGGGCTGAGCCGACTGCTTGGTTACGGGCGCGTGTCGCCGTCCTGGCTGTTCACCGACGCCCCGCACCGGGCGACCCTGGTGGCAACTGACGTGCTTGGTGCCAACGAACAGGCATTCTTTGAGATCCCGCTTCCCGAGGGACTCCGTTCGTCGACACACCGACGCCGTCTCCGGCTCACGTTGGCATGGTTCTCGCCGATCAACTCGAGACACCAGTCGTACCGCCGCGCTCGACTCGCGCTCGTGATTCCGGCGACGAGTCGCACATTGCTCGAAGTCGGCCGGGCCGAGGTCCACAACGATGCAGCGGTACGTGGCACCGTCCAGCACGAGCTTCTCGAGGGCACTGATGCGCCGGTGTTCGACGAGGGTGACAGATTCGGGGTCTCGGTGACGGCCCGGGCGGGGGCTGGAGCGCCTGGAGACAACACCCGGTTCGGGTTGGTGGCCACCCTCGAGACCCGGATCGAGGCGGGCATCGCAGTGCGCGAGCAGATGCGCGAGAGAGTGCGCGTACGGGGATAGTCAATGAGCGAACCACGGTCACGATGAACGCAAGCCTCCGGGAGAACCTGAGGGAATCAGTGCCACCCGCAACGTGCGATGGCTGACAACGCCGCCGGCGGGACGACGCCTGAGCGGGAGGCTCGACGGGAGGTCGACGCGCAGTTGGTGGCTTGTGGTTGGGTGGTGCAGGACCACAAGGCTGCGGCTGTGGCGGCGGCTCGGGGGGTGGCGGTGCGGGAGGTGCAACTCGGTAAGGGTCGGGCGGACTATGTGCTGTTCGTGGATTGTCAGGCGGTGGGGGTGGTCGAGGCCAAGCCGGTGGGGACGACGCTGACGGGGGTGGAGTCGCAGACCTTGGGTTATCGGAAGTCGTATCCCGGCGAGTTGCCGATGTTCGAGGTGGATGGGGTTCTGCCGTTCGGTTACGAGTCCACTGGCGTGGAGACGCGGTTCACCTGCGGTCTGGATCCGGTGCCGACGTCCCGGCGGGTGTTCAGCTTCCATCGGCCCGAGACGCTGGCTCGCTGGTGTGAGGATCGGATCGAGACCGGTGTGGGCACGTTGCGGGGCGGTTTGCAGTTGCTGCCCGATCTGGATCCTCGGGGGCTGTGGCCCGCTCAGGCCGAAGCGGTCCGCGGCTTGGAGGCGTCGCTGCGGGCGAATCGGCCGCGGGCGCTGATCCAGATGACGATGGGCGCGGGCAAGACGTTCACCGCCGTGAACGCGGTATACAGGCTCATCCGCCACGCGGGGGCGCAGCGGGTGTTGTTCTTGGTGGATCGGGCGAATCTGGGCGTTCAGGCGGTGCGGGAGTTCGAGGGGTTCGACACGCCTGATGACGGCCGCAAGTTCACCGAGTTGTACAACGTGCGCCGGCTCACGTCGTCGCGTCTGGACATGGCCGCCGAGGGGGCCACGAAGGTGCACGTGTTGACGATCCAGCGGTTGTATTCGCTGTTGCGGGGCGAGGAGTTGGACGACGCCCTCGATGAGCAGTCCGGTGGCGACATGGCGCCCGAGCAGCCCGTCGAGGTCGTCTACAACCCGAAGGTGCCCGTCGAGTCCTATGACGTGATCGTCGTCGACGAGTGCCATCGCTCCATCTATGGGGTGTGGCGGCAGGTGTTGGAGTATTTCGACGCGTTCATCGTCGGCCTGACCGCCACGCCGGGCATCCAGACCCATGCCTTCTTCCAGCAGAATCTCGTGACCGAGTACGGCCATGCCGAGGCGGTGGCGGATCGGGTGAACGTGGACTTCGACGTGTTCCGGATCCGCACCGAGATCACCGAGGGCGGCGGGGCGGTGCCGGCGGGATTCGTGACGAAGTTCCGCGACCGCCTGACCCGAAGCCAGCGCCTCGAGCGCATCGACGCGGAGGTGGACTACGACGCCGCCGAGTTGGATCGCCGGGTCGTGGCGACCGATCAGATCCGCACCGTCACAGCGACGCTGCGGGACTCGCTGCCGGTGATGTTCCCCGACCGCAAGCGGCGCGCCGACGGCCTTCTCGCCAACGTCCCCAAGACGTTGATCTTCGCCAAGGACGACAGCCACGCCGACGACATCGTGCAGATCGTGCGGGCCGAGTTCGGCTTGGGCAACGAGGCGGCGGTGAAGATCACCTACCGGTCCGGGGACTCGGGCCAAGGGTCCGACGAGTTGCTGGCGCAGTTCCGCAACGCCTACAACCCCCGCATCGCGGTGACCGTGGACCTCATCGCCACCGGCACCGACGTGAAACCCATCGAGTGCGTGGTGTTCATGCGGCGAGTGCGCAGCCGCAACTACTTCGAGCAGATGAAGGGCCGCGGCGTGCGGGTCATCGACCCCAACGACCTGCGGGCCGTCACGCCCGACGCCACGGTGAAGGACCGGTTCGTGCTCGTGGACGCCGTCGGGGTGACCGACGACGACCTGCACGACACCGTGCCGCTGGAGCGCAACCGCCACGAGAGCTTCGACAAGTTGCTGAGCCGCGTCGGGCTCGGCTCTACCGAGGAGGCCACGGTGTCGTCGGTGGCGTCGCGCCTGGCCCGCCTCGACCAGCGCATGACCGCCGAGGACCGCGCCGAGGTGGAGAAGATCGCCGGGATGAGCCTCAGCGCGCTCGCGCACCAACTCGTCGAGGCGCTCGACCCCGACCGCCACGTGCAAGCGGCCGCCGAAGCCGCCGGCACCGACGACCCCACACCCGAGCAGATCGCCGCCGCCCGCGAGCAGATCGTCCGC
>JGI24795J26692_1001157_pt1 | contig 14154 bp, 12 predicted proteins | sample PinacodermBB_FD_26692 | JGI IMG/M metagenome (IMG submission 26692)
AAACTACCGGACTCGCCCTTACCTTGCGCTAGAAGTCTGATAGCAGTTTCGCCTTTCATAAAGCAAAAGACGCAGTTGCCGAGCGCGGACTCGATCCCGAGGTCGTAAGACTGGTCTGACCAAAAACGTTCAACAACGGGTTCGTCCCATCCCGCGTCATACAGCGGCGCAACAATAGACTCGCCCGCGGGATGCGAGTCGTGGCGACACTTACTCCCGGTCGCTCCATCTGCCAACATAGCCTCAAACATAGCCCTGCGGACGCGTTTCTGCTCGTCGGCTCGAAGACCGAGAAGTGTGACATAGCGCGTCGGTGTACCGGTTTTACCAAACAAATCAGATTTCGGTCGCGAATTGTCGCTGCGGTTCGGGGCAACAACAGTAAAATCCGACCAATACTGCGCTGGGCGCATCCACGGACGGCTGTACGCGAACTCACGGATTGACTTGATCTCTTCGTACGACATACGCACGCCACCGTAACGTGCTGCCGCTTTATCGGGTGACAACAGGCTACGGCCGTGTTCATGTCCAGCGAGGCCAGGGCCAGGGCCTCCGCCGAGCCAGTCTGAAATCAACTCTATGCCGGGCAACACCTTAAGCTCTTGGGTGCAGAACCTCATCTTTCGGTTTGGAATCATCCCCTTCAAAGAGGACATTTCCTCAAACGCGGTCCCGTCTGAACTGTACCCAGGGGTAGCAGGATCATCGTTGGGTTTCGCCTCAGAGCGCGTCACTAGACGATACGTGGAAGTGCGCGTCCACCCTTGTCGGGACGCGACCTCAACGGTGCAGAACTCGTACCACAGACACGGTATGCCGTGTTCAGTTTCAATCTCCTCGCACACCTTCGCGGCAAACTTGTAGGTTTCGGCGTGCTCGGCTGTTGTGTTGGCGAACAAGACAAGATCGCCGCGGTGAGGATCGAGCAGCCCATTCCGTGCCAGCAGAAGCGTCATCGCGGCCGATGATCTCCCGCCTGAGAATTTCACGATGTGAGGCAATTGGACCTGAGCAGGATCCGGATAGCTGGGTAGCGAGAATCGGCGCGCCTCCAATAGCGTAGCCGACCTAACCATGCTGATAGCTTACCCCGACACCATCTGCGCCCCAACCACAATGTCGGACCGAAGGTCGAAAACCCAACGGACTGCGGTCGCGGACGTTTCGTCGGAACAACGCGTCGGCGCGTACCTGCGGCAGCTAATGTGGTGGACTTCGTGGTCGCCGTTGAGTTGAATGTTTATGTGGAGAATGCACCGGGACATATGGGCTACCGTTGAAGAATGGAGCACACACTCCGCAACGACTACGCACACGGACATTCCGCAAAGGTGAATCACCCCACTGCCTACGGCTTCGTGTTTCACGCCGTCTGGGTGCTGATCTCGGTTCAGTCACGCGCCTTTATTGGGTGTCGCGCGGGAGATGTATAGTGACGATGTGACCCACGTACTTGGAACTGTGACTCGTGTAAACGGTGGCGCACGACGTCGTGATCCGTTGCCGCGAGGGGTTCAAAACGCGGTGACGTTCGGGCTGGTTCTTGATGCCGTTGGACGCTGCTGATGGAGATAGTTGCTTTGACGGTTCTGGTCGTGGTGTTATGCGTCGCGGTGTGCATAGCGACAGCAGAGGTGCTGAAGAGACGCTGGTTCCCCGAAGGGACACGTTCAGTCACCTACACCACGAACAACATCGGCGACAGGCCGCGTTGGGCTCTCACCCCCACGTCAGTGCAGCGACTGTTTGAACCGCTGCCTAGCAACTCCTCTGACGCTCACCAAACCTACGAAATGGTCGTCAAACCAACAAGGAACACTGTCGAAATCCTGATATTCGACGAGCAAGGGATCGGTGAGTACACGAAACTGTCAGACGGCCCGAGAGTGGGCGACATTTACCTCGGGGTCGTCGCCGAAGTACGAAGCGGACTGAACGCAGCGTTCGTGGATATCGGCGAAAAAACTCACGCTTTTGTCGAGATGTTCGCGACAGACGTGTCGGACATGTCAGTCGGGGATCGGTTGGTTTGCCAGATCACCCACTTCCAGCGCGGCTCAAAATCGTTCAAAGCGCGAGACCGACTCGTGCTAGATGGCTACTACATGTCCATCACACAGGACAGCTCAACAATATCCGTCCAACATTTGCAGGATCACATCCGACGCGGCGACGTACAACGGCTCATTTGGGAGATGCGTCAACGCTGCAAGGAACGCAACGTCGGCCTTGACATCCCCAAAGACATCGGGTCGTCGCGAGAGAAGGCATACCTCAAAGACCTCGGAGCGTTGCTAAGCAAACTCCGCGACTACCAAACGGCAACCAATGACCCGAGCGTGAAAGCACCGACACGGCTGTCGCACACCGAACCACACGAAGCAGCCCTAGACCTGATCCAGAACGCGTTGGTGTCAACACCGAAACCGTTCAGGTTCGTGACTGTTGTAGGTGGATGGAGTTCACGGTTCATCAAAGATTTCGAGAAACGCCAGAAACGCTACCCCGACAGCGCCGTCGCGTCGGTGAAATTCCGTCGCAAATGCCCGTATCGCAGACACCACCTTGAAGAACCTTTGGCCACTGTACGAAAAGACCTGTCGTCCAAGTCGCTGCTGCTCACCACACCCAGTGGTGGCACGGTGATAATCGAATCCACCACCGCCTGCACAACAATCGACATCAACAGCAACCGCGCCCGACGCAACCCCAAAGAAACACAAGAAGCGTTCCTGGTACGCATCAACGAAGAGTCCACAGCCGCCATCGCGAGAGCGTTGAGGTTGTTGAACATTGGAGGGATTATCGTCATCGACTACATCAATGTTGAGGGCGATGGCAATTCGACCGGTGTGTCCACACGCGCCCGCTTGCGCAATCACCTCGAAACCCAAATTAACGAACAGGTGCCTCTTCTGGCGGGAAGTCGCCCGCCCAAAGTCGAAGTCGGCGATATCAGCGAATTGTCGGGTGTGCTCGACATGGTAAGGCAGCGACTGGGGTATTCGCTGTGGCAAGAAATCCGGCCGTGTGCGCCTGAGGGTGGGTAGGTGGGGTGAAGGTCCGCGGTTGAACAGGAGGGATCCCCCTTGATCGGTGCTGTACCTATGCGAGAAACCGGAGGTTCGGTGTGGAAGTTGAATCTCGGGTTGTTCGTAGTGGTTCCGCATAGGTATATGTGGGGTGCTTTGAATATATTTTTGTTTTATGTTGGTGAATGGGTTGCAATGATGTTTATGTTATACTAATGTTATTTCTGACAGCCTCGTAGCCGGGTTTACGGCTTCCAAATTGCGAAATCTATTGCATTTAGTGAGGCTGCATGACTAATCATAGTCCAATTCCAATTCCAGAACCGGTTGGCTCGATGCCTGATATCCCTACAACACCAAATGATGAGGAGTTCTCTTCTTACGAGTCTGCTGGTGGGGTGGCCGAAACTGCCTCTGCGCGTTCGTCGCCTGCGTTGTGGCGGACGGTTAGCCGTTCGGCAGTTCGTGAGGTTGTTGAGCAACCGTTGTTGGTGTTGATTAGCACGTTGATTGTGGCGTTGTTGGGGACCGCGTTTGTGAACCTAAACAACAGTGTCGGACTGCTTGAGAGCCGCATTGATCGTATAGAGGTGCGGATAGACCGTCTATGTGCCTAGTGTTTCTCTACCAAATTCGCCAAATTGATGAAGTAAAACCCCAGTTCAGAAGGTTGCGCGCCGAGCGAAATCGGCAAATCGCGCCAGTCACGTAGGGGCGGTTGGTCGACTTGATGATCGCCGATTCGCAGGGCACGCAGGCCGAACAGAGGATCGCGTCCGCCGAGGCATCCTGAAAACACGACCACGAACCCGGTTCCAGCAACCCAAATCCCACGTTTACGCGCTGGGCCAGAGAGTCGGGACTAAAGGGCCGGTCGCCTCGGTTCTGCGTAAGGCCAAACGCATGCATCAAGGTGGTAGTAACTGAGTTCCTACGTTCGTAGCATTATCAGTATGAAAGTGAGTGTGAACCNTCCGGACGAAGACTTGCGGTTCCTTGCCGATTATTCCGAAGCGCACGGCGGCCTATCGCGCTCGGGAGCCGTGCNGCGGGCTGTTAGGCTTCTTCGCACATCGCAGTTGTCGCAGAGTTACGCCGATGCGTTCGAAGAGTGGGACGACGACGAGTCCCACCTGTGGGACACTGCGGTTGCGGACGGGCTCGCCGCTAACTGATGCGCCGCAGCGAGTTTCGCGGTGGATCAATTCGTTACACGGTTTCGTCAAGCCGCCGGAGGGGTATGATTCTCGATGTCCTCATCGACATAGGTGACCGTCATGAACTTGATACGCGAGGCACTCAAGGTGACGATCGTTACATCCTCAAGAGTAACCGACTCCGAATCGTCACTCGGACGGTAGCTAATCGGAGCTGCTAGGGCGATCTCGCGATCGGGCGTCTCCTTGACTGTCGCGTTGTAGGTCCAAAGCGTGCCACCGACGTAGGTACCGTCTGTAAGTTCACAGCCAACGTAGATTTGGTGCTTCTTTGCGTGTTCAAATACTCTCGACCACGCCGATTCGTACGCATGCCTGCCACCGGCTCGCGGAAGGTATCGGCCCCCGCAGTAAGCGAGGCCCGTAGCGAACGCCAAGACGGCGAAGGTCCAAAATGCCATGTACGGCAGATGCTCACGGAAGTAGGGCCCGGGTGTGCGAAGCAATTGTCCTACATCCGCAGTGTGGTCGGGGGCTACCCATCGCAATAGACCAAAGGTTGACAATCCGACAGATATTGCGATTATGCCAGCGAAGACGAGCGAGACGGTTTCGCGAAATCCGGCCAACTCCCGAGTCGGTCGCTGCGACTCACGCCCGAGCTGATAGCCAAGTCCAGGGACAACGACGAGGAGTATCGTCAACCCAAGAACTGATGTTGGCACAGTCTATTTCTTGGATTTCGGTGGCGGTGGTGGGGCCGGCCGTTTCTGGCCCACAGGAGGGGTTGGGCAATTCGGGGCATATTTCTGCCCGCGGACCTGCTGGTTCCCGGCGGACCGACGGGGTGTACGAGAAGATGTCTTCCTGCTCATCGGGTGTACTCCTTTACTTCCTGCCTGAAAGCATACACGACAATGATGCTCGGTCGTCCAATTATCTCATTTGCCGTTCAACCACGCGGGGTGATTACTACCAGTTCTTGGGTCGTGGGACTCGGCATCGGGGAGCACTGGGACTGAGCGGCGGCGGCCCACTACTTGAGCCAGGAGACGGGTGCCGTCGGGGGTGGTCGCAATTCCCATGGCGCGCCGTCGAAGGCTCTAGTGCGTCGATCTTTCCTCGGGTGAGACCTTTGACCTTGGGGTGCTTTGAATATATCTCTGTTTTATGTTGGTGAATGGGTTGCAATGATGTTTATGGTAGACTAATGTCGTTTCTGACAGCCTCGTAGCCGGGTTTACGGCTTCCAAATTGCGAAATCTATTGCTTTTAGTGAGGCTGCATGACTATTCATAGTCCAATTCCAATTCCAGAACCGGTGGGCTCGATGCCTGATATCCCTACAACACCAAATGCTGAGGAGTTGTCTTCTCACGCGTCTGCTGGTGGGGTGACCGAAATTGGCTCTGCGCGTTCGTCGCCTGCGTTGTGGCGGACGGTTAGGCGTTCGGCAGTTCGTGAGGTTGTTGAGCAACCGTTGTTGGTGTTGATGGGCACGTTAATTGTGGCGTTGTTGGGTATCGCGTTTGTGAACCTCAACAACAGTGTCGGTCTGCTCGACAGTCGCATTGATCGCGTAGAGGTGCGGATAGACCGTTTAGAAGACAACCTGAGCTCCCGTTTCGCCGCGCAAGACGCAGAGTTTGAAACCAAGTTCGCGGAGTTAGACGCAAAGTTTGAAGCCAAGTTCGACGAGTTTGAAGCCAAGTTCGACGAGTTTGAAGCCAAGTTCGACGAGTTAGACGCAAAGTTTGAAGCCAAGTTCGAAGTCTTGGATGGGAAGATTGATGAACTCAATTTGAAGATGACGGCCTTGATAGCGGCACTAAACGCAACAACGCAAGTTGAAGCCGCGCTAGACGGCAAGTTGCTCAATCCCGAAAGCGAACCTGCGCCCTCCTCCGAAGACAACAACCCCTAAGTCGCCCAAACCAGACGCGAGTCCGCGATACCACCTAGGCGCCGTGGGTTTATGACTATGTTGAGGTGTTCGACTTTTGCGATGGCGTGGGCTCCAGTGCGAAGTGGAAGGGGTCTTTGTTTGTTGTGGTTTCGTGGATCGGGAGGTGTTCGGGGGGCGTTGAGGTGCAAATTTTGGTAGCCAGAACTTGCTCAGAAATGTATTTGCGATGTTCTTTGAGTGCGGCTAACGCAAGTTCTGAGGCGGTTATGACCCAAACCTCGATACGGTCGGTGACCACCAGATCTTGCGCGCGGCGAGCGTTTTGAATCTCCCGCACAATGTCTCGAGCTAACCCCTCCGACTCGAGTGCCGCGGTGACCTTAGTGTCGATGCTGACCACCGCATCATTGGAACGTAAAGCCGCAGCCACCACCCCGTGAGGAGATTCCAACACGATTTCATATTCTTGATCGGTTAGAACCTGGTTGGCCACCAAAACAGTGCCGTCATCGTTGGCTTGCCAGTCGCCTTTACGGGCAGCGGCGAACACTGACTGCACGGCCGAACCCAAGCGAGGGCCAAGTGCCTTACCGTCGGGCCGCAAAACTAACCGTGCTAGGTCACCCAACTCGTTGGTGAGATGAACGTTCTTGACGTTGATCTCCTCCGCAAGCAATTCGGTAAACGGTTCGAGCGTGTTTGCGTCTCGGCCTGCGACCGTGACCGAACTTAAAGGCAAACGCACCCGCAAACCCTCGTTCTCGCGCAACCGCAAGCCAGTAGACGCAACATCTCGGAGCCGGTCCATAGTCGTGACCAGCGAATCGTCAGCATCGAAATCATCCACCGATGGCCAATCGCAAAGATGCACCGATGGTTTGGCATGCTCATCGTTTTTGGTAAGACCCAACCAGATTTCTTCAGCGATCATCGGTAAAAAAGGCGCGCTTACCTGCACCACCGTAAGCAGCACGGTATACAAAGTATCGAGCCCGGCCAGATCCGCGCCGCTACTGTCCACACCCCAAAAGCGGTCCCTAGAACGGCGAATATACCAGTTGTTGAGCGCGTCAATGAAGGCACGAACCGCGTTGGTTGCACCAGCGAGATCATATTTGTCCATGCACGCTTCGGTCTCGGCGATTAATTCACGTGTCTTGGCGAGAATATAGCGATCTAACAATTCGCTGCTGTCGGTGCGGAAAGTCGCCCGATAATTTTCAACGTTTGCGTAGAGCGTGAAAAACGAATAAGCGTTCCAGATCGGCAGAATGACTTGGCGAACAACCTCATCAATGGCTTGATCGGAGATGCGGGCATCGCCACCCCGCACAATGTTGGACGACATAAAATACCAGCGCAAAGCATCAGCGCCCTGTGCTGCAAAAATGTCATCCGGTTCGGTGTAGTTCCGAAGTTTCTTAGATAATTTGGCACCGTCTTTGGCGAGTAATATTCCGTGACATATCACGTTTTGGAACGCCGGCCGATCAAACAATGCACCAGCTAACACATGCAAAGTGTAGAACCAACCGCGTGACTGATTGATGTACTCAACAATGAAATCCGCTGGAAAATGGTCGTCAAACCATTCTTTATTCTCAAACGGATAATGCACCTGAGCGAACGGCATGGCACCCGACTCGAACCAACAATCAAGCACTTCAGGCACTCGCCGCATTGTCGACTTGCCGCTCGGGTCATCGGGGTTAGGGCGAACCAACTCATCAATGAAAGGACGGTGCAGGTCGGTTGGGCGCACCCCAAAGTCGGCTTCTAGTTCGCTAAGGCTGCCATACACGTCGGTTCGGGGAAAATCTGGGTTATCGCTAACCCAAACCGGGATTGGCGAGCCCCAAAATCGGTTACGTGAAATCGACCAATCTCTTGCACCCTGGAGCCACATCCCAAACCGGCCATCACGTATATGACTCGGAACCCAATTGATTTCTTGGTTCGTTTCGAGCAGCCGATCACGGATCGCCGTGACCTTCACATACCAACTTGGCATAGCCCGATAAATGATTGGGGTGTCGGTGCGCCAACAGTGCGGATAGTTATGCACATAACTATCGTGACGTACCAGAAGGCCTTTTTCGCTGAGTTGCTTGATGATCAAAGCGTTGGCTTTAAGCACATTGATCCCCGCCCAGTCGCGCACCTCCGCAGTGAACCGACCCGAATCATCAACCGGCACCACCGTGCCGATACCGGCGGCGGTTACTAGGCGTTGGTCATCTTCGCCGAAACCTGGGGCCATATGCACAACACCGGTGCCGCCGGCGGTATCTATGAAGTCGCCTTGCAGGATGACGAACGCTCGGTTAGTGCCGTGACGGGGGTTTTGCGGATCGACCTTGGCCATATCAGCAAAGAAATCAAACAGCGGTGCGTAAGTGCGGCCCACTAGATCAGAACCTTTGATGGTGCCGACTTGGGTGCTATCTTCGAGTTGGCGGTCATAGTTGGGCAGCGCGGCTTCACTCAACACGAAACGGTTGCCGTCTTTATTTGCCATCACCACGTACTTGAGTTCAGGGTCAACGCTTAGGGCCAAATTTGATGGCAAGGTCCACGGTGTGGTCGTCCATGCCAGAATGAACACCTTGCTATCGTGAGCGGTGGCCGTTGAATGGGGAATGCCACTCGGGTCTTCTAACTCGAATGCCACGGTTATGGCTGGGTCTTGGCGCGGTCGGGTTGCGTCATCAAGACGGATCTCGTGGTTGGATAGGGGAGTTTCTGCACCCCAACTATAAGGCAACACTCGGGTTGATTGGTAGATCAAACCTTTTTCCCAGAGTTGTTTGAAAGCCCACATCACCGATTCCATGTAGTCCAAATCCATGGTTTTGTAGTCGTTGTGGAAGTCCACCCAACGAGCTTGGCGGGTGACCGTTTTCTCCCATTCTTGGGTGTATTTCAGAACTGATCTACGACAGTAGTCGTTGAATCTCTCAATACCGTACTCAATAATTGAGGCTCGCCCAGCTACCGGCAACTCCTTTTCGGCTTCCATTTCTGCGGGTAGACCATGGCAGTCCCAACCAAACCGCCTCTCCACACGGTGTCGCTTCATCGTAAAGTATCGCGGTACCACATCCTTGACGTAGCCAGTGAGCAGATGCCCGTGATGCGGCAGGCCATTGGCAAACGGTGGGCCGTCATAAAACACGAATTCGTTGTCGCTACGGCGTTGTGCAATGGATGCCTGAAAGGTTTGGTTGGTCTCCCAATATTCGATTATGCGTTGTTCGATGCTTGGCAAATCTGCTTTGCCAACATGGGGATATGGTTTGGATTCGATTTTGCCGTCAACTGCCTCTGTCATAATGTCAAAGGTTATCGTTTGGCGTTAGGCTTAGTGAGTGCGCCGTTTCCTTGTCGACACCGACACTGCAAGTGACGATGCCGTTGCGTTACTTATGGCACTGCGCCACCCCGACATTATCGTTGAAGCGATTACGGTGGTGGCGGGCAATGTCGGGTTACAGCAAGCGGTGCAAAACGCACTTTACACAACGGAAGTTTGTGGTGCTGACACACCGGTCTACTCCGGTGCTCAGGCACCGTTGTTGCGTGATTTGCAGATGGCCCAAGATGTACATGGGATAGACGGCATGGGCGATGCTGGTTTACCCTTGGAGGGGCGGGTGCCTGCTGTCGGGCGTGCCCCCCAAATCCTTGTCGACAAGATCCTTGGCGCGCCCGGTGAAATAACTTTGGTGGCTTTGGGTCCATTGACCAATGTTGCCATTGCGGTGCTCTTAGCGCCAGAGATTGCCTCAACTGTTGAACGCCTAGTGGTAATGGGTGGCACCGGGATCGGCGGCCCGGGAAACGTGTCGGTTATGGCCGAATACAACTTTTGGGCCGACCCTGAGGCTGCGGCGATCGTAACCCGAGCCGGTTTTCCAATCGAGTTTGTGGGTTGGGATATTTCGATTGCTTCGGCGGTGGTGGATGCTCAACGTCAGCAGCAACTCCACGAGCTAGACACTGATCTCTCAAGGTTCGCGCTGAAGATTTCGCAGGTAGTTCGGCGGTTTGCGTTGGAGCGTGGGTTAGCTGGCGATGACCTGCCAGATCCCATCGCCATGGCGCACGCCATCAACCCGAGCGTGGCCACCATGAGGCGATTGGCTGTTGACATCATGGTCGGTGATGGCCCTCAACGAGGTGTAATGGAGGTCGACCAATTGGGGTTTGGTGATATTGAACCCAATGTGAATGTCGTCACCCATTACCCTAGCGAGGATTTCTTCTCGCTCTTGTTCTCGACCCTGCGCAGCTAAACCTCAACCAAACCTCAACGCAGTTCTGTTGACCCTGTGCTAAAGCCCGGTGCTAAGCCCTGTGCTATAGCCCTAGTTGCTCGGGGGTTCCTTCGTCGCGAGGACGTTGCTCTATTGCTGCCGGCTCGTCGATTTGCTTAGCTCCCGAGTCGACACCTAATGCCTCGAATTTCTGTGCTCGGGGTATGACCCTACTGCGAAGCGAACCAACGCTGCGATTGTAAGCATCAACCGCACGGCCCAAACCCTTACCCACACCATCAACATGGTCGGCATAGACCCGCAAGCTGTCGTAAAGATCGGCACCTGCCTGAGCGATCTTTTCTGCGTTTTCTTGAATATCTTGACGCTGCCACGCCAACGCCACCGTCTTCAAAAAAGCCAACAATAAACCTGGGGTGGCGATTAGCACCCCGTGGGTGCGCCAAGCGTCTTCCCACAGCATTGGCCGCACATCCATGGCCTCATCAAGTATTGGATCGGCTGGCACGAACATCACAACGAACTCGGGTGAACCAGCCACTACAGCGGAGTATTTTCTGTTGCCCAGAGTCTTGGCGTGGTCAAACAGCGTGGCCGCGTGAGCGTTGAGGGAGCGTTTTTTGCTCTCCTCATCGGCTGCTTCGTGCGCTTGGAGGTAAGAATCCATGGGGGTTTTGGCATCAATGACTACCTTGGCACCGTTGGGAATGCGCACCACCGCATCGGGCCGCCCCTTACCTTGATCGGTGTCGACGGTTACCTGTTCGTTATAGTCAATGTGTTTGCTTAGACCCGACAGTTCCAGAATGTTGCGAAGCTGTTGCTCACCCCATTTTCCTCGCAGGGTAGACGATCGCAACGCTTCGCTGAGGCTCTTGGTCGTGGAATGCAAATGGCCGACCTGCTCTTTCAAGCTCGCATAAGCACCCTCGCGCTCCTTTTCGATTTTTCCGACCTGCTGTTCGAATTTGGCTAGGTTGTCCTTTACTGGTTTGACCAGCTCATCAATAGCCTGCTCGCGTTGGCGTAAACTGGCTTCGCTGAGTTTCTTCTGGTTCTCGAACTGCTCCCGAGCGTGTTTGAGAAAAGCTTCGCTGTTGGCTTTGGTCACGTCGTCAGCAATGCCTTTGAATTTGGTTTCTAGCTCTTTGTTGACCTTGGTGATTTCTTCAATACGTGCAGCGTGTGCGGCTTGGTCGGCCTTGGCTTCGGCGAGGTCTCCTAGTGCCGCTTCACGCTCTGCACGCACCGAAGCCAACTCCACAGCAAGCCCATCTCGTTCACTGCTTGTTTCAGCCAACCGCTGATTTCGCTCTTGGAGCTTGACTTTGTGGGCCGCGACCTGAGACCAAAAATAGGCTATGCCGATGAGCGAGAACACTAAGGCGATGATGAGAAATATTTCCATGGCCCAAACCATAGTGGGTAGGTGTGACAGTCCCCCTAGTGAGTGGGTGCGCCTGCGGTTCCGTCCCGACCGTCGGTTCCGTCCCCGTTAGCCGGGTCTGTGGCCTCATCCAAATCCATGGCACGTTCTTTGTCGTACCTAAGCGCTTGCCACTTTTCGGCTGCGGCGCGATAGGTGGCTTCGGCTTCAGCGCGTTGAGTGGAAGAGGTGTCTTTGGCCAACTTCTTGACGGCTGCGGCTGCATCGTTCTTAGCTTGTTCCGCCTTTTTCAGGCGTTTTTGTCGAACGGTGCGTTCGCGATCGGCTGCAACGTACTCGTTGAAGAGGGTAAGCGCTGCGGTGGTTTCGTCATCAAGATTGATTTTGGCCATTGGTCTATTGTGCCTTGTGGAACGTGGAAAGCATATAGCTTAGGCTTGGTGAACCCTATGACCGCGTTCGCTGCGCATGTCAAAAGCGATCTTGACCGCCCCGAGGCGACCAGCTTCGAAGGCATGCGTGAGGGCATCTCGGTAACGGGCGAGTGGGTAGGTTGCTGACAGCATTTTGTCGAACGGTACCTTGGCGGCCAACTCGAAAGCCAACTCGAAGCTCGTGGTAACCCTTCCGTTGCTTAGCGTTTCGGTTCCGTAGGTGTACGCACCCACAATTTCGGTCTCGCGATGCCAAAGCGGGGTCAGGTCGATATCTATCACGCCTGGCATACCTAGCAAGACGACGCGGCCTCGAGGTCGGCACAACCCAATAGCGTCACTTATTGAGGCCGCCGAACCAACCGCATCAATCACTACGTCAGCCCCTCCAGAGAGCCGATTACCGATCAAAAAAGAGCCGCTGGCACGCCGTACTGCACGGCTCAACTCAGACGGCTTACACACCAGATCTGCTCCGAACTCGGCGGCGAGGTCTTGTTGCTGCGGGTATTTGGCGCCCACCATGATTCGTTGCGGTTCGCTGAGCTGGCGTAAGGCCGCAATGGTTACCAAGCCCATCGTGCCGGCACCGATCACCGCTACCGTGTCACCGGCGTTGACATTGGCTCGCAGTGCTGCGTGTATGCCTGCCGCTAGGGGCTCAATGAGGACTGCGGTTTCGTCACTCATCGTCTCGGGTACNTCATGGATTTGGCTGTCGTGGGCCACGAATTCGGTTGCCCAGCCACCACCGGTGCTATTGCAGAAGCCGGTTTGCAGCCCTGGTTTTAGATGCCCGCAAGTGAGGTGACGGTAATCGTTGCCATCCGCGGGCGCGGCACCTTCAGCGGGCAAAGCAAAACCCCGCGCGGCGTGGCCCAATACCGGCTCAATGAGGACTCTGCGGCCGTCGGCGCACTCACCAACGATCTCATGGCCGAGCACAAAAGGGAACGAAACGAAGTCTTCAAAGTAGCGCGAGGACCGCCCGTCTATTGTTGCAAGGTCGCTGCCGCAGATGCCCGATAGGCGCGGCCACACTCGATGCCACGTGTCATCTGGCAATTCGGGGGGCTTGTCGTCAACTAAAGAAAGCGGGCCAACCGTGGCTCCTGCGCCGGGGCGTAGTTTTGCTGCTGCCATCGCCGCAACATATTTGAAGTCACTGCGGTTGAAACGAAGCGCTTGCACAGCCCTGAGGTTAGCAGCGGCGAACACGGCTACGGCTTAGGCGTTGCCCAAAGATGTACATTGCATGGCCCAAAATATGGCCCCAAAACAGTAATTTCCCTCGATGGATGGCAACTCTGGGTCAAGTGTGGCAAAGTGGGTGGCGATGGCGAGTTCCAGGGAGCACGCAAAGCGTACCGATATCAGCGAATTATCAGCGAGTGAACTAGAAAAGCACGTTGATTTGCTGTTGATCAAGGCCTGCGAAACCCCGCATTCCCCCAACGATAGCCTCCGTGAAATTGGGGTGCTTTGGGTGATTAGCGAGTTTGAGAAGTCGCTCGGGATCAGGCTGCTTAGGCCCGGTGATGGCGATGCCGACCATTTCTACACGGTTTCGGCGTTGAGCCAAGTATTGCACGATGAGATAAGAGCTCGCATACCGACAACCCGAAGCTAAAGAACTGGGTACCTTGGCTCCCGTTCGCCGTCCCCACCGTTGCGTAGGTCATCGTTCAGATGTGTTCTGGCGCGGGAGAGCTTTCCGCGCCGCCCTCCACTTTTCCTATGCAAGAGCGCGGGCGACCGCAAGTGCTATCGGTGGTTGCGGCAGGGTGTCGTGTAGTCGTGTTTTGCTGGGTTCCAGTTGTGGAGTTTTCGGGGCGTGTGGTTGAGGACACCTCGGCTGTGTTGAGGGTACGGGTCGTGTCGACCCAGACGCGGGTTGCGTGCCCGCATTGCGGGTTCAAGTGCCGTAAGGTTCATGACATTCGAGAGCGGCGGGTACG
>JGI24795J26692_1001198_pt1 | contig 13853 bp, 7 predicted proteins | sample PinacodermBB_FD_26692 | JGI IMG/M metagenome (IMG submission 26692)
ATAGCCAGTGCCCGCTCCAGATTGTCCGTGCCTCCCATTGTGCGGAGCAGCTTGGCAAGGCCCAATTCAATGTTCTTGTCATCACAGGGGGTGTGCGGCACGCCTTTGGCAGCCCGGGTTCGTAATCGCGTAAATATGCCCAGTGCCCGCTCCAGGTTGTCCGCACCTCCTGTAGCCTGGAGTAAAAAACCCAGGGCCAGCTCAATAGTCTCGTCATCACAGGGGGTGTTGGCCTGCCCTTTGGTGGCCCGGATGCGCAGCCTTGTAAAAATAGCCAGCGCCTGCTCCAGATACTCAGGCCCCCCCATAAGCTGGAGACACCGGCCGAGCGCTATTTCAATCTCCTTGTCATCGCAGGGAGTGTCCAGCCTTCCTCCGGCGGCCCGGGTGCGCAACCGGGTATAGATGGCCAGTGCCTTCATTATGTTGTCCGTGCCGCCCGTGCGCTCAAGGTGCCTGCCAAGGGTCAACTCAATATTCTGGTCATCGCAAGGGGTGTCCACCCTGCCCCCGGCGGCCCGGGTGCGCAGCCGGGTATAGATGGCCAGTGCCTTTTCCATGTTGTCTGTGCCCCCCATGAGTTCGAGGTGCCTGCCAAGCGCCAGCTCAATCTCCTTGTCGTTACAGGCAGTGTTGGCTTGTCCCCGGGCCGCCTGGCTGCGCAGCCGGGTAAAAATAGCCTGTGCGCACTCCATGTTGTGGGCGCCTCCTGTCGTCTGGAGCAAAATGGCAAGACTCAGTTCAATATTCCTGTCATCACAGGGCGTGTTTTCCTGTCCGCCAGCGGCCTGGGTGCGCAACCGGGTATAAATGGCCAGCGATTTTTCCAGGTTGTCTGTGCCCCCCATACACTGGAGGTGTCTTGCAAGGGTGAGCTCGATGTCCTTGTCACCACAGGGGGTATTCTCCCTCCCCCTGGCGACCAGGGCACGCAGCCGGGTATAGATGGCCAGTGCCTGCTCCATGTTTGCCCTGCCTCCCATTGCCTGGAGCAGCCTGCCAAGGGCCAACTCAATTTCCTTGTCATTGCAGGGCGTGTCCGCCAGGCCTTTGGCAGCCCGGGTGCGCCACCGGACAAGAATGTCCCGGGCCTGCTCCAGATTGTCCAGGCCCCCCAATTTCTGCAGGTTTCTGGCAAGGGCCAACTCAATCTCCCGGTCATCGCAGGGCGTGCCCGGCTGGCCCCTGGCGGCCCGGGTACGTAGCCGGGTATAGATGTCCCGGGCTTGTTCCAGATTGCTCATGCCCCCCATGAGTTCGAGGTGCCTGCCAAGCGTCAATTCGATCTTTTTGTCGTCACGGCGGCTGGCTGGCTGGCCCTGGGCGGCCCGGGTGCGCAACCGGGTATAGATGGCCTGCGCCTTGAGCATGTTGTCCGTGCCGCCCATGCGCTCAAGATGTCTGCCGAGGGTCAACTCAATATTCTGGTCATCGCAAGGGGTGTCCACCCTGCCCCCGGCGGCCCGGGTGCGCAGCCTTGTGTAGATGGCCAGTGCCTTTTCCATGTTGTCTGTGCCCCCCATGAGTTCGAGGTGTCTGCCAAGCGCCAGCTCAATCTCCTTGTCGTCACAGGCGATGTTGGCTTGTCCCCGGGCCGCCTGGGCGCGCAGCCGGGTAAAAATAGCCAATGCGCACGCCATGTTGTGGGCGCCTCCTGTCGCCTGGAGCACAATGGCAAGGCGCAGTTCAAGATTCCTGTCCTCACAGGGCGTGTTTTCCTGTCCGCCAGCCGCCTCGGTGCGCAGCCGGGTATAAATAGCCAGCGACTTTTCCAGGTTGTCTGTGCCCCCCATAAGCTGGAGATGTCTTGCAAGGGTGAGCTCTATCTCCTTGTCACCACAGGGGATATTCTCCCTCCCCCCGGCGACCAGGGTACGCAGCCGGCTAAAGATGGCCAGCGCCTGCTCCATGTTGTCCCTGCCTCCCATGACCTGGAGCAGCCTGCCAAGGGCCAATTCAATTTCCTTGTCATTACAGGGCGTGTCCGGCAAGCCTTTGGCAGCCCGGGTGCGCCACCGGGTGAAGATGTCCCTGGCCTGCTCCAGATTGTCCAGGCCCCCCAATTTCTGAAGGTTCCTGCCAAGGGCCAACTCAATCTCCCGGTCAGCGCAGGGGGTGCCCGGCTGGCCCCGGGCGGACCGGGTACGCAGCCGGGTATAGATATCCCGGGCTTGTTCCAGATTGCTCATGCCCCCCATGAGTTCGAGGTGCCGGCCAAGAGTCAATTCGATATTTTTGTCGTCACAGGGGGTGGCTGGCTGGCCCCGGGCGGCCCGGGTGCGCAGCCGGGTATAGATGGTCAGTGCCCGTTCCATGTTGTCAGAGCCGCCCAGGTCCTGCAGTATCCTGCCAAAGGCCAGACCATGCGTCTTGCACTCCTTGTCAGTCAGGCTGCGCTTGACATACAGCTGTTCAAACAGCGGAAAGGCTTCGCGCCAACAGCCTCGGGACCACAAAGCTCTGGCTTTGGTCATCACCAAACCCTTGTCGTTTTGAGTATCTGCTTCCAGGCTGTTTATAAAAGCAATGCAGTCGTCGTTTTTGTTGAGCTGAAACAATGCCCTCGCCTTTAATCGTGAAATTTGTCTGGAGGGATAGAGCAGTCCATGGTACTTGTCGACAAGAACTTCGGCCCTCTCCAGCGCGCGTTGAGGATGGGTTTGCAGGTAGCTGAAAGCCTCACGGATGTCTGCGTAGGTCGACACAGGGTGGTGAGCCGGGTGCCCGGCCCCCGGTTGCATCAGTGGCGGTTGTTCATGCCCTCTGCTGTTGCCTGGACACAAAACTTGCTGCGGCATGGGCGCGCAAGGCGTGCAGCGCACGGGCCGGGTGGGCCGGCCGTCTGGTTCGCAAGGACGTTCATAACGCCCTGCGCGCCCGTAGTGACTTGCTGGATACATAGCTCTGATACTCCCTCATGAAACAGGCCTTCCGCGTCCTGTTTCGTCTGGAAAATAAAGACAGTAGTCGTGGGACAGCTTGCCCTGCTCTCTTGGTCGAATGAACTTTCATGCCTTGGGTCATCTGGCGAGGGGCGGCTGATGGCTTCTCGCCATTCGCCAAGACAAACGACACCCAAACAGTTTCGCCATGTGACAAAGCCCGGCCGGATTGTCGACGACAGCTGCCGATCAAGTCCGGCACTCCTTCAAGGGCGAGTCCAGGGGCGATGAGAACTGATATAAGGACAACAAGAAGAGTTGTTGATTCACTGTTTGTCACAATGACTGACATGGCTGTTTAACAGTCCGAAGGGGCCACCGGTGGGATAAGGGCCATGCCCTTTGCCGGGGAGCATCCAGCTCCTGAGAGACAGAAAGTCTGCCAGGTTTACGAGGATTGCTGAGTGGGCCCAGGGCGCGCCCTGCGTGCCTGCTTCTTTATCTCCTTGCCGTGCTGGAGCCTGGGAAAGGGCAAGACCCGCCCAGCCGTCCGGTACAAGGATTGGGATGAGCGGCTGGCTGGCAGCACAGTCTTCCCCGCTTGCCTGCCGGGCGGCGCGAGGCGGTCAGGAACCTTGATCAGCAGGGACCTTGATCAGGGCGCCAGTTCCATGGGACCGGTCGGCTCATTGCTGCTGTCAGNACCTGGATGCGGAGCGACAAGACACCAGCCCTGCACGCGTCCGCATATATCTTCTGCTACCAGAAAGAGCCCATCAGGGCTGAACACCAGGTTGTTGAGCCGACCACAGGCCATGTCCTCGTCACAGCCGGCGTGTGTCCAGCACTGTCCCGCCACCGTCATGAGTTGTGCCTGTTTGTTCCAGCGCTGACTGGCAAGGTTCCAGACCTCAATAAAAGTGTCCTGCTGAGAGGGGTCGGGACTCTCCAGCGTATAGCCAACAGCCAGCTGTCCGTGGGTGTTGAATGCCAGTGCCTGGATACCCATTCCCTGCGCGTCCCCGGGCAGGGACTGTGCACCGGCAAGAGCGAACAAGGCGTCACGCTGGGCGTTCATGGCCAGGGTGCCTTCCTGTTGCCAGGATCCCGCCGCAGTCCGGATCCATATGAACACCCTGTCAAGGCTCCGCCGATGGTCAACCCATAGCATTGCCATTTTCTCGCTGTCTGGACTGAAAACGATTTGATTGACATGGGAACCTGACAGATCCCAGGAATCGCTGGTTGTCCAGCAGCCGTCTTCACGGCACCACCAGGCGTGCACACCTGTCGCCTTGCTGTGCAGCAGGAAAGTTCGCTCGTCAGGGCTGAACAGAGTGCCGAGAGTGCCATTGGGAGAGTCGGGTAAGGTCCGGGTAATGACCGCCTCCCAGAGGCTGTCCCCGGACTTGCACCAGACTTTGAGTTTTTTGTCCGACAGGGTGACAAGTTGCTGGCCGCCGGGGCTCCACTCGGCAACACAGACAGGCTCGCCGTCGTGGTGCAGGCGGGCTTCTTCGTGCCAGCTGCCATCCGGCTGCTGCTTGTGGACCAGGGCGGTTTGCCGGCATACCCTGACAAAATATTTCTGGTCCGGTGCCAGACAGCCCCTGGCGCGACGGGGGACTGTACCCCAACCCTCTGCGCAGTTGTCGACATGGCTTTCATCTGTGTGTGAGCTGGTCGTTGGTGCCAACAACTCGTAGCGACCCGGTGACACGCGGACCATCACCCCGTCCTTGTTTCCAATGGTCTCGCACTCTTCCAGCAACAGTGTCTTTGCTGCGCGCAGCTGTGTGCCCACCGCAGTGCGCGCCAGGTAACGGAAGGGTTCGTAGTCATAACAGTCTTTCAGAGCTTGTGTCAGGCGGGGGGTGAACCTGTTCAGCCAGGGGGCTATGACGGCGGCAAATCTGCTCTTCCCGAAGACCCGGGCGTCACATTTAAAGGCCAGATGACGGCGGTCAAACAGTTCATCTGGCAAGGCATCAAGCTCGCGTCCGAAGGCTGGCTGGTGCCCTCGAGGTTGAGAGGCTGGTACGGCCGTTGGGTTGTGTGCCGCATAGGGGGCGGGCCTGTGGGCAAGAGGGCTGCTCATGCGAAGATCCTCACTGACTGGGGAAGGTTGCCGCTCCGTTTGGGTCGCCGTCAAATTTCCCGGTTTTCTGGTGTTTTTCGGGTGTTGTTGGAGGGCTTGGTGTTGGCCGCACAGCGACCGCCTGCTTGGACCACATCATGGTTTCGTGGTTCCCCCGGCCGCAGGAAAGCCTGCGGCTACAACGCAACGCGCATCAGACGATGGTGTGTGTCTTGTTGCGGAGCTGGTGTGGGAACTGCGTCCTGTCTCTGCTGTCCAATGCAGCGCAGTTGCCTGGCCTCCCTGGATAAGGGGGCGATCAGCACCCGCTCCGGGGTGTTGGGGCTATCCCAGGGCAATATTCGAGAAGGACAAAGTCGTGATGATGACAAGTACCCAGCTTACAAACAATTCACACTTGCCCGCTCTGCGGGCAGAAACGGGCTGTGATCGTGCCCAGATTTCTTCGCCGACAACCAGGATGAGACCCGGCTTGCGGGAGGCACTCGATGCAAGCGAACGCTCTTTGTGCGACTCCATAGTGGTGGAGAGTCCTATGGAGGTTGCATTGCGCAAAGAAGAGGGTGGTTTTCTTGATAAGCATGAGGTGAGTGAGGTTGACCTGCAGCCGGACAGCCCTCAGAAGATGGCGCGGATAGTGAAGATCCTGCGAACCAAAGATGATGAAGGCTTTTATGGATTCCTGCGGTGGTTATTCGACTTCGGGAATAATGCTCAAGGACGGGAGCTGGCAGGAGCGGCAGGCCTGGAGCGCGCTATAGCAACTGAGCCAGGGGACCCAGGTGCGGGGCCGCAACGGGTCCGGCTAAGACCTGTGGCGGTGGTGAAACCTCTTGAGGCGCGAGCGTGCCGGGCTGTCGATGGCACCGATGAAGCAGGGGCTCCGGCAAATGGTGCCCCTGATGGCAGAGACTCTATCGCTCAACTGCTCGGCAGAACGGTACGGACATGCCGGATCGCACGCCACGATGCGGCGCGTCTGGCGATCTTTTCGACAATGGCAATCTGCGCTACGGCTACCTTTTTTGTGGTAGGGATGGGCATTGGTAGTTGGCTGCCATTTGTGGGTGCTGGTTGGGGGGGGTGTATTCTGGCGACTGTTGGTGCCGGCATCTCTATAAGGGCGGCCACACAGGTTGGCGGGAGAGAAGATCTGCCCGATCGCCCGGAGGATGTCCCCGATGGGTTCTATGGGCAGGCAGCCGAGGTTCCCGTTGGGAGGCGCATTGTGCAAGAGCTGAGGGAAATGGCGGTAGATGTACGCAGAGCCCAATGCTGGGACCTGGTGCGGTTTACCAACGCCTGGACAGTGCTGATGTGTGATGTGGTTGGCTCTGGTTTGATCGGGGCTGTTGCAGCAGAGTACCTGTGGGCATCCTGGCAAGCCACACTGGGTAGCTTCGTGTTGGTGGCGTTGGGTTCGATGGCGTTGACAGTGTCTCTCATTCCGGGCGAGCGCGTTGAGCAGCGAATAGTCGATTTTCTGAATCGCCCGACGAACCAGGGTGCTCGTGCGCCACAAACAGTCCGGCCGGGATGACAGGGGGCTGCTATTGGCTTGAGTCTCCTGCTTGCATGAGTTTGTTTGCCGTTTGAGCAACACCCCTTGGTGCCGCCTTATTCGACAGCGTCATCATTTCGCAAGTTCCCCACCAGCGCTCGACCCGGCGGGCAGGAGATCACTTTCCCTGCGAGGAAATAAGGGGGAAATGGTGAAAGGGGGAAATGTCAGTTATGGGCTTTGTGTCAGCTGTGTATCTACCGCCGTGAGCATAAAACGACGATGTGTGTGATGTGTGTTTTGTATGAGAGGGATGTGCGGGAACGGCTTTCTGGTTTTGCTGTCCCCTGGTTTTGCTGTCCAAAGTGTCAGGGAGCTTTCCCTGAAACGGGTGCGATCAGTGCTCGCTTCAGGATTGGGCCTGTCTCCACAGAAGTCTCCACCGCTCAGCTGCTCAAAAGAGCGGTACGGACCAGATGCCGGAATACGGTGCGGGTGGCTATTTTTTCGACAATGGCGGCGTGCAGCACGGCTGGCTGTTTCATGGCAGGGGCGGCCATTGGTAGTTTTGTGCCCTTTGCAGGTGCAGTCTGGGGCGGCTATGCGTTGGCGGCTGCTGGTGTCGGGATGTCCGTAAAGGCGGCCACGCAGGTTGGCGGCAATGCCGCCCGCGAGCAAGGCTCTATCGACAATCTGCTCGATAAGGTGTTGGCTACACGCCGGATCAGATGCCTGGAAGCGGTGAGGTTGACCAGCTACCTGACAATTGCCGCATGTGGAGCCTATGCCGGTGGCATGACAGGTGCCACTGTTGGCAGTGCCCTCGCACCTTGGGGATTATGGGCGAGCTGTCTGACGGGGATTTGTGTCCCTGTTGCGGTGATGGCGTGGCCGTTCTTTTGTGCGGAGCAGAAACTCATCGCGTTCATGAATCGCCTGACGAACCCGGGCGGCGGTGGGCGTGCGCCAGACCCGGCTGTGCCGGGATGATCAGGTCGCTGNCATCCTCCCTGTCAGCCGTTTGCTCGTCCTGCGTCTGTNTGCCGCCAGGCAGCGCGTCTTGCCACCAGAGTCTGATGGAGACCTGCCTGCTACCAGAACAGCTTGGCCGGCTCCACAGGACGGACTGTCAGACAGCCCGCCCGGGAACCCAATACAGGGCGCCGCCTATGCGGCAGTGCTGCGCGTGCTCCCGACACGCCCGCCCGCATCGAAGGACTGGACAGCGGGAGGTACAAGACACCAGGCCTGTACACGCTCGCATACATCTTTGGCTACCAGAAATCGCCCGTCGGGACTGAAAAACAAACTCTCCAGCAGTCCACAAGGTTCATTTTTTTCGAAATCGGCGTGCGTGCAGCAGAGTTCCTTTATGGTGGTGAGCTGCGCCTGTTTTTTCCATGGCTGGCTGGAAATGCCCCAGAGCTCAACACAAGTGCGCCAGGGAAAACAGGACTGGGCGTCGGTTGACAGCGTCAGCGAATAGCCCACCGCCAGGTGCCCGTGAATACTGAAAGCTACGGCTCTGATGTTGATGTATTCCATGGCCAATCCCCTGGGCTTTCCGGGAAGTGCCTGATGGCCGGGCACAGCGATCAAGTGATAACTTTGAGGGTTCAAAGCGGCAGTCACCTGCTTGTGTGCCTGAGTCCTGCAGGAAGTTCTGTAATTGGTTACCAGAGCCCCTTCATGGTTCCACTCTCCCTGTTGTGTCCGGGACCAGATGCGCAGGTGGGTAAGGTCCTCGCGGGTTTCGCGCACAAGCGTTGCCATCTGGCAGCTGTCCTGACTGAACCATATCCGGCTTGCCTGCAGGTTGTGCTGGAAGTTGGTTGGCGTCCAGCGGCCGTCCTCACAATGCCACCAGACGTGTATGCCATTGTCGCTGCCCAGAATGCAGGTCCGGCAGTCAGGGGTGAAAAGGGGGCACACACCTGCACAATGGAGAAGGGGCACCGGGATGCTCGTAGCCTGCCAGTGGTTGTCCGGGCACCTGGACCAGATTTTGGTTTGCCTGGCAGACAGCGTCAGCAGTTGCGGCCCCCTGGGGATCCACTGGGCAAAACGGATGGGTTTTTCGTGATCCAGACGGGTTGGTGCGCACCAGATGCCGTCCGCGTTTTGCTCATAAATCGAGGCGGTGGTCTCGCTTATTCTGACAAAATGCTTCTGATCTGGTGCCAGGCGACCCTTGGCGCGACGGGGAACCTGGCCCAGGTCTTCAGCCTTGCTCTCTACGTACAGCTTGTCGGTATCCGGCGTGTCCGCGCTGACCTCTGATGCCCAGAATTCGTAGCACTCCGGTAACACACGAACCATTACCCCGCCCTGTTCTGTAATGGTTTCGCACTCTTCCAGATGCAATGCCGCAGCTTTGCGTAGCTGTGTTCCCACCACCGCACAGGCTATGCAGGGGAAGGCCTCGTGCGCGTAATAGTGTTTCAGCCGTTGTGTCAGCTGGCTGTCAAACCTGTCGAGCCAGGGGGCGATAGTGGCGGCGAACCTGTCCTGCGTGAAAGCCGGTGCCGTGCATCCGGGGGTCAGGTGAAGGTGATCAAAGAGTTCCTCCGGCAAAGCGGTCAGCTCCCGCCCGAACGGCCGGGGCACTTCGGCCCTCTGGGGGGAGTCAGGTTGGCGCGTGCCGGCCAGCGATTCGGCGGCCGGCAATGGGGAAAGGGGATGAGTCATTGGAAAAATCCTCGCTGCAAAGGGCTGCGTCTGGCTTCACTGTCCACCACTCGACGCCGAGCATGGGTTTTTGGAGCGCCGCTGACAGTCAAGAGGCCGAAGCGCCCCCCTTGGACAGGTCATGCCTCTTCGGGTTCCCCACAGCTGTTCTATCAGCAGGAGGGGAGATCTTGTTGCCCGGGACCAGTTGGAGAGAGAGGAATGCCGGTTCCGCAGTCGTCAACAGCATTCAGGGATTTTCGTCCGCAACCGGCTGCCTGTGCTGGCAGGAAGTCTTGACGCAGATGCTGCACTGATGGCGGATGCTGGGCAGAGAGCGTCGCCAGGCAAGAATCCTTTTTTTGCTGTTGCGGCAGCTTCTGCTGTGTAGCCGGCACAGCAAACATCAGAGGGCGACCTGTGTCTTGTATGAGGAGGAAGTGCGGAAACTGTTCTCCGGTTCCGCTGTCCTATGTGGAGGGTTTCCCTGCAAATGGGTGCGATCAGCGCCCGCTCCAGGGAGCCTGTGCCAGCATCATATCTGAGAATAAGAGTGTCGTGATGATTACAAGTACCCCGTCTACAGTCAGTTCGCATCTTTCGTATCCCCGGACAGAAACAGGCTCTCGTTCCGCACATCTTTCTCCGCCGACAGACAAGCTGAGACCCGCTTTCCGGGAGGCCCTTGATGCAAGAGAAGACGCTGTCTGCGGCTCTATAGTGATGGAGGGCCCTATGGAGGTCGCACTGCTCAAGGCAGAAGGTGGATTTCTTGAGCAGCATGAAGTCAGTGAGGTCAACCAGCAGCCGGACAGCCCCCGGAAAATGGCGCAGATAGTGAAGATCCTGCGGACCAAAGGTGATGAGGTCTTTCATGGATTCCTGCGGTGGTTATGCGCCTTTGGACATGATTCTCAGGTGCAGGAGTTGGCAGAGTCGGCAGGATTGAAGAGCGCTATAGCCACGGAGCCGGACACCGGTTCCCCGGGGCAGCAGCGGCTCAGGCTCAGGCCGGTGGCTGTGGTGAAACCGCTGGTGGTGAAGCCGCGTAATCTCGGTGTTCCCAATGGGAGAAGGGCTGTTTTTCAGCGGCTCACAAGAGTGGTGCAGACCGGATGTCGCAATGGGGCGCGGCTGGCTATCTTTGCGACAATAGCGGGGAGCAGCGCGTTTTACTTGACCCTTACAGGAATGATTATTGGCAGTTTTTTGCCCTCGGTGGGTGCAGTCTGGGGCGGCTGTGCGTTGGCGACTGTTGGTGCCGCAGTCACCGCAAAGGCGGCGACCCAGGTCGGTGGAAGAACAGGCCACGTGCCCTATCGCCCGGATGATGCCGGCAATACGGTGTTCACTACCAATCAGCTGCTGCAAAACATAGTAGTTACAAGGCAAATGACATGCTGGGAAGCGACGCGGCTGGTCGGCTTTTGGGGAATCTGTAGCGCTATCAGCACCGTTTCCCTGGCCTTGACGGAGCATGCCGGCTTGTTGGCATTTGGGGGCGGTGTGGGAGGATTTTGCTCAGCCTGTCTGTTGGGGAGTGCTGTTGGTGTGACCTTGCTCTTCGGGCTCCAGGGGGCTGAGCAAAGACTTGTCGGTTTTCTGAATCGCCCGACGAACCCGGGCGATGGTATTCGTGCTCCAGCAACAGCCTTGCCGGGATGACCGTCAGGTGCCTGCTATCCCCCGCCCGCCATTTGTTGGCTGTGGGTGTCTATTGATGCGCAACAGAACCCGGGTACCAGAACGCGAGCCCGGCCACCTGCCAGCGGCAAGGCGGCAGGCGCCGCAAGACTGGTTGTCAAGACAGACAGCTTCTTTCAATCAGCGCTCAGTCTTGAGAGTTCGTCCTCCAAAGAGGAGACAACTACCCTGACACAGCGGGGTCACAGGGTCGTCCACCGCATTCAGAGGGTTTGCGTCCGGAGCCCGTTGCCGGTGCTGGCAGGAAGTCTTGCCTTGGCATCTGCACTGATGGTGGCTTCAGACAAGGTGCCGGGTGCTGGCGGAGGCAGGGCCGAGAACGTCGTTACGTAACAAGCCTTTCTTTGCTGTTGCGGCACCTTTTGCGTGCTGTGGGCGGTCTGTATCAGCCAGCCCAGTAGCCCCCGGATGACGGATAGGATGCTGTTCAATCAGCGGGTCAGGTGCTGCGGCTGTGTGTCAGTTGTGTCAGTTGTGTAGTTGCCGCAGCACACATCAGACGGCGACCTGTGTCTTGTATATGGAGGAAGTGCGGGAACTGTTCTCCGGTTCCGTTGTCCGACGTGGAGGGTTTCCCTGCAAATGGATGCGATCGGCACCCGCTCCAGGGAGGCTGTCCCAGCATCCTGTCCGAGAAGAAGAGTGTCCTGATGATTACAAGTACACCGTCTACAGTCAGTTTCCCTCTTTCGTCTCCCCGGACAGCAACAGTCTCTCGTACCGCACAGCTTTCTCCGCCGACAGACAAGCTGAGAGCCGCTTTCCGGGAGGCCCTTGATGCAAGAGAAGACTCTGTCTGCGGCTCTATAGTGGTGGAGGGCCCTATGGAGGTCGCACTGCTCAAGGAAGAAGGTGGATTTCTTGATCCGCATGAAGTCTGCGAGGTCGATCAGCAGCCTTCCAGCCCCCGCAAAATGGCGCAGATAGTGAAAATCCTGCGGACCAAAGGTGATGAAGCCTTTTATGGATTCCTGCGGTGGTTATGCGACTTTGGACATGATGCTCAGGTGCGCGAGTTGGCAGGTTCGGCAGGATTGGAGAGAGCTATAGCTACTGAACCGGGTACTGGCTCCCAAGGGCTGCGGCGGCTCAGGCTCAGGCCGGTGGCTGTGGTGAAACCTCTGGTGATGAAACCGTGTCATGCCGATGCCCCCAATGGGAGAGAGGCTGTTTTTCAGCGGCTCACAAGAGTGGTGCAGACCGGATGTCGTAATGGGGTGCGGCTGGCTATCTTTGCGACAATAGCGGGGTGCAGCACGGCTGGCTTTTTCGTGGCAGGAATGGTTGGTGGCAGTTTTTTACCCGCTGTGGGTGAAGTCTGGGGCGGCTGTGTGTTGGCGGCTGTTGGTGTCGCGACCACCGCAGTGGCGGCGACCGAGGTTGGCGGAAGAGCAGCCCACGTGCCCGATGATCCGGATGATGCCGCCAATGATGTGCCCACTATCAGTCAGCTGCTGCTGAACATAATGGTGACATGGGAATGCACATGCTGGGAAGCGACGCGGCTGGTCAGCTGTTGGGCAGTCTGTAGCGCTATTAACGTCGTTTTCCTTGCCGGGGCGACGAGAGCCGGCTTGTTACCCTTTGTGGGAGCAGGTCGCGCAGGCAATCTGTTGGGGCCTGCTGGTAGCTTGATGTTGCTCTTCCATCTCCAGGGGGCTGAGCAAAGACTTGTCGGTTTTCTGAATCGGCCAACGGATCAGGGCGATGGTATTCGTGCTCCGGCAACAGCCCTGCCGGGATGATTCCCCGCCCGCCATTTGTTGGCTGTGGGTTCGTTTGGTGATGCGCAACAGAACCCGGGTACCAGAACGCGAGCCTGGGCTCCTGCCAGTGGCAAGGCGGCAGGCACCGCAAGACTGGTTCTCAAGACAGACAGCTTCTTTCAATCAGCGCTCAGTCTTGAGAGTTCGTCATCAAAGGAGGAGACAACTACCCTGACACAGCGGGGAAGACCGGACGGCTGGAGGGACAAGGCACCAGGCCTGTACCCGTCCGCATATATCCTTTGCGACCAGAAAACGCCCATCAGGACTGAAAAACAGATTTTCCAGCAGACCACAAGACTCTTCCTGGTCGCAAAGAAAGTGCTGGTCGCACGGTTGCTTTACCTCCATGAGCTGCGCCTGCCGTTTCCAGTGTTGGCCGGACAGGTCCCAGACATCAATACACATACGCTGCGGGGGATCGAGTGGGTCATCGGTGGGGAGGCGCATCTTATAGCTCACAGCCAGTTGCCTGTGGATACTCAATGCCAGCAGTTTGATGGCCAGCCCCGGGTTGCCGTCAACCTCTTCTGCCGCGCCGGTATGCGCCAGGTTGCCTGGCAGAGCGATCAAGGAATCACGCCGGGAATTGACAACCAGTCTTCCCTCATTCTGCCAGTCTCCCTGTGGCGTCCGGGACCAGATGAGCACATGGGCAGGGCTGGGCTCGGAGTCAAACGCGCGCATTGCCATATTGCGGCCATCCAGGCTGAAAGCGATTTGATTCACAAGGATGTCTGGCATATCCAGGGAACGGCTGGGCGTCCACCCGTTGTCCTCGGCATGCCACCAGGCGTGTATGACAGTGTTGCTTTGCAGAAGAAAAGTGCGGCCGTCCGGACTGAAACAGGTACAGGCTTTTACGGAATGGCCAGGTTGTATCCGGATGCTCAGGGCGTGCCACTGGTTGTCTGGCGATTTGGACCAGACTTTGGCCTCGGTGTCCGACAGGGTGAGCAGTTGTTGCCCACTGGAGCTCCACTCGGCAAAACGGACGGGTTCTTCGTGTTCCAGGCAAAGCACTTCGCGCCAGATGCCATCCGGGCGTCGCTCGTGCAGCGAGGCGGTTTGCTCACCTATTCGGACAAAGTGCTGCTGATCCGATCCCAGACAGCCTTTGTTTTGATGGGGTGTGGCTGCGTGCATATCCTCCTGGTGGATATCGACGCAGAGTTCATCAGAGTTGGGAGCGGTCTGCGGTGACAAAAGTTCGTAGCAGCCCGGCGCTACACAGA
>JGI24795J26692_1001216_pt1 | contig 13767 bp, 12 predicted proteins | sample PinacodermBB_FD_26692 | JGI IMG/M metagenome (IMG submission 26692)
ATGTTGATGGTGCCTTGCAGATCCATGGAGCCATAGACGCCGGAATAGGGTCCACGGCGGTCCGGTTCCAACGCATGAATTAACTGCATGGCGCGAATTTTGGGAGCGCCACTGACGGTTCCCGCCGGGAAGCAAGCCACCAGAACGTCCAGAGGATCACAAGTCTCCCGCAACCGACCCTGCACTTCCGAGACGAGATGCATCACGTGGGAATAACGTTCAACCACCATCAGGTCCTTGAGCTGCACGGTGCCCGGCTGGCAAACCCGCCCCAGATCGTTACGGGCCANGTCCACCANCATGACGTGCTCGGAGCGTTCCTTGGGGTCCGCCAGCAACTCCTCCGCCAACGCCGCATCCGTTGCGGGATCCGCGCTGCGGCGCCGGGTACCGGCAATGGGCCGCAACGTGGCCAGCCTCTTCCCATCCTCCCGCTGCTCCACCTTGACCATCACCTCGGGGCTGGAGCCGATGAGTTGCCAGTTGCCGAAATTGAAATAGGCCATGTAGGGGCTGGGGTTCACCAACCGGAGGCTGCGGTAGACGGCAAAGGGCTCGTGGGGAAGCCTGGCCTCCAGTCGCTGGCTGAGCACCAGTTGGAACACGTCTCCAGCCATGATGTGCTCGCGCGCCTTACGGACGGCGGCTTCAAAATCGGCACGGCTGCGGTTGGCCGTCGTGGGTGTCTGCCGGGGCGCTGTGTGCTGCCAGGCCAGGGGTCGAGCCTGGCAGGAGGTGGACATGCAGTGCTGCAACCGCTGGAGNCGGAGCTGGGCGTCCGCCCGGGCCNGTTCGGGATCCGGCTGATCCTGCAAGTTGANGTAGGAGACTGCCGTCAGCAGCCGGCGGGCNTGGTCAAAAAGGAGCAAGTGGTCACAGAGCATCCACAGACCGTCGGGACAATCTCCCTCAGCCGCTGCATGAACAGGGACAGTGGGTTCAATCCAGCGGATGAACTCATAGCCCCACATACCGAAGAGTTGACCCAGGGCAGGATAGCCGGGAATCGGGCTGGCACGGTAGGGCTGCATCTCACGCCGCAGCCGCTCCAAAGGATTGTCGGAGTAGACGTCACAGCGGCCATCCCGCCAACGCCGCACGCTCCGGCCGCCGCGGCTTTCAAGCACCCAAAGGGGATAGGTGGCCACCACGCTCCAGCGTCCAACATGGATTCCNCCATCCACGGACTCCAACAGCACGCCATAGGGGCTACCAGGGCTGATGCGCAGCCATGTGGAGACAGGAGTATCCAGATCGGCGGACCATGTTATCCAGATGGGGAGGAACGTTTCCCCTTGGCTGGCCCGCTGTCTGATCTCTTCGAGACTAATCACGCGCCCTGGGCTCTTCGGGAGAGCCGGGCAGCAGGTCAGTCGTAGACTTTCTTTCCGGTGAACTTGACGGTGGCAGGGTTGACATTGCCGCCAATGGAGCGAGCGTTGTGGTTCACCATAGGACGACCTTCGTTCACCTTCTCGGGGAACACCCCATCCTTGGGATGCAGATATTCGATGTCTCCACCCGGGAAGATGCGGTAGATCTTGTAGTCGCTGATCCTGGGCTTGAAGGAGGTGCGGAGGCTGGCGCCCAGGGCGAGACACTGCTCTTTGCGGGCAAAGTACATGACGTTCTCACCACTGTGCATGAGGGCAGCTCCCCCCGTGGGCAACTCGAAAGCCTGGCCCTTTGTGCTGGTCCAGGTGATGGCGTACTTCTCTTCGGTTTCAGCGGAATCGAGCAGGCCACCTGTGCTGCCCAGGTAGGCCGGAAGCTGGCCATTGAGCACCTCTGACATGGGAATCGGGGAGAGACGTGACACAAGCTTAGCAACAGGGCATCCTGATCTTTCGCCCACTGTGAATGCCTCTTTACAGCCTGATGTAGCCAGGTGCAGGTTGCGAACTAGGCCAGCGGAAAAAACATGGTCAACTGTTGAGCCCCGCGCTCGGCCACACGTCCCCCCAAACTGCTGAAGAGCTGCCGAANGGCGGAACGACTGAGATGGAGGCGCCCTGTCTCGGGTTGCCAGGTGAGAACAGCACCCAGATGNGCCTCCCCGGGCTCGTCCTGACCGTGTTGGCTATCCCCCTGCAACCGCAAGCGCAATTTCCCTCCGGCACGGGTCAGAATCACATGGAGGGTGGTTCCCGGGCGCAACCCCTGACCAAAGCGCTCCACTACACCCGCCAGCATGGGCGCCAACAGCAGAGGATCACTCATGATGTCCGGCAGATTCTCCTTCAAATCCAGTTGGAGTCGAAGGCTGTAGTGTTCAAGTTGTTGCTGCCATTGCCTGTGTTGCTGCTCCACAAGACTGGCCAGGTTCGTACGGGACAGTAATCGTTGAGCCTTGGGTTGCCGCTGCAGCTCCGCAGTATGAAAAATGAGGCCGAAGCGGTCGATTTGTGCAGTGCATTCCGCGTCAATTTGCGCCAGTTGACGTTGTACATCCTCCCCCAGGTCGGCGCGGCGGCGCAGAACGCGGCTCAGCACACGGATGGTGGCCAGGGGCGTGCGGATGCCATGGGACAGGGCTTCCAGAAAACCCAACTCCGTGCTCGTTGCTCCTGGCTCCAGCGCATCCTGGTCCGGAGACCCTTCCGGGACCACGGGAGACGCCATCACGGTAATGCTGGGAGGCATGGCCGCGAGGCGGCAGGCCAACACGGACCAGAAGCGCCGCTCGCTGGCGAGGTTGTCCGTCATTGCCACCGGGCCTAGCTGCTCCAGAACTCCACGCAGCCGTAGGCCATGACGGGGATCCTCCTGGAGAAGTCGCTGAACCAGCAGGTCCAGCACCCGGGACANGGCAGTCCCGTCAAAGCGGACCAGAAACTGGCATTGGTCGGCCACCTTCCGGAGAGAGATGGCCAGTTTCAGACGGCGGGTGACCAGCACAAGAAAGGGGTCGTGACCATCATCCGGTTGCAGCGTCAGCGAAGACCAGAGGCTGACGGCGTCTGTGGACTGGCCGGGCAGGAGGGGCGGATTCAAGGCCCGTGGGGAGAAGCGCTCCGGCATCCATACCCATCCCTGGAGCGTTTGCAGCAGATTGGGCTCATAGAGCGCTGGCAACGGTGCCGCCAGCCAGGCGCCCCCCTCCATCGGTTGTGCGGATACGTCCTCCTGGATCACCTGCAAGGCTGCCCACCATTGACGACGCGCACCCTCTTCCGTCGTGGTTTCACCGCTCCAGTTCCGCCAGAGCAACTGGTGAAGTGCTCCCAAGCTGGGCTGCGCCATCAGGAGAACGGTCGCGTCTGCCGACAGCGCCGCTCCACTGCGGTCACCAGACCAATGCCGAGACAATTCATCAGCAGCGCAGAACGTCCATAGCTCATGAACGGCAACGGAATACCGGTCACGGGACCCAGACCAGTTGTCATAAACACGTTCACCACCACTTGAAACATCACCATGGCCAGGATGCCAATGACCAGGAACGATTCAAAATCCGTTGGGGCTGCCTTGGCGATCCTGAGCAGCCGCCAACCCCAAACGACAAAACCCGACACCACCAGAAAACACCCCACAAATCCCAACTCCTCNCCCAGGGCGCTGAAGATGAAATCCGTGTGTTGCTCCGGAATGAACTGGAGTCGGGTCAATTGCCCCTGGAGCAGGCCCGTACCGGAAAAGCCACCGGAGCCAATACCGATGATGCTCTGAATGATGTGATAGCCACCTCCCAGCGGATCGATGGATGGATCGAGAAACAACGTCAGTCGGTCCCGCTGATAGTCCTTGAGACCATGCTCCCAGAGCCAGGGTGTGGAGAAGGACGTTGCGGTCAGAACCACGGTTGTCAGTACGGACCCGATCCACCGCCGAGGCAGGTGACACCAGGCCATGATCCCCATGGCAGTGATCCAGACGACCTGAACCACGAGGACACCCGGTCNTCCCGTGTACTGGAGACCGCTCAGGAACGCAGTGGGCAGCGGGGACAACAGCAACAGAAGCCACTGCCAAGGCATGGAAGACCAATACAGCATTCCCAACAGCACAGCCCCGAACACCAGAGACGTGCCCAAATCCGGTTGGATCAGCACCAGCGCCCACGGCACCAGAATCACACCAAAAGGACGGAGCAGGTCAACAGGTCGCCGTATGGGAAACCAGGACAGAACGGCAGCCAGAAGAATAACGGTGGAAAGCTTGGCGAACTCCGACGGTTGCACCTGGAACGGACCGAACGTTAACCAACGCTGAGCGCCGAGGGCCTCGGTGCCCACCAGGTTGACGGCCACAAGCGCGGCAATGGTGATCACCCACAACAGCGCCAGCAGGATGGGAGAGGTCAAACCATCCTCAATGGGCCAGCCTCCCCGGGGGCGGGAACCTGGGGGAGGGATCCGGGATACGGACACCGCCATCACAAGACCCACAGCCCCTGTAATCCAGTGATCCAGCCAGAGCCCATCCATACCCATCAGTTTGCAGACGACGAGCGCAGCACCCACACCACCGAGGAACAGCGGGGGGAATTGCAGAAAGCCGGCTACTCTTCCGGTCAGCCGCGGGATCTGCAGTTGAAGGCCAAGCCAGCGGTTGCAGACGGTGGACAGCACGGTGCGGAGCAACGTCGTGCGGGAGATCACCAGAAGCAGTGACGCCAGCAGTGCCGTGCCTGCAGCGCCCTGGCTCAGCCCTGGTACGTCACCGGCCACCTGACGCTGGGTGCTGGCAATGAGCAGGCCGGAGACACCGATCAAGGCCANGGGTACACCCCAGAGCACCAGGTCGAACCGGGNCTCCGAGGCTTGCCCCTGATAACGGCTTGAAAACCGGCTGGATCTGCGGGGTGGAAACAGATCCATGGCGTCAGCGAGGGGTTAGCAGGCGCCTGCGGAGTTGCTGCGCCAATCCCTGCAGGGCGACACCTGCGGGAGAATCCGGTTGGGACAGCACCAACGGTTGGTCTTCCTCCGGCGGCAGTTGCAGGGGCAGTTGGGCCAGCAAGGGCACACGGGCCTCGGCAGCCAGTTGGGCGCCGCCGCCTTTGCCAAACAGGGCATAGCGNTTCTCCGGTTGATCCGGTGGTGCAAACCAACTCATGTTCTCCACCACCCCCAGGACGGNCACACCCAACTGCTGAAACATGGCCAGGCCACGNCGGGAATCGGCCAGGGCCACCTGCTGGGGCGTTGTGACGATCACCACCCCCTCCATGGGCACCGCTTGTGCCAGGGACAATTGGGCATCCCCTGTCCCCGGCGGTAAGTCCACCACCAGCACGTCACGCTCTCCCCATTTCACTTGATAGAGGAATTGGCGGATGACCCCGTTCAGCATGGGACCCCGCCAGATCACCGGCTGCCCGGGGTTGATCAGCAACCCCATGGAGACCATGGCAATGCCGTAACTCTCCAGGGGCAGGAGCAGTTGCTGGCCCTGGTCTTCCACCGTCTCCGGGGTCTTCTCGCTCAACCCCAGCATGATGGGGGTGTTGGGTCCGTAAAGATCCGCATCCAGCAGACCAACCCGCAGGCCTGTCGTTGCCAGGGCACAGGCCAGATTCACGGCCACAGTGCTCTTGCCTACGCCCCCCTTGCCGCTGCTAACGGCCACCACGGTCTTGACGCCGACAATGGGACGGGTCCGGGGGGTGGTGGGTTCCGGGGAAGCCGCCAGCTCGATCTGGACATCCTCNACACCGTCAAGAGCCAACAGAGCNGCGCGTGCCTCCTGGACGATGCGGTCCCGCTGGGGATTGGCATGGGACGGCAGGGCCAGTTCGATAACGGCGCGTGACCCCTGGAGCCGCGGATTGCGAATCCACTCCAGGTCCAACACGCTTTTCCCACTGCCCGCATCCGTCAGGGGGCGAAGACAGGCCAGAGCGTCACTAACGGTGGTCATGGCGTGGGAGAACGTCGGGGAAGTGTCAAGATCTTGCCTGAACCACACTCGTCCCATGGTGCAGCATCCTCGGCAAGAGCCCCCGCCTGATGCACGGGAGCGTTTCCGGGCTTTTGCCTGTGGCTTGCAGGATCGGATCTGTGCAGACCTGGAGAAAATCGACGGCGCTGGTCGCTTTGTGGAAGAACGCTGGCTGCGTCCGGAAGGCGGCGGGGGCTGCTCACGGGTGCTGAGGGACGGCGCCCTGCTGGAGCAGGGGGGTGTCAACTTTTCCGAGGTGGAAGGCAGGCACTTGCCACCGTCCATTGTGAAGCAGCGCCCCGAGGCGGCAGGGCAGCAGTGGTTTGCCCTGGGCACCTCCATGGTGCTTCATCCCCGTAACCCCTACGTCCCCACCGTCCATCTCAATTACCGGTATTTCCAAGCAGGGCCGGTGTGGTGGTTTGGCGGGGGCGCGGATCTAACGCCCTACTACCCCTTTCTCCAGGACGCCCGCCACTTTCACCGCACACTGCAAACGGCATGTGACGGTGTGGATCCTCGCTATTTCCCCGTCTTCAAGCGCTGGTGCGACGAGTACTTCTACCTCAGGCACCGCCAGGAAACGCGAGGCGTGGGAGGCGTTTTCTTTGACTATCAGGACCCCGGTGGCGTGCTCTACCGGGGTGAAAACAGCCAGGGGGACGCAGCTCGGTGCAGTGGTGACATCGGCCCCGTCCAGCATGATTGGGAGCAATTATTCCAACTGGCCCAGGCATGTGGCCACGCCTTTTTGCCCAGTTATCTGCCCATCGTGGAGACACGGCAGACCATGAAGCATGGGGAGCGGGAGCGTCAATTCCAGTTGTACCGCCGGGGCCGCTATGTGGAGTTCAATCTGGTGTTTGATCGAGGCACCATCTTCGGACTGCAAACCCAGGGGCGCACCGAATCCATCCTCATGTCTCTCCCACCCCTGGTGCGCTGGGAGTATGGCTATCAACCTGAAGCCGACACCTGGGAGGCGCTCCTGTATGACGAGTTTCTGCGGCCCCGGGATTGGCATGGGGATGGGGCGCTGGAGGCTTGTTGTCGCGCCCGTGGCGCCCTGGGTTGAACCCTGCCGACAGATGGCCGATGCCGGGATGTTGATCGCTGGCGGTGATTAAATCTTCGGCGGGGCCGGTGGTTGTTGATTGGCCATTGTCGGATCCGGGCGGCGGTTCAGGACAGGCGGAGGCGGCACCTGAAAAAACGACTGGGGAACGTCAAGGGCCTTGGCAACGGTGGTCACCACCCGATCGGCAATGGTGTTGAGGGCAGCGTCACGGGTGGCGGGATTCCGCAGCTTGTTCTCCAGGTCCCCTTCCAACTTGCCCACCTCCAACATGGTGATGCCCCGCTTCGGAGCACCGAGCACACCACGGAAATCCCAAGGGAAGGAGCCGAATTCCCGCGCCAGATGCTCGTCAATAACGGTTTGCCCCCCATACACCCGGGGAATGACGCCGGAACCGTAGCCGTCACGGCCATAGGCGTCGTAATGAATCTCCAGCGCATACCCCCCTTCCTGCACATGACGCTTGCCCGTGCTCCAGTTGGTGCGTGGGTCGTCGGCGTTGTAGATGGTGCGTACACCGGGGTCGTAGAAACGGATATTGAGGCCCCGTCGTTGGCCCAGCTTGGCAATGCGCCTGGCTGTGGCCAGGTTCCAGAAGGTCTCGTCGGTCATGCCAGGCTGCATGGGGCGTGCACCTCTGACGGCCACCGCATAGCCGTTGGTGCCAGAGCCGCTCATTTGTTGGGAGTCCGCATGGCCCGCCAGCACAAGGATGGGCACGGTGTGGCTGGGTCGCCGTTTGCCCAGCCAGTTCTTCTTCACGGTGAGTCGCGAGCGCTCCCCCGTGTTGACTTTCACCTTGCGGAACTGCCCATAGGGCGCCTGGGGCAGGGCCGCCTGCGCCAATACTGCTGGCGCCAACAACGGCTGCACCAGGGGCATCCAACTGCTCAGCAGCAGGACAAGAGCCAGAGGGGAACGGGAGGGCACAGGCGCCAACAACCAACGGGCCTGCACCGAATTATTCAAGCGAGAGTCCGGTTGTGCAAGGGGTGAACTGCAACTGCAGGGTCTTCCCCAACGCGGCCTCCACGGCCAGCAGCTCATCGCGATGGACACGCATCACCAGGCGACTGGGCACCACTTGATCGGGCGTGAGCAACCGGATCTCCAACTGCTCCCGTCGTTGGGCACGGTGCAGATAAACAGGTGCGGCCGGCAAGCCCACCAGTCCCAGGCCAAGGGGCCATGGGTGACTTCCGGGCAGCACCTGGCCAATCACCAGCCCCAGCGCCAGGCCGCCACAGCAGCCCAGGACCGCCAGCAACACGGCCAGGGGGACACTGGCTGCCACATGACCTTCATAAACCAGGTGGCGCTGTTCCGGACGGGTGCGGACCACCTGCCAGCCCCGCTTCGCCAGCCAGTTGTCCAGGTCGCGCAACAACGGTAACGAGGGACGGTAGCTGCTGATGACCATGACCGTGGTGCGGTCCTTGCTGGAGGCCCGCAGAAAAAACACCAGGCCCGTGGACAGCAACAAGGTCAGCAGCAGGGTGGAGGGCAGGACAACGGAAGGAGGCATGGAGCCAGGCCGTGGCGTTCGCAAGCCATAGCCTGGCGGATTTTCCCTTCAGGCAGAGGTCGCAGCAGGGCGGAGACGGCGACGTTCCACTTTCAGTTCGTCAGCGAGGCGATGATCCTCTGTTGTCAAGCTGGAACCAGCCACAGGACCAGCCCCTGACAACGAATTCAGCCTGTTGTCCTTGAGCCAGCTTTTCCACGAGGCCACGAGAGACCGGGCCTCCGGATGCACGGCCTCTACCAGGTGCATCATGCGCCGTGGGCGCCCGCGGCTGGGGCAACGCCTGGAATAGCTGGTGACGGCCCCTTGGCGGTCCAGGAATTCAATGGCCTGCTGCAGCATGGTCTCGGAGATGCGCAGATGGGGATGAGACACCGCCAACTGGTTGGTCATCGCTGTGGGGTAGTCGTCTTTCCGGAGAAGGCACTCCAGAATCCAGCAGACCGACAACTCAAGCCCCAGGTATTGAACCGGTGGCTCGGCAAAAAAGCGCTGAATATCAAGCAGGCCCATGGTGGCCAGTTGACGTCGAGAAGCCATGTGCTCCTATGCAACTGACTATGGCCTAGTCCCGATCTTTTTGATTTTCAAGGTGGATTTGTGAAGGAATTGGCAAGCTTGCANTGGTTTCTACGTCATGTCTGTCGATCCCATGCCAAATCAAGCTGCCCATTTCGCTGTTTTTGATGGTGACATCAGTCAGGAGTGGGCCTCCCTCTACAGCAACAGTGACGCCCTCGCCGTTGATACGGAAGCCATGGGACTCTGCCATGGTCGTGACCGTCTCTGCCTGGTGCAGATTGCCGATCGCAAGGACCGGGTCTGCTGTGTGCGCATTGCCCGTGGCCAGACCCGTGCCCCCCGACTGCANCACGTGCTGCAGTCCGACCGTACCGTGAAGGTGTTCCACTACGCTCGCTTCGATGTGGCTGCTCTCCGCGAAGCACTTGGCATTGCGGTGCAGCCGATTTTCTGCACCAAGATCGCTAGCCGTCTGGCCCGCACCTATTCCCCTCGCCACGGCCTCAAGGACATGGTTCAGGAGTTGTGCGGCGTGGAACTGGACAAGGGGGCCCAGAGCAGCGACTGGGGGCGGGTGGATCAACTCACGGAACAGCAGTTGGCCTATGCCGCCAACGATGTGCGCTTCCTCCTGGGCGCCATGGACCGCTTGCGGCACATGCTGGCCCGTGAGGAACGTCTGGATCTGGCCCGGCGTTGCTTCGCCTGTGTGCCGACGCTGGCGGAGCTGGATCGCCAGCATTTTGGCAACATCTTTGATCACTGAATGACCCATGGGGCAAGGAGAGTCGATGCAGTTGCGCTGGGACGGGGACGTCAACCCCGCCAAGCTGGGCATCATGGTGTGCGGTCATGGCAGCCGTAACCGCAAGGCGGTGGCGGAGTTTGCCCAACTCACCACAGGTCTGGGACGTCTCCTGCCTCGCCACCCCCTGGCTTACGGATACCTGGAGTTTGCCCATCCCGTCATTCCCTCCGGCCTGGACAGGCTGCGCTCGGCCGGTGTGGCACAGGTGGTGGCGGTACCGGGAATGCTGTTCGCAGCAGGCCATGTGAAGAACGACATTCCCGCTCTACTGAACCGCTACAGCGCTGCCACCGGGCTGTCCATCAGCTATGGCCGTGAACTCGGCATGGATGCCCGCATGGTCCGCGCAGCAGCGGCCCGCATTACCGCGGCCTTGCCGCCAGAGGCCCGGGATGCGCAAGGGGTCGCCATGCGCCAGGACACTCTACTGGTGGTGGTGGGTCGGGGATCACGGGATCCGGATGCCAACGGCAACATGGCCAAGATCACCCGCATGTTGGTGGAGGGCCTGGGTCTGGGCTGGGGAGAAACCTGCTATGCCGGCGTCACCTTTCCCCAGGTGGAGGACTGTCTACGGCGGGCAACGGGTCTGGGTTATCGCCGCATTGTGGTCTTCCCCTACTTCCTGTTTTCCGGGGTGCTGGTGAGCCGTATTCACCGGGCGGTTGACTGCGTGGCGGCCGATCACCCCCCACTGGACATCCGCAAAGCGGCTTACCTCAACGACCATCCCCTGGTGCTGGACACCTTCCGTGCCCGCGCCCAGGAGGCTCTGGAGGGAGACAACGCCATGAACTGCGCTTTGTGCAAGTACCGCATCCAGGTACTGGGTTTCGAGAACGAGTATGGCGCTCCTCAGTCGAGCCATCACCACCACCATGAAGGTCTGGGCAAGGCCTGCAACCTCTGTGACGGGGACTGCACCGGAGCCTGCGAAGACGACGTGAAGGCCAAGACTCACTACCATTGAGCATTGCGGCCAAGTCAGGGCTAGCTAACGCCTCCAGTGGGGGCCGCTTTATTCTTCCTCCGGCGCATAGAGATCACGGATGATGGAGCGGAGCTGTCTTGCATCAGTATCGGAAAGACTGTCAATGCAGTGATGAAAACGCTCCTTGCTGAGGGTACGAATCTAGTCCACGGCAACTTCGCTGTCCCTGCCTGCACAGACGATCTGAAGACGGCTGGGCCAGTCCCTATGAAGCTTTGACGTTAAAGGGCAGATCACAACTGTCTCCAAGTGATCATTCATGAAATCCGGGCTCACAACAGCCACAGGCCGGGCTTTCTGCATTTCAGATCCTTCTGCCCCATCCAGAGAGGCAACCCATATCTCGCATTGGCGAGGTTCAGGGAAAGCAAGCATTTTGTCAGGAAGATTTTACGGGACTTTCTCTTAACACAGACGGCATTGAAATTGCAACCCCCATGAGCACGCAGGAGGACAGTTTCTTGACCGGTTAGAAGGAATTCTTAAGATTCCAATAAAAACATCGTCCCTTTCACAGCAAGGCCTTTTGAAAAGCCGGTATTGGACCAGAGGAGAGTTCCACTCTCTTCTCTCCCCTAAGCAGGCATCATCTCTTCTTCAAGAAGTGCATTAAGTCCATCACACGTCGCCGAATCGAAGTCGCTCCAATCTTCGTTCTCAGCAGCCATTTCCTTAAAAGAGGCTTCCCAGGAGTGAGGGGAGGGGCAAGTGGGTCCGACTACCTTCGTCTCGACGGGTTTGCCTGGTACCGGAGAAGGTGGGGCTGGGACGTCTGGGGGGAACGTAGCCCCGAGGGACAGGGCAAGGCCAGCACCCACACTGAACACTCTTGTGCCCATGCTCGATGCATCAAGGCGGCCAATGGTCAAGCTTGAATGCCTCATTTCTAATAGTCCGTTGAGACATGACTATTTCTCACAGCCTGTGAGGGATAGTCATGACATGCTTAAAACGTAATACCGACCACCATGATTTGTCAATAGATGGACAGGGCTCTCACCAATAAGGCTTCAGTGAGGCCAGCAACCTCTGTGACGGGGACTGCACCGGAGCCTGCGAAGACGACGTGAAGGCCAAGACTCACTACCACATCCACCAACGTTGAGCGCCGCTTTATTCTTCTTCCGGCAAGGGGCTGGGGTGGGCGACGGTCTCGTCCAGTAGTTGAGCCATGGGTGGACGCTCGCCCTGGTCGCCATACCGCTCTTGCAGTTTTGTCAGTTGGGCCTGGGCAAACTCCAGCCGCTGGGCCACGCCGCGCACCCCCTCCCGGGTTGCTTGTCGATCCAGCCACTGACGGGCAGAGCCAAGGGAGATGTGCAGAAGCGAGGCGATACGGGCGCAAATCACCGCATATGCTCCTTGCTGGGAGAGGGCCATGACGACAGGGCAGTGGGGTTGATGNTCCCATGGGGTTGCAGCAAACGCTGCCGCACCAACCGGGCAATGGACCCACTGCCACCCCGCGGTCCCATGCGCCTCTGGCCACGGCGTCCCAGGAGCCGGCCATACCGGGGATCTCTCAGCAGACGCGCCAACTCCTGCCGGAAGTGTTGTTGGGAAAAACAAGGCAACACCGCACCCCCCAACAGGCGACTCTGGCGGCGGGCAAACGCTGGTGTGAACTGTGGACCCGGACCCGGCAACGACAGGGCTGGTACCCCACGACCCACCAGTTGCTCCGTGGCGGTCCCCGCTGTGGCCAAGCCCAACTTTGCCCAGGTTAGCCAGGTCTCGAAGCAGCCAGGTCCCCAGAGCAGCAGCAGGTGATCCCGCTGCCAGGCCAGACGGCTCTCCGTGTCCGGAGGGGGCTGGCGGGGGGAAAAGCCCTGCCCTGTCACCACGGTGGTCATGGCCCGGGGGTCAAGCTGGTGACCTGTGGCCAGCAGCAACACTGCCTCCAGCTGACGGGGCAGGGCAGCCAACAAGCGTTCGAGGTTGATCAGGCACTCGGGCAGTCGGCTGCCCGGCAGAACCAATAACCGTTGCTGCTGGTGCAGGCTGCCCGGCAGGGGTGGATCCACCACAGGGCCATCCACCATGGGATTCCCCGGGGCCAGGGCGTCAACGCCATGGCGACGCAATCCGCGCGCCGTGAGAGAATCGCGCACCACTACAAGGCGGCAGCGCCTGTGGCCCATCAGCCACCATTCCCAGGGATCCCATTCGCTGCCCTTGCAACGATGATAGGCATCCGCCATGGGTGTCGTTCCCCGGTCGGTCAGCCAGGTCCAGTCGCTCTTGGGGGTGCCGATGAAGCCATAGGGACGACCACTGCCCCGGGCCAGCACCAGGGGGAAGAGATCACCAACGGCCAGCACCGCCCCCTGGGGATGGGCGCCACACCAACGCCGGACGCAGCGCCATTGGGTCAGGGCGAGACGTCCCAATCCCGCCCGCAGGTCTTGTAACAGCCCGGTGAAACTTTGATTGCCAAACCCGCCACTGGGCAACTGTTGCCGTGGACCCATGGGCCGAAACCCCGGAATGGCCGTCAGACCGTCCCCCAGTCCCACCAGGGCCATGCCCTCTATCAGACCGTCATACCCTTGCTGCCGCAGGGACGTGAGAATACGGGCGGCAATCAGATCTTCTCCATGGCCGTTGCTGAGCACCAGCAGGGGAGGAACAGGGGACTTGCTACACTTCATGGAGGGAGCACGGCTCCTTGGTGGCGGCATGGCCAAGTGGTAAGGCAGAGGATTGCAAATCCTTTATCCCCAGTTCGAATCTGGGTGCCGCCTTCGCAGTTTTCGAGAGGGCAAGAGCAGAGGCCGGATTGGAGCTGGTTCTGCTCCATCTTCCATCGCCTGGCCCTGTACATGCCTTCTATGGCTCAATCCCGGCTCTCAGAAAAGCCTTGCCGAGAAAGAGAGGTGGAAACCTGCTGCGGTCCGTTCTCGAGGGTTGTCAGGATTTCCAGAAACTCTTCGCGAAACCGTTGTGCTTCCGTGAGTGTA
>JGI24795J26692_1001218_pt1 | contig 13764 bp, 9 predicted proteins | sample PinacodermBB_FD_26692 | JGI IMG/M metagenome (IMG submission 26692)
GGAGCGGTCTTCGCCGATACGAACCATCTCGCCGCAGCCGCAAGGGCACTCGATGCTCTCCGGTTCGATCACCCGCTCGATGCGCGGCAGATGGGCCGGCAGCCGACCGATGTTGCGTTCGGCGGCCGGGCGCTTCGGCCGCGCCGGCCGCGTCGCGCTCGCCGGCGTCTCTTCTTCGGCCTCGGCGAGCGCGCCCTCCAGCTCCTCAAGGGCGAGCTGGAGCTGATCGGGATGAAGCTTCTCGGACTTCTTCGCGAAGAACGCCCGCCGCAGCTCGTCGAGAAGATGTTCGAGACGGCGGTTCTGCTCGGTGAGCGAGACCACCTCGGCGCGCAGCCTCTCGACAACGACTCCGGCGCTTCGCTCCTTAAGATCGCTCAGGGCCGCGTTCTCGGCGCGCAGCGCCTCAAGAGCCGCCTGCTGACCGTCGATCAGCGCCCGCAAGGGCGGCGCAAGCGATGAAAGGTCAACTCCGGCCGCGCTCGTCTCCATGCCCGAACACTACGATGGAATCGGCGCTCCGGAATGCGACAATCCGAATCGCGTCGACCCATGGTCACGCCGCCGCGAGCGCAGCCATGACCCGCCTGGCAGTGCCGCAAGAGCGCATGCCCGATCCGTCAGGTCACTCCGCCTTGACCGGGGCCCGAACCGACAGTGCCCGCACCCGGCGCCAGTCCAGGCCCGCGAACAACGCCTCGAACTGCGCATGGTTCAGGGTCATGACACCGTCGCGGATCGCAGGCCATGCAAAGCCCTGCTCCTCCAGACGCTTGTAGACCATGACCAACCCGGTCCCGTCCCAGAAAACCAGCTTCAGCCTGTCGCTGCGCTTCGCCCGGAACAGGAAAACCGTTCCCGTGAAAGGGTCCTTGCGCAAGACGCTCTTCACATGCGCGACAAGGCCATCGTGCTGCTTCCTGAAATCAACAGGCTTCGTCGCAACCACGATCCGAACCCGGTTCGACGGGAAAATCATGACGACGCGTTCAGCGCAGAGACGATCTCTGCCAGCCGGACCGCCGGCGTCGCCGCGTCCAGACGGACCGTCACCTGGCCCTGCANCACCTCCATCCCGGCGCCCGCCGGCGACGGATCATGACGCTCCTCCCGAACCACGACCGCCGNAAATGACGGCTCCCTGTCCGAGGCCGGCAATAGAAGACGGCCCTCGCGCGCCATGCGACGCCAGTCCGACAGCTGGTTCGCACGCAGATCGTAACGGGCTGCCACCCCGCAAACCGTCGCCCCCGCCTCCAATGTCTCGGCCACAATCCGCGCCTTCAGCCAGTCCGGCCACCGACGATACCCCCTGCCGCCAGGAATCACTTCAGCCTCTGTGAGAAGCTCAACAGTGCCCACCATGGTGAAACTCACCTCCCGATCAAATCCAGAAGGTGAAATCTCAAATCACCACCTCAACCGGAAGGTGGGGGGCTCGCACCGCTTACCGTGGGACGCCGCGGGACCTGTCCGGCAGTAGCGGCTCGATCACACGCCATTCGAAGTCTGTCAGATCGTAGCGACCCATTTCCAAGCTCCCTGAGGTTGGGAGCTTGAATCACATCTTCGCAAATCACGAAACACCTTATGGGTACACGACCTAATACTCGCATTTGGCTCATAAGCCAAGTTTTTGCAATACACTTCGGGTAGCCACAGGTAGATTACTGCGCACCAGAAGTTCGTTTTCGACGATCAGTGTCAGGGTAGAGTTGTGAAGATGCAGATCCACTAGGGTAGGTTCAGATGGGTGATCCGGTGTCAAGGGCCCAGACAAGACAACGATTGCTTTTCGCCCATTGGTGAACTCAGCAAGAATGGGCGCGTGTAGCGTTTTACCTTCGACGGTAACATCAGTGTCCACAGTAAACGAAACGTCCTCACATGATTGGCGCAGAAGGTCGTGATATAGCAGCGTTGACGATGATTGGAGGCGCACTTGGTCGAATTCGGGATACTCGCCTGTAAGCAGATATCTCAGTAAGGCTATACCGATGTGGCGGTCGAGAAGCGTATGCTCGAACTTGTTTTTGAAGCTCCGTAGGCATCGGTAGCAGGACGTCTCGCACTGTTCTGGGCATGCCTCCATGATTTGTAGGGCCAGTCGAAATAGTTCGGGCCCTCTATCTGCAAGCTGACTTGAGAAGCCAGCTCCTCCTGGTAGAGTGTCATAAAGGAAGATTTCGGCTTCAAGGCCGGTCTTGCCGCCATGTGTAAGCGCCGGACGAAATTCGGCCATTATTTCTCCGGGCTCGATTTCCAGTAGTCGGCATGCTGCATTCGCAAGAGCTTCGCTGAGCGTCCTGAGGGCCACGTTCGTCGACGTGTAACCGGGTTTGAGGCTGAAAGGAGAAGTGACGTGCAGCGAAAAGAGCGCGATGTCGGTGACGAAGTCAGTGCCTAGAACTATGTGCCGTGTGGGGGTGATACCCTCACATATCTGGCTTGTGTCATTGTCAGGGAAGGGTTTGGGATGGGCGCCTATCAGTGTGGGGGTTGGATTTGCGCTCGCTTCGATGCGTCCGCACGCGGTACAGTAGGTATAGCCGTCTTTCTTGGGACCAGTATTTGATACTAGAAGATGCTGGCGTGATCGCAGGACACGAACACGCTCATTAACGGCAATCCAGCCGGCCTCTTCATCGGGGGTACCCATGGAAAGCTTGGCACGGGTGGCGTAACTCGTTTCAGGCACGTCGTCAGGCGAGGTGACCTCAGGGAGGTCAACTGGATGTGCAAAGCCCGGTGGGCGGATCCAATATCTGCCGGGTCCGAATGTTTCTTCAGCTCCGCACGCCTCACAATCCCGAGTATCGTTCCGTGCGGCTTCGGTTAACGGGTATGTCTTTGCGAAACCGCATTCGCTGCATTCCATGTAGATCCGCTTGGCTTCCCAGGCTGCATATCGCTCATCGGGATTTACGGAATAGACAGCACCGGACGTATAACATTTGCCCGAAATCCAGACCTGCTTGCTGGGCGCATACTGAGACAAGGCTACGGGAAGGCCTTGCTGGGGTGCAAAGCGCATGATCGGCCGAAAGCGTGAGGATCGGTCACGGTCGAACACGTGGAAGGTCGCAACGTCCGTTGGAAAGGCGTAGCGGGGCAGTTTTCCGCAATAGAGTAGGCGATCGAGAAGTTTGCCGGGATTGGAAGCCTGTTGCGGCCGCTCCTCGCCTGCTTCGGCAGCATCTTCGGATGCCTCCTCATCTTCGGACTCATCCGCGCTCTCCATTTCTTCCGGCGTGGGTCGGATCGCTTCGTCGATGGCCCTCAGGCAGTCGGCCGCCATCTCGTCCAGTAGGGCGCTCTGGTCGATGGAGGAGAGTTCGTCGGGAATCCAGGCCGACACGCGCTGCCGTAGCTGCACTTCGTTCTCGGACAGCCAGCTCTCAAAGTCATCGCGGTTTAGGATAGACGCGCCGTTACGGAACTCGGAAACAGTGCCGAGGACCGCGAATAGGTCATGCCTCTGGTTCGGATCAACTTCGGGGAGACGAGCCTGATGATAGTTTTGCAGGAGAAAGGCGCAGATGTGGCGGCGAACGATGTCCGGGTTGTCCAAAGTCAATCGTGGGTCCACCACATCGCCACGGATCATCTCGTCCGGCTCGGTGAAGTAATGCTCGTCGTGGCTGTCGGCGCTGCCGAACGCAAGGACTGTGGCCACGGCGTTGCCGCGCCGGCCAGCCCGCCCGGAGCGCTGTTGGTAATTGGCGCGACCGGGTGGCATGTTCCGTAGGGCAACGCCCGAAAGAGCGCCTATGTCGATACCTACTTCCATTGTGGTGGTGCTGGACAGGACATCGATAGCCGTGGATCGATTGCTTTTCTCACCGAGTTCAATGTCTTGAAACAGGAGTTCGTTCTCTTCGGCTTTGGAGAAGACATCTTCATTTTGGGGCGCGTTCAACTGGGCAGTGTGCTCCGCAGCGACCAGCGCCAACGGCTCACGCGGCGGAGTGGTGAGGGCTTCCATAACCGGTTTACGGTAGAAGCCCTTCCGCGCAAGAAATACCAGGTCCGTGTTCGGTTCCATTTCCCTAACGTCTGTACCGCCGCAGTCGAGACAGTGTTCGATACCAGGGACAGGCCGATGGACAGACTTGCATGTCGAGCAATGACGCCAATCGCCTTGGAATTGAAGTGTTAATTCGCTGCCACGTAAGCGCTTGTAGCCGCTGTCTGAATCTTGCGTGAACAAGGCAAGCAACTTGGGTAACCATTGCGAGCGAAACAGCCGCTGTGTGGTGTTGTCGACAAGGACCCGATCCATGGCCTTAAACCGACCCTTATGACCGCGGACGCTTGTTCCTTCCTTACGAGGTCGTCTCCACCAGACAGGTGGCATAGCGCTCAGCCAAAAGCCGTAGCTCTGCCAGCAACGCAACCAGGCTCGTGCCAGGGCGACCTTGGCGTCAGGGGCTTCTGCGACCCCGGGCAATGGTGGCAAACCCTCAAGGTCGGGAGTGTGCTTGGTCCTCTCGGCGATAGAGGCGAGCGCCAACGCCTCGAAACCAAGAAATCGGTCTTGGATGGTTGTGACGATATTGTCGAGCAGTGCCTCGGGCGGGCGTTCGTTGCGAAGCTCCATGCAGAGCATGAGAAGACCGGAGTCGTCATCGGCCGAACCGTTAAGGATCGCATTTTCGACAGTTTGTGCTGCGGCGAAGCTTTCGCCAGATTTCATCTCGGGGCGTAAGCGGACGTTGAGTTTCTTCGACGCGAGTAGAATGGCTAGATAGAGATCCTCGAGATTGAGGTTGGGAACAAGGACGGGGACCTCTTGAAGTCGGCGATACCCCCAAGCGATGAGCGGACGAAGTGAATCGCGGACGGAATACATTTGAAGATTGGGCGCCAAGCGCGCTGCGACTTGTCTCGAATCTGAGAAAGTCAGAACCTTCCTGCCCTGCAGGGGCGCAAATGGTGTCGGCTGCGCTGAGCTCGGAGGTTGGATCTGAAGTTGGCGCGCAACGAGAGCTTGAAATGGTTCATCGCCCTTGGTCTGATGGTCCTGGACGTAGGACCGTCCGAAACGGGCAGTCTTGCCGCATACGGCGCATGGGATGAACTGGCCGCGCATGTCGAAGCCCGTGGGGGTTTCGTCATCTTCTTCGACTGAGTCGGACAGGCGATCGCTGCGGACGTGGACTTGGCGGGTCCGGGGCCCGAGAGAGGGGGGATTGAGCCGCCCGGTTTCGAGATCGTAGTCCGCAGGCTCTGCAGATTCCTCGATCAGTGGCTCCTCCAAAAGGAGGTCGAGGGATAGCAGCGGAGCGGTTTGACCGTCTGCGGTTCGGATGCTTTGGCCCGGTTCCGGCCATAAGGCTGTCGGGGAGTCAACGTCATCGGTGTAGGCTCTCGCATAGGCAGTGCCGCAATTCCTGCACGTGTAGAGCTCCAGCACGCGAGAGCCGCAATCGCATGTGTCGCGCGGCTGACTGTACATCTTCCCGCAAATGCCATCTTTCTCCTCGTCCGCGATTTCGGAGCAGTAGGGATCCATACATACCCATAGGCCGGCGAGACCGCGGAAGAAATTGTGAATTCGGCAAGGCAGCAATCCGGGAGTCTTAGGATCGAGGCGCGCTATGCTTCCAAGTGCCATTAGGACGGTGACCGCAGAATTGGCCACTCCAGGGGGAGCGGTAGGGAAGAGCTGATGCCCAAGATCGGTAATCGGGATCGCCTTCTCCATAGTTCTGTTAATGAGCAGACCCATGGGCTCGAAGTCAGCCAAAGCGCGGTGGAGGGCAACTTCAGGTCGGTGATCGCCCGTTACATGACGATGGTCCAGAAGCGGTTTTAGGACTTCGAGGCGCTCGGGATCCGTTGCAGCCTTGTAGAACTTCTGGAGATCGATGCTAGCCAGCACGTCAGCGTCGCGGTCTGCACCGACAGCGCTACGTGGCCGCAGATCGAGTGTGCCAGAAATGGGAACAAAGCTGTCGGCAGGCAGACCCGAGAGTTGAGCTCCGAATTGCGGCGCATTTTCATGATCTTTGAAGCTCGCAGTCGCACAGATAACCTGGAGCCGGTCCGGTGGAATACCCAACCTGTCACGAAGGCGCCGTAGGAGAAGCCCAACCTCGGCGCCAGCCGCTCCCCTGTAGAGATGAGCTTCGTCCAAAACGACAAGAAACCTCTCGTCGGGGTTGTCGTCAAGAAACTCCTGAGCAGCGTCGAAGATTGTTCGCTCGATCGGCCGCATCAACATGTACTCAAGCATGGAGTAGTTAGTTACAAGAAGATCGGCTGGAGCGACTTGCACTTCATGGCGGGTTAGCAACTCTGAATCGTCCGGCAGTGTAACAGCCCTACGGAAAGCGCCGGTATTGCGGTCCTGCCATCTGCTGCCCTTTTCTCCCAGCCACATCGACAAGTCTGGTTTAGCGGGCCACTTACCCCGTTCCTTGAGTGCCGTCAGAAGACGTAGTGCTTCAGCGTGGCCCTCGGCTTGAGGATCTCGCGCACAACGTTCCGTTTCTCCGTAGAACTCATCGAAAGCGCTGAACTTCGCCGAATCTTTCCTGGAGGTACGCATTCCGGCGTAGGGCGTACGGCTCGTGTAGCGGGCGAAGCGCGGTGGCCGACCGGCCCAGCTCTTGAAGAGAGCGACCAGGCGTGGATCGCCGAAGAGTGCGCGGAGTCGCCCCAATTGATCGTTTACCAGTGCATTCATCGGATAAAGGATGAGTGCGCGCATGGCCGGCCGGTTAGCAAAAGAATCGGGGTTTTGCTTCGCTTCGCGGGCCAGCTTGCCGAGGATCGGGAGCAAAAACGACTCGGTCTTGCCGGAGCCCGTACCCGTCATAATGATGAGATTGCGGCCTTGGATCAGACTGCCGTCGACGGCTTCCGACTGATGCTGGTAGGGAGGATCGTATATCAATTGGAGCAGGTCGCCTTCCGGTCTTGAAAGTGTATGGAAGGCTTCGAGTGCGGCGGAGGGCAAATCCGCCATGTCGGAGAATCGTTGACCCGTCTGATAGCGGGGGGTGGATTCCAGATACGGTATCTGGTGGATGACCCCCGGCAGGCTCAGCAAGTTCTTGCGCTGTGCGATAAGGGACCTGGCGCTGACGTGATAGGTGGCCTCGATGTAGTCGCATAGTGCACCATGCAACTGCTCGATCGTTTCTTGAATTGTCTGCATCGCCCCCACTCTCTAGTCGGAATCGTCGGTTGAAGACAGCCAGAGCACTTCCCGCAAGTGTTGTTCCTCCGTTTCGGCTTCCGAACGGGGCAGCAAGTAGGAGAACAGGCTTTTTTCCCGCGGCACCTCCCGGCCGAATATCATGAGGCGCCGTTGGGACCATTGGGGGAGCGGAGAAAAGAAGTCGAAGCGAATGCCGTCTCCATCGATGATGCGCCGGTATTCTTGTGATGAGCCTCGGATACGGTCGATGGCCATCTGGAGGTGCCAAGCGGTATCGCAACCCCGCCATCTTGATCGCTCAAGCGGAAGGTCCAGGAAGCGAGTGGGCGCACCACTCTCCAGGCGGGCGAAGCACCAGATTGGCGCGCCGAACTCCTGCGGCCGCCTTGCCACGAAAGTTCCGGTTTGGGCCGTGGGAACGGTCCATCGTCCGTTGTAGAAAGTGACAGGGCGCTCGGGGTCGAGGACGTTCAGGTCACTGATGCTCCCCGAAGGAGGCTGTTCTGCGAGCATGCGTTCGAACCGGTCGAGCATAGCTTCGGCCGTTTCTCGCTTGGGACTCTTGAGCCACACGCTTTCGCTGAGTCGCTGCAGTCCTTGCTCTTGAAGCTCGTGGGCGACGTCATGATCGGGCTGTGCCGGGATCATTCGCATGTAACCGTCGTAGACGATGAGGTCGGCTATGGATGCCGGCAGAAAGGCGTCTTGGTCCGGTACGACGCCGAACAGAAAGACATTGCCGTTCCGCCGAATCACGAAGCCGGGAGGCGCTGCGTATACCCAGGTGCCTCTTGCGGCGGAATCTTCAGTGACGACATCGTTGAGTTCGAGAATATCGCCACCCACGATAAGGCCCTCGATGGCAGCATCCACGCGTTCGGATAAGGGCTGTTCTTTCGCTGAGAGGTCTTTGAGACTCTCGAGAAGTGAAGCGCGCAGAGTGGTACGAGAGCATGGACAATGGATGCCGGCGCTGCGCCGCAACAGTCCGGCAAGAAGTTGATCGTCTATAGTCTGGTCCTGTTCGGACGCCAGCCCCAGGACCTGACGGCAACCCAACAAAACCTGCTGTGGCGTAACACGGGTTATCACCATTGCCACCTTGGCAGAGATGGAATCGGGACATCGTCGTCGCTCGCAGCCAAGAGTGCCAGCAAGCGGGCACCGCGCAGAGTCGCCGGGTAGTTCAAGATCTGGGAAATGAAAGTATTCAATTGGGAGAGCGGAAGAGCGCTGAGTGCCTGCGGTTGGCTCGCGAGGCGAAGCGCAAACTCGCAGAGACTGCGGTCATTGCAGACCCTATAGCGCGCCGCAGCCTCGGTGAACCATTGCGTCCGTTGATCCGGATCCGCGCTGACACTCGACCAATTACGGATGAGTGCGACGGCGAAGCTGGGCTGTTTGTCAATCCGAGATTTTAGAATTTCAAGCGTTTCGGATGAGTGTGGATGATTCCGAAACCGGGTTTCTGCATCCGCCCAGTTTTGACCGCACACCGCTTCATAGAGAGCGTCAAGTATGCCGTCGACAACCTGCCGATGTCTGACCTTGATGAGGAAGCCCGACAGACGGGCTTCTTGCCACCTCGAGAGTATACGTAACGCATCCGATAGAGTCTGGGTATTGCGTGCCAACTTGCCGACCTTGGGAGAAAAACCGAGGCCTTGGAGTCCCTTCTCGGTAGTTACGTTGCTGACCGCGACTGTGTCGTTGTGTCCGGCGTGCTCGGCATAGAAGAGACTGCCTGGCGGCGCCACCGTCAGACCTGCCCGAACCTTGTCGAGTGCGAGTGGAGACATTTCCAACGGGCGGTCTAGGTCGCAGCGATAGACTTTGGCCTCTGTTCCGTTTTGCCCGGTGTCGTCTACGAGCCTTACGAGGATGTCATCACGAGCGCGGCGAGTGAGCCAGCGCAGCGGCTTCACATCATGCTCGAACACGATCGATTGGCTGCCGAGTGTTTCGGCATCGATGGTGAGCGTGCCCCTGACTGCTTCGAGGTATCTGTCAGCACGTTCCCTGTGTCCTAGGAACCGTTCGAAACTGCGGCGCCACTTTTCTGGTGTGATGGGCAATTCAATAGGAGCACCGACTCGCTCATTGAGAATTTGGCGGCCATCCGCGGCCTCTAGCTCAATGGTCAGTAACGTGGAGTAGTTCTCGGGGCCGAACACCGACAGGCGGGATTCGTTCCGCCAGAACGTGTCCAGGTCGGGCTCGGCGGGATCGATGTTGACGATAAGGCCCGGATGGGAAGTTACCCCTGGCGTCCATGGTTCCGGTTCTCGGACGGTGAGTTGGGCGAAGCCTTCGGCGGGAGGAGAAGAGGCAACGGCTTCTATGGCGTCATTGCGACGCGCCTTGACCGTAAGAGAGTGGACACCGGCTGGCAAGGGTGGGAGCCGTACAAATATCGGATCGTCGGTGCTGTCAGTTTGAACAAGATTCTCTAAACCGCCATTCAGGCGGAAGGCGTAGGAGTCGACGGGGTGATCATGAGAGAGTCCGAAGCAAGGTGCCTCTGTAGTGAGCCATTCGCTACTGCCTTCGCCATCCCAACCGCGGCCCGGCAGGCCGGCGGGCCAGACTCGTATAGTGCGGGCAACATGCAATCCGAGGTCGCCAATCCAGGTATGCCACTCTGCGGATACATGAATGGGTATCGTAAAGCGAAACGCCGCGGCGCCGTTGCAGTTGAGGGTGCATGAAGTCATGGCCTCATTTGGTCGTGATGGATCGCCGGTCTTCACCAGGATGTAGTCGTAGCCTGGGCGAACCGTGCCACCCGTGATTTGTTGTGCCGTACCGTCGGCGCTGATTCGGAAGAGCCAAATGGGCCCAGGACTGAGCCGACACTCGGCCTCCAGGAGTTGATCGATGGCGGGGTGCGGTCGCTCCAGCTGGATGAGTGGCTTTGCTGCATCTGGCCAGGATTGCAAGATTCCTTTTCTGTTTCCCGACAGAAGCCATCCGCGAGGTTTATTATCGGTCCCGCCATTCAGGCGGCACCGCGTGTTCTTCAGCAACGAAAGGATATCTCCGTCGAGGGCGGATAGGTTCCGAAAGGAAGGCACGTCGAGCAAGACCGCCCAAGTCCCTCCTCCGGTATGTCGCAACAGCATCTTCGGTCGAATTGCAAACTGCGTGGTGTCGATTGCCGGGCGAGCAATGGGATGGTGAGGTGAGCGATCTTCGGGGGGCCAAGAGCCGTGTCCGATGCCTTTGAATCGGTCGGAAACGACTCGTCGCGTTTCCTTTAGCCACCGTCGAGAAGTGCGGACCCTATCGAGATCGGCGACAATGCGGTCCAGAGTTTGTGGAAAGATCGGCTGACTGGCCGTGAAGGCTTCTTCGCCAAGAAGGGCAAGGACGATACGACCGATTAATTCCTCCTGCTGAAGGAACTCTCGGAACCGAGTAGATGGCATGTGAGCGTTGACAGCAATGAGTCGACCGATTGTCTGGGGATCGAGAGTTGATATTCCGGCGAGACGATAGCGGAGCTCGTATAGCACCTTTGCAAACTGCATCTGCAGATAGACCGGCAATATAGCGTGGGTGATCGGCCAGGCAATTATAGTAAAGTGTTCGGCCCAGGGGCCCGAGGGTTTTACCCCGTTATAGGCTTTTTGAAATTTCTTGAACCAAGTCTTGATCCGATCGCGATCGTGATATTCCCAACCCGGGGTCAGATCTTCGAACGACTGCCAGTACTCGTGTCCAGTGTAGTTGTAACCTACCTCAGTTGCGTAAATCACCCACAAGAGCCAGTCTACGGCCCGCAAGGGGTATGATTCCCGGCGAGACCTCAGATACGATTGGAGCTGACTCAGGTCTTCTTCGGAAAGGCCGTGCTCCTTCGCGAATACCGGAAAGTCTGTCTTTTCGCGGGTGAGCGCAAGAGTGCTAAAGTGTCGTTCGACCTGTTCGCGTAGAAGATCGATAGTTGGCAGCATCCTAGGAACTTCTCTCAAACGCAGTTGATCCTGAAGGCTTGTTACAATATGCGGCGAGTTTGTTCTTCGCGACAGCCCATGTCCAGCAAATGCAGGATGTCGGCCTTCGCCCACGAGCGATATTCTGAACGACGGTGCGCTCTTGGCAATAACCAGCGCTCCAATGCCAGTTCAGATATTTGACGCGTGCTAAGGAGCGTCGAAAGTTCCGGTTGTCCCGAGCCTGTGCGAAGGATTTCATTGGCGTTTGAGGCTAGTGTGCAATAGAACACCTCTCGCTTGATGCCGTGGCGAAGCATATTGTCCTTGAGGTCCAACGCCTGAAGGGCAGCGCGGGTAGTACGTAGTCGCCAATTGGGACCCTGACCGAACCGGTGGAGGTCTGCGTACTTGTGACCGATAGTGCGCAGATATTTGCGGAGTTCCAGAAACAGGTCATCGGGAATATGAAAATGTCCCCACCCCTGCGTGTATCCGATCGACTGCAAGTACGAAATGCCGCCCAGCTTTAGCCGGTTGTACACCGAGGAGCGTCCCATGGAAGAGGAGGTCGTGACCGCGAGTAGACGAGCTTTCTTTTTCTGTCCTGATATGATGCCAACAGTATCGCCGTACACGCGGGAAAAATCATCATAAATTTCTCGGCTCCTTACAAGGCATGCAATCATTTTACCCGCAAGAAGCTTGTTGTAAGGGGGCAAGGCACCCAAAACGTATGCATCCATAATGTTCACAAGACGAGCGGTACGTTCTTCAACGTTCCAACCTATCAAGTTGTCGCGAACCGAGAGGTTGAAAACAGGATCTCCTACAGCGATCAATCCGATCAGTTTTTCGTTCTGCTTATCCCAAACGAGATATCTGAGTCTTCGGCCAAAGCCGTTTGAAACAGGGACGGACCAGGTGAGAGAAGCCAGACGAAATAAGTCCGCTTGCCACGTTTGAGCATAGACTCTTTCAAGAGCCGGGTCGATAGACGCGGGGACTACGTCGATGCCGGAGGCAATATATTCGAGCAATTTCGACCCACGTTGGGAGATGAAGGTGGCGTTTGCAGATATTCGATCGTCTCTTTGGGCACGATGTAATGCTCTGATGGTGTCTTTATCGTCTCCGGCAACTTCGAGATTTCCCGCATTCGATTTGGAAAAACCAAGGGCGTGAAGATGACGACGAATTTTTCGTCTGAGTGATGCTTCTCGAGCAGCTATAGAAATAACGTTCATGTTTCCAACTCTAGTGTTCATTACTGTTATGCGGTTCGCTGTGGAAAACGGGCAAATGCGAGTACCAAGTATGCTGTTGGGATGTTCGGGTATGGCGCTCTCTTCCGGCTTTGAAAGGGGTCCACTTGGGTCGCATTGCTTTCAGTCTGCATTAGCCCAGCCGCGGATGGTTTGCCAAGGGTGCCTTAGTGTGTCAGAGGAACCGGTGACGTCAAGTATGGGCGATTCTCGATCCGCGGTGTGAAGAGCGCCGACAATGATGGACAACCCGGCCGTGCACTCGATCGGAGGCGTTCGCCAAGGTGCTGGACGGTTTCTGGTTTGAAGAAATGGCGCAGCCCTCTTGAGGTGTCCGGCATGATCGCTCTTGTAGCGAGTCGTCAATGATTGCCCCTGCGCGAACGGACACGGAATGCCCCTCATGGTCGGGAGTTTGAACCCAACAGCTTGCGGCACGATGGCGGATCGCCGCGCCCGCTTGAGCGGATAGACCGAAGAATCGTGGAAGTCCGTCAAGCCCGATGTCGCTGTCACCGAGCGGCCGGCCGATTGCCGGCAAGGACTCTCCGAGCGCGAATGCCCGTGACGCGAGTGCGGCGCAGGTCGTGGACTACTCATTTCAGCCGCCTTAGCGGTGAGATAGCTCGGTCCCCGGGAAGCCCTCGAAATGCGCCGGCAAGCCCATGAAGGGCCAGTCGTGGTCAGCAGTTGAAGTTCACCCGCTTCTGGCACGAAGACCGGGTATGGGACCCGGGTTGTGCGCTGCCATAACATGCTGAATGAGAACGGCTTTTCGCGCCCCGTCAGGAAGCGCCGCGAATCCTGACGGATGACCATAAAACGTTGATTTACCAGCGGGACGGCACCGGTCTCAGCGGCGGGGTAGATGAGGATCTCGGCGACCACCGTGGTCGTGCCGTGGGGCATGACGTCAAGCAGCAAGACCTCATGAAAGGCCAAGCGCGGTCTGGAGTAAGAATGCAACCGCTCCCGGAACGATGACGGGCGGCCGCGCGGATTTCGGGGTCTGCGTCCGTGCCGAATTGCCGAAGCACGGCTGGCGGCGAGCCTGGGGCTCGAGGCGCATCGGTAGAAGCGTCGTCGAGCGCACGTTCCGTGCCGTGCTGGCGCCCGGCGATGATCTATTGCGCCCGCTCAGGCGGGCTCGGCCTCGCGCGGCTCGGGCTGTTCGAGGATATCGGCTCCGATGCTGTCCGCAACCCGGGCCGAAGACGCCTTGATGGAGTCCCGCGACAGATGCGCATAGCGCGCGGTGGTGTCGACTATCGCACAAACCCCACATTGCGGGTGAAACGGTTACGATTTTTTACCGTTTTCACCCGCTTGGTGGGAAACGGGCTGTGAAGCTGGGCATCGATCGCATCGTGGCGAGCCGATGCTGATGGTTGCAGAT
>JGI24795J26692_1001219_pt1 | contig 13764 bp, 6 predicted proteins | sample PinacodermBB_FD_26692 | JGI IMG/M metagenome (IMG submission 26692)
CGCGAGTACAACGCGAACTTCGAACGCCTCGACGCCAGGGGCTTGCGCCACGACGATCATCGCTTCGAATGGACTCGCGGCGAGTTCGAGGCGTGGGCCCGCGGCATCTCCGAGCGCTTCGGCTACGGCGTCGAGATCAGCGCGGTCGGCCCCGTCGACCCGGTCCACGGGCCGCCGACGCAGATGGCGGTGTTCCGCCGGTGAGACGGCCGGCGTGAGACGCTCGATCTCCCGCATCGAGGTTCCCGAGGTCGGGCTCGTAGTGCTCTGCGGCGCATCCGGCTCAGGCAAGTCGACGTTCGCCCGCCGGCACTTCGCCCCCACCGAAGTCGTGTCCAGCGACCAGTGCCGGGCCCTCGTCAGCGACGACGAGACCGACCAGTCCGTCACCGCGGCCGCCTTCGAGCTGCTCCACTCCATCGTCGGCAAGCGCCTCGAGATCGGCCGCCTCACCGTGGTCGACGCAACCAACGCCAAGCCCGAGGACCGCAAGTCCATCGTCGAGCTCGCACGCCGATGGGANGTGCTCGCGACCGCCATCGTGTTCGACCTCTCGCTGGCTGCGTGCCTGGAACACAACGAGCAGAGACAGGATCGCCGCACNCCGCCGCACGCCATCAAGCGTCAGCACGACACGCTGCGCCGCAGCGCCAAGCGGCTGCGCAAGGAACGCTTCACCAGGGNCTACACGCTCGGCTCGACGGAGGAACTCGACTCGGTCGAGGTGGCTCGNACCAGGATCTGGAGCGATCGCCGNGACGACACCGGCCCGTTCGACATCATCGGCGACATCCACGGCTGCCATGCCGAGCTGCTGAGCCTGCTCGACCGGTTGGGCTACGACACCGCTGCCGACCCCATCGCGCATCCGGAGGGTCGCCGCGCCGTCTTTCTCGGCGATCTCGTCGACCGCGGCCCCGCCGTCGCTGAAGTGCTCGACGTCGCGATGTCCATGGCGGCTGCGGGCAGTGCGCTCTGCATCGCGGGCAACCACGAGAACAAGCTGCGCCGGGCCCTCGCGGGGCGCAACGTGACGGTCGCGCACGGGCTGGCCGAGTCGCTCGAACAGCTGGAGCGGCGCCCTCCCGAGTTCGCCGAACGAGTCGCCGAGTTCATCGACGGCCTCATCAGCCACTACGTCCTCGACGGCGGCCGTCTGGTGGTCGCCCACGCAGGCCTTCCCGAGCGGTACCACGGGCGCTCGTCGGGCCGTGTGCGAGAGCTCGCCCTGTACGGCGACACCGACGGCGAGACCGACGAGTTCGGGCTGCCGGTGCGGTACCAGTGGGCTGAGGACTACCGCGGCGAGGCTGCGGTCGTCTACGGCCACACGCCGGTGCCGGTGGCGACATGGGTCAACAACACGATCTGCGTCGACACCGGCACCGTCTTCGGGGGCGAGCTGACCGCCCTGCGCTGGCCGGAGCGCGAACTGGTCTCGGTGCCCGCAGCAGCCGAGCACTATGAGCCGATCCGGCCTGTCGACTCCTCAGCGGACGGGCCGTCGCGGCCGTCGCGGCTGCTCGATGTGGGCGATGTGCTGGGCAAGCACCATGTCGAGACGGCGCTGGCGGGTCGTGTCCTGGTCGAGGCCGAACGGTCGAGCGTCGCCCTCGAAGTCATGAGCCGCTTCGCGGTCGACCCGCGCTGGCTTGTCCATCTGCCTGCGACCATGGCACCGGCGGCTTCCTCGGGCAGCGACGACTACCTGGAGCATCCCGACGAGGTGTTCGCGTACTTCCGCAAGGCCGGCGTCGACGAGGTGGTGGTCCAGGAGAAGCACATGGGCTCGCGGGCCGTGCTCGTCGTCGCCCGCGACGTCGACGCAGCCCGTTCGCGCTTCGGCATCGCCAACGCCGAAGCCGGCGTCATCGTCACTCGCACGGGCAGGCCGTTCTTCGCCGAGGCTGGGCTGAATGGTGCCCTGCTCGAACGCGTCCGCGCCGCGATTGCCGCGGCCGGTCTATGGGATCGCCTTGCTACCGACTGGATCATCCTCGATGCGGAGGTGTTGCCATGGTCGGCCAAGGCAGCTGCTCTGATCCAGCAGCTGTATGCCGCAACCGGCGCGGCCGGCACCGCTTCGCTCGGTGCCGCACGCAGCCTCATGGCCGGCGCGATGGGACGCGGCGTCGACGTCGAGGCTCTCGCGGCACGCACGGCCGGCCGAGCCGGGCATGTTGCGGCCTATGTCGATGCGTACCGGCAGTATTGCTGGGATGTCGACGGCATCGACGGTATCGAGATTGCCCCATTCCAGATCCTCGCGGCAGAGGGGGAGGTGCTGGCCCGCCGACCCCACCGCTGGCATCTCGAACGGATCGATGCGCTGGTGGACCACGAACCCGGGACGCTTCGCCGCACCGACCGCCGGTTCGTCAACCTGGGTGACGACACACCGGTGCAGGAAGCGACGAACTGGTGGCATTCGTTGACCGACGACGGACACGAGGGAGTGGTCGTCAAGCCCGCCGAACCGATCGTGACGAGCGGCCGCGGGCTCGTCCTTCCCGGCGTGAAGTGCCGGGGCCGGGAGTACCTGCGCATCATCTACGGTCCCGAGTATCTAGAACCGGCCAATCTCAAGCGGCTGCAGCAGCGGTCGCTCGGCCGCAAGTCGTCATTGGCCCGACGCGAGTTCGCTCTAGGAATCGAGGCCCTCGACCGGTTCGTAGCCAACGAGTACCTCGCCCGCGTGCATGAGTGCGTCTTCGGCGTGCTCGCCCTCGAGAGCGAACCCATAGACCCCCGGCTCTAGCCTCAGCCCGTTCGCCTGAGACATGAGACCGAACCGCATCGAGTCCTCAACCGCACGAGGAAGGGCATGTTGCCTGTTTGCGGCCATGATCGGGATCATTCCAGCATGTTCTGGCGAGATCGACGGTGAGTCGAGCGAGCCGGAGACCGTGCCGAGGATCGTTTCTGCTCCTCTGCCGCCTGGCTTGCACCAAATCTGGTGGAACATGACCGGGCTCTTGCTCACCGAGGACGAGGACACTTGGGTCGAACGGCTGGATCGTGTTTGTCGAGCGTCGATGGAGCTGGAGGAGCATCCCATCGTGCGTGATCATGATGCGGCGGTGGTGCTGGCCGACGAGTTCATCGTCATGGACGGTCTCAGACCGGACTTAGACGCCGAGTACCGCGAGCACGTCCAGACGGCAGCAGTTACTGCGTTGTGGCTGATGGTGACCCATCCGGGCGTGTGCTGGGACAAGGCCCCGCCAGAGTTCCTCGATGCCGGATGGCGGCACCGGCCGAAGCCTCTCCAGTTGGATCTTGACGGGGTTCAACTCATGACAGACAAGGCACAGGCACAGGTCATCGCGCGATTCGAACAGCAGCGGCAGCGGGACTAACCGGTGCCACCAGAGCCGGTTCAGCCAAGGCGCGCTGTGCCAGTGCCTGTTCATGCCTTCGATCCGGAGTCCACTGGGTATGCCTCGCCATTTGGCACGTCCGGCTTGAAGTCGTGATGAATCTTGGCTTCGTCCACGAACCCCGTAAGGCATTCGGTTGGTGGGTGAGTGGGTCGATCCTGACCTCCGAAACCGTTGCAATTCCAAGGCGCTTTGACCCTCATTTTCGAGATTCCCCGTTCTTGGGGGTAGTGATTCCCCGTTCGCTGGGCCGGAACAGGTGCAGCGTTCGCCCATTCTAGAGAGGATCGATGCAGTGTTTCCCCAGGTCAAAGAGGGTAACTGCTTGCGTGTGCACCTACCGGAAGCGGCGAGGCCCCAGCCGCTTCCGGCTCTAGCCAGCCTGTCCACGCGCCGACTACGTAATACGCGGGGTACACCAGACCTCCAAGAATCCAGGGGCGGTTCACCCACGAGGACTCTCCTGTGCTCACAGACGGCCTGTCCTTGCCCTCGTCCACGGGTCGATGCATTGGCTAGGAGATCGAGCAGGGAGGTGTGCAGTTCAGCGGTTAGCGATAACCGGAGCCGGTGAGTCCGAGTGCTTAGAGTGGCGCCATGCATGAGCTTGAGCGAATCGAGCACGCGCTCGCCCACAACGATCTTGACCCGGTCCTTCTTGAGCGGTGCGCGCAGGACTTGCTTATTGAGACGTATCCGGGTCTCTCGCCTGTGCCTGGTGGAACAGACTGGGGTCGAGACGCCGATGTTCATGACGGTGCTGCTACACCGCCACGGCTCATGATCACGAAGTCCCGCAACTACTCCGACATCCGCTCGAACATGGTCGGTGGGCTGGAGTCTTTGGAGCAGCACTCCGTGTCTGTCGACCGAGTTGTCATCGCCAATCCGGGCAGGCTCAGCGAGATTCAGCGGGGGAAGCTACGCGAGGCAGCGGCTGGGTATGGCGCACGCCTCGAGGCGGTGTACGACAGAGGATTCTTTGCAAGCCGTCTGCGCCGGGATGGTGAGTGGCGGCAACGGCTCCTCGGCCTGTCGGGTGACCCCATCACGGTCAGTAGATCGCCTTGGCGGCTTGCGGAGAGCCCTTGGTCGCAGCTGCCCCTAGTCGGACGCGAAGACCCGTTGAACCGACTGGTGACGGGTGATGGTGACGTCGTCCTCTTCGGCAAGCCGGGTGTCGGCAAGACCCGCCTGCTCGCGGAGGTTCCTGGCATCGTCTTTGTGGACCCTGACGCTGCCGAAGACCGCTTGGCTGACGACATCAGATGGATCGAACCACAGGTGATCGTCGTTGACGATGTCGGTCAAGCCCCCAGGCTGGCTCGCTTCGTTCAGCGTTTGCGCCGACAGGAGGCCGACTGGCTGAATGTCCGGCTTGTCGTGGTGTGCTGGCCTTACGAGATTGATGTAGCCCGGGATCTCTTGCCAGGCGCGGGGGAGATTGAGCTTGACCTTCTCGAACGGCCTGACATCGACGCGATCGTCCGGGCCATGGGAATCACCGGCGTGATGGCACGACAGGAGATTCTTGATCAGGCTGAGGGCCGTCCGGGCTGGGCAGTGGCCCTGGCCGATCTCCTGCTGCGATCCGGCTGGGAGGATCTCGTGACTGGCAGGGCGCTATTGGGGGAGGTCGACGGCTATCTGAGGCGATCCCAGTTGAGCGTCAGTGCCCGGGATCTACTCGCAGTCGTGTCCGCGCTCCGCGGTGTCGAGGAAGGGGATCTGACGACCCTCGCTATGACGGTTGGTGTTTCGAGGCCAGAGGCCAGCCGGCTCTTGCGAGCGGTTGCTAAGGGTGGCCTGGTGGACGTCGAGCAGCGTCCAACTGTCGACGGCACCAACTGTATGTACTCAGTCCGGCCGCCGATGTTGGCCGATGCCGTTGCCGCGGAGCACTACATGGTGGGCGATGTCCCACTCGGGGACATCGACGGCCTTGTGGAGGCTTGGCCTGAGCGCAGAGTCGATCTGGTCGTCACGGTGTGTACGGCGGCGCGGTTCGGATCCGACCGTGCACGGGCGATGATCGATGAGCTTGTCGGCGAGACTCTTGAGGAGCATCTCACACCGCGTGAGGTCAGTCTGGTCTACAGGAACTATCTGCTTGTCGATGAGTGTTGCGCTGCCAGTGTTGTTCAATGGCTCACTGACGAGTTCAACGGGCTTGACGACAACGGGAAGCGCAACGGCTACGGCCTCCAGCCCGCGGTCGAGCTGCTCCACCTGGCTGCTGCTCGCTACTTCGACCGACTGGCGGTTCGCCTCATGTTGGAGATGGCGATCTATGACACACGAGAGACCAACCCCAACCCGGAGCATCCACTCCGGCAACTTGCTGACCTGTGTACCCGATTTCACCCGGATATACAGGCCATTTCCGACCATCGCGCCCTCGTTGCCTCTGCCCTTGGGAACTTCCTTCCCGACGAGCCAACCGACGCCCATTGGCGTGTATGGGCAACCGCAGCGCAGGGCGTTCTTACACCGCACGCAAGGGGAGCATTCAATGTGCCAGAAAACGTGCACCAGTTCAGCATCATCGAGACGATCGTGGCTCCAGACCATGCGAGCCTGATCCACGAGGAGCTTTGGCCGCCCATCCGTGACAAACTTGGATCGGCGCCGACGGCAGTGGTAGCTGAGTTCTCAGATCTGGTCCACGAGTGGTTGCGGGTAGGCGGCGGGTACGACCATCCGTTCGGACAGGACCATCCACAAGACGCAATCGAGCGTGCTGATGCCGTAGGGCGAGCGATGCTCGCCGACCTCATTGAGCTGAGCAGAGGCAAGCCCGGCCTCGAAGCGAGAATCAAGAGCAACGCAGAGATGTTGGACATTGAACTTCCGACGGAGCTGACCCCCGACAAAGAACAAGACCCGTTCTTCCGTGCCATCGACAGACTGAACGGCTGGCAGGTCGCGGAAGAGGAACTACAAGCCGACATAGCGGACTGGATCGCGGGGTGGGCGCTCGAACCTGCCGACGAGGTCGTATGTCGTCTCGTGGAGCTTCGGAACGAGCTCAACACAGCGCGAATCTCGTGGCCTGATCGAGTGTGGATAGCCTGCCAAGCTCTCGCTGAACAAGTAGATGATCTACAAGCCTGGGTAGCGGCATCACTTCTTCATGGCTTATTCCCGGAAGCGGGCCCCCTCGCGGATCGGCTCGTCTTGATGCAGCCCCCTGAGCTTCGACAACTGGCTGAGGAATGCCTCGGGAACGCCCCCGCCAGATGGCCCATGCTCGCGGCGCTCTTGTCCAACCCGCCCGATGACGACCTTCTCCACCTCGCCGTGTCGCAGTTGACCCCCGGGGACTACGGCCGGCTCAACCACCTCATGACTAGCCATGAGCTGCACAGCGAAGTCCAGCACAAGATCCTCGTGGACGCATGCGCGGCTGCACGGGGTGCCTTTGCCGTCGTGCTTGCCGGGCAGACTGATGACCCTACAGAGTCGATGTCGGCGGATCTCCGTGACAGCTTTCTCTCAGCAGTCGAAGAGATCCGGCCGACGGAGCTGAACCGGAACATTGGCTACAAGCTGATCAACCTCGTTCAGTTCCTAGCGGCGAGACATCCCGACACACTGGAGAAGTTGATTCGACGTTGTCTGGAGGACGCACCGCCCGCCGGATTGTACGAGGCGCTCGGCTATGACATGTGGCGGACTCTTCACGTGCTGCCCCGAGCGAACAAGACGCATCTCCTTCAGGCCCTCCCCGTCCCCGAAACTCATCGGAGCTTTCTGTTGCGGCATCTCGTCGGCCCTGACGTGGACTGGCTTGAAGAGCTGCTGAACGGCGGGGAGGTCACGCCTGAGAAAGCGGTGCACGCCCGAGGCCTCGACGGACGCATCCCAATCGATCAGATGGCGAAGCTGCTCGTTCCGCGCGGAATCGATCCGTCAACAATCGCCTGTCTGGCCTTCTCAGGCTCCTGGTCGGGCGAGGAATCGGCTCGCTACCAAGGTCTCATCGAGCAGTTCAGCACGTATGCTGATGCTGACGACCCAAGCGTGTCAGCCGTAGGAAAGTCCGGCGTGGAGATCTTCACACAGGCACGCATCGAGGCCGAAGAGCAGGAGCGTCTAAACCGAATCCGAGGTGATTCCTAGTTCTGCTGGTGGCGCTGCCCGAGGGTTCAGGGCCGAGGACTTCTGTCTTCTCGTTCAGGCCATGGCGAAAGCTGCCGAGATGGGACACCTTGACGAGCATCTGTTGGAGCGTCCGTTCGCCCTGAACGGGGGCGTCCCGTGGCGTGGCGGAATCTGGGGTTGAGCCTCGGTGACTAGTTGCCGGCTGTGAGTTCGGTGGGGGCGGTGGTGCTGCTGCCGATCACTCAGGCTGGTCTTCCTCGGCCGCGTCGGCGTACTGCCCGTACGCGAGTCCTCTCACAGGAGGTTCTTGAGCGAGCAGGTCGCCGAGTTCGGCAAGACGACCGGCATCCCAGCCCAGCGCCGACGCGACCGCCTCATCCCAGTGGCGTCGCACATCGCAGTAGCCGTCACGGAACTGCGGCACCTCTGTGTAGCGGGTCGCCTCCCAGCAGGCGGCCAGCGTCTCACGGATGTGGTCGTCTTCCAGGTCCGGGATCGGGAGGTCTCGCCAGACGGCGGGATTGTAGAACGGGAATCTCAGCGTCTTGCCCGGGCACCGCAGGATCAGCAATCGGCCGGGGGTGGAGTTCAGGAACACTGCAGCCGCCTTCGCCTGCGCCGCGTCCAGCCCGGTGACGGGCATCCAGCCCTGCCCGACAAAGCGCTCGTCGGACGCTACCGCCGTGAGCCGGGCCGTCGAGAGTTGATGCCCCATTGACACCAGCAGATGTCCCGCCTTCTCCAGGATCGGCGGCTTGCCGGGCTTCTTCCACTCCCACGTTGCGTCGGGTTGGGCCTCGATCCGCTGCTGGCCGTCCGCTCCCTTGGATTGCAGCACGGGGAACGGCTGAGAGCCGCCGCTGGTTTGCTTGCTGTAGTCGCCGCGCATCGTTTGTCCTGTCGCGTGTACTGCTAACTGTCCGCTGCTCGGCGACTTGCCGTCTTGCGGTATTCGCCGTAGAGCGTCTGCAGCGTGGCGTGCACCATCACCTGTCCCTGCCTGCAGCGTCGTTGATTCTGCGGTATTGGTCGCTGAGCGTTGGACCGGTCTTGTGCACCGCTCTCTCTCTCTCTCTCTCTCTCTCTCTCTCGCTTTGCACAGCGCTGCGAGGTCGTCGTGCCCGGCGAACTCCGCGGCTGCGGCTGCGAGTTCGGGGGAGCGCCACACCGCGGCAGACCAGTCGCCCTCAGCGATCCTCTCGGCGGGCCATATCGACACCTCTCCCCACCCGTCGGGCAGCATCCCCGTCTCACCGGATCGCAGATGCGAGTGCAGCGCCTCGGCGTCGTGGTCGTCTGCGGGGAACCGGTCCAGCGCGATAACCCGTGTCGGGGGATGCGGGCCGTCGCAGCGTCGAAACACGAAGATGCTCTCGTTGATCTCTGTGTTCTGCGACAGGTTCCCGTCACGCGTCGCGAAGTTCGTCAAGACTGTGTGCAGGTGCAGACGCGACGCCAACCAGCGGCGCTCCGCAAGCCCGGAGGCGGCGGTGGCGAAGATCATGGGAGAGATCATGGCCAGGACCGCTCCCGCGGTGTCGGCAAGGCATTTCTCACCCAGTATCGCGAACACAGGGCGGATGGAGTTCTTGTCCACAACCCCATCCACTGAGGGGTCCGCCTCGCAGAGAAACTCTTGGAGGTGATCGGATCGGTTGCGGAGATTGTCCTGAGTGACGGGTTCGAACTTCTCGCCCATCTTGGTGCGGTTCGTGAACGGCGGGTTCATGGTCACGATCCGGCAGCCGAGCGCCGCTTCCACCGCATCTTCTAGTTCGGCGTCGTCGGACAGGTCGTCACCGAGCGCCAACCGTTGTTCGCCGATCTCTCCGCCGACCTCGCCGTCGAAGGACAGCTCGCCGGGACGTGCCATGAACTTGCGTTGACCGAGCAGTTCCAGGCTGCCGGCCGAGCCGCTGCGGCCCGAATACGGGTCGGCGTCGCCGTAGGGCATCAGGTGAAGGCCCATCTTGCGGTACCGGATTTCCTGGTTGCCCTGGGTGAGCTGCGCTGCGGCGAGTTGCAGCGATACGGGGTTGATGTCCATGCCCTTGATGACATCCTCGACGGCGGTGCGTTGCAGATCCGCTAGCTGTAGCTCGGAGGCACCGGCGGCGCGGGCGCGTCGCTTCATGTCGGCCAGCAGCGCCGCCAGAAGCGTCCCGGACCCGCAGGCCAAGTCGATGGCCTTGTGGTCCTTCCACACGCTCTCGTCGGTCCAGTCGGGCTCGTTGTTGTCGCCGCGGCACGCGTCGAGCGCGAGCCGCGCCGTGAGCGTCGCCGCGGCCGGTCTCGTGAAGTAGGCGCCGTCAGATGCCTGGTTGCCCATCACTTTGTTGAACAGCGGTCCGGCGTGGTCGGCGCCCAAGTCGGCGTAGGTCTCCGNGAGCCGTTCCGCGTCGGCGGCGATGTGGTGAAGGGCCCGCTCGAGGCCCGCGGTGCGGCCGGTGTCCTCGATGGCATGCACCGCCTGAAGGGCCGGACGGATCACGGGATCGAAGTCGTGGCTGCGGATGGTCTGCCACGCCCTGTCGATGTCACGGACCGGGTTGGTGCTGGTTTTAATGGTGCCCAAGCCGGGCACGTCGGAGAGCCACCCACCCGCCGCGATCCGTTGGTGCAGCATCGCGGCGTTCATCATCAACAGCGCCGCGATGGTGCATCCGTCGGCTTGCTGGGCGCGTTTGTCGGCGGCCAGTCGGTCCAGTCCGTAGTGCCCGTTCAAAGCGCTGGTCAGTGTGTCGGAGCGCAGGTGCCGTGCCGCCTCGCGGACGCTGTCTTCCAGCAGATTCGCGTCTCTCTCGATCCGGTGGCGGGCCAGTCCTGATTTCGACAGCAGGTTCGCGCAGATGGCGTTGCCGCCGTCGGCCATGCCGGACAGGCGCAGCAGCCGGGCTGCGTGGCCTTCCTGGAGGTCCTGTTTGGTGCGGCGCTTGCGGCGCTCGCTGCGGGGCGGCATCCGCTGTCCTTCGCCGTTGTTGACCATGCCGCGGGCGCGTTTCTTCGTCTTGTCGATGTTCACCGGGCCGAGCGTGCCGTCACCGGACGGCTTGTCGCGGGCCACTCCCGCGGTGCGGATCTCGACGCCGGACTCGCCGGCCGGGCCGGCGACCGGTTTGGCGGTCACCACCGCTGAGACCGCGCCCTGAGAGAACAGCGAATCGCCCTCGTCGTCGGCTTCGCCGGTCGTGGCTGTGACCGCGTCCAGCGCTGCCTGCGTGAACGGATGGAACTCTGGCTCCGAGAGGGTCTTGCGTCCCGTTGCCACGTCCTCGACGGCGTTCGCGGCGTCGCCGGGCTTACCGACGTGGAGCCTGTGCGAGAGCCGGCCCGTCTCGCCGCCAGCGACGGCCACGACGGTGACGACCGTTGTGTCCATCGCGACAGGGGGCGGCAGGCACAGGATCATCTGCTCGGCCAGGTTGTCCTCGATGCGGCTATCGTGCGCCCGCAGCGCCCGCAGGGTCTGCCCGAGTTCCTGCCAGCCGTCCTCGGGACCCGACATCTGCAGCCAACTCTCGGCGTCTTGGTCGGGCGGGATCAGCACGGGACAGACGATGTAGCCGATGCCTTTGCCTGGGGTGGCGCGCATGGCGCGCCCGACTGCCTGGATCACGTCGATGGGGCTCTTGCGCGGCGCCAGGAACGCGACCGCCGACAGGTTCGGGCTGTCGGTGCCCTCTCCGAAGATGCCGACATTGGTGACGGCGTGCGGAGCGTTGGGTGTGGCCTGCGCCAGATGCACCTTCGCCTCGTCGCGCTCAGAGACGCTGCTGGACGCGTCCAGATGCTCCAAGGTGAACGGAACCGGGCTGCCCGCGTCGTTGTCGGCCATCCACCGGGCGACCCACTCGGTCACCTGGGTCGTCTGCAGCGCCGCCGCCATCGACTTCGACTTCTCGACTGAGTTCAAGAACGCTATACACGACTCGACGACCGGCAGCTGTCCCTCCAACTGTTCCGGGCCGGCGCGGGTCGCTCCGCCGAGCACCAGCGCCAGCACCAGCCCCTTGGTGAACTCGGCGGTCGACAGCGCGTTCTTAGTCTTCGGCTGGCTGCGGGCCAGCTGGTTCGCAAGAGAGAACAGGGCCGGGTCGTTGACACCCAGAGCGATGATCCGATAGTCCGCCAGCCAGCCGTTGCGGACCGCCTCGGTGTATGTGCGGCGGTACAGCTCGACGCCGAACGTCGCCTCGTCGTCCATGTCTCGCACAACCCAGCCGTTCGCGCCGCCGCGAGACGGGCGGGCCTGCCCGTCATAGACCCGTGGTGTGGCGGTCTGGTAAACGCGGTACACGGCCGGGAAGCGCTCGTCGTCGTGGCAGACAGCGAAGTCGCGGAGTTTCTCCTCGTCGGCCTTGGCGGTGCGGCGCAGCCCGGCGGTGCGATGCGCCTCATCGGCCACCAGCACCTTCGCCTCTGCGCCTGCGGCGAGCAGCGCCTCCCCGATGCGGTGGCTGGACTGGTAGGTGCCGAAGATCACGTTGAGGCCGTCGCTGCCGTCGGGCGACGTGAGCCAATCGGTGATCTGGCCAGGGTCGGTGGTCACGCGACCCTTGATCTCCGACGCGCTGACATGGCTCAGGTCCAGGGTTGGATCGTCTCGCAACGCGTTGAGATGGCGTTCCTCTGCGGGCTTGCGGCGCTTGCCGCCGCCCATGCCCGGCAGTGGCTCGGCACCGCCCTCGGCGAGATGCCCGGCCGTCTGGTCCGAGCACACCGACAGGGACCTGATCGGCTGGGTGGCGTGGACCAGGTATTCGCGGCGCAGCTGCGCGACCAGCGCAATCGACGGGCACAGCACCACTGCCGTGTCGCCGGCATCGCACAGATCCTCAACGATCCGAAGCGAGATGCGGGTCTTGCCTGTGCCGCATGGCAGCACGATCTTGCCGCGGGCGCGTCCCTCGGGGCTGCCGCCGGTAGTGCTCTTTGCGTGGTCTCGCAGTGTCGTCACACTCTCCGAGAGCGCCTCGGCCTGCATGCAGGATTTCGAGCGGCGAGCACCCGGGTCTGCGTCCTCGGCGCAGTGCTCGCAGTCGCCGTCGGTGGCTGAGGCCGCGGTCTGCGCCTCCAGGTCGGCTGCGAAGTTGATGACCTTGATGGTCTTGCCGGACAATGCCAGAGTGCGCTTGGCGGGAGCGCTCAGGGGTGCGTTGCCGTTCGTGATCAGCCAGCGTTCCTGCCATTCGTCGCCGGCAGCGTGATGCCCGAAGGAGTCCAGCTCGTCCTTCCCTATGGGATTGCCCGTCCCGGTCAGGTCGAGCTTGCGGGCCTTGCACTGAATCGCGACCAGCCCGCCGTCGGATCGCCGGACGCCCACGGCGTCGATCCCGTCATCCGCCTGCGACGAACCGGGAAACACCTCCTCGCGTCCGGGCCATTCCTTCCACCTCCAGCAGGCCCCCAAGTCCCATTCCCGGACTTCGGGCGCGGCTGCGGCCACAGCCTCTTCCAACCAGATCCCGTCGCCGGGATCATCTCGGCGGGCAGAGATCTGATCAAGCGCCGCGGCGGTCTGCGTAGATCCGAGGTGCGTGCCCATAGCTATCAACCGTCGCCATTCCGCAGTCGGGCGCTCATGCCGACGCCGCATGACTCGTGCTGGCTGCCATGACCCGCCACTCGTCTTTGACAGTCCACCGCCTGTCTCCTGATCCGGCTATTGGTGCCGCAGCCGCCATCGGTCATGTCAATCCAGCCTCTCGCCTTCTCGCTGTGCCCGAGTACAGCTAGGCGCACGTTCCCTCATCCTTCTCAACTACGGTACCGCCCCTTCTGGGAGTGCCCGGACAAAGCGCAGAGGCCGTGGATGTCGGGCCGTGCCCGCAGAGACGGGTCCGCCGGTTGCCTGCTCCGGTCGCCGCCACCCGCGAGAGGCCCAAACGTGCGGGCGAACCTGAGGCGAATGCCCTGGACTCTAACCTTCACCTTCGGGATCAGGAAAGTAGGTCGGACTCGTGTGGCATGGCGCTGCTTTCGCGCTTGCGAATATGACCAGGATTGTCCTGGATACAGTGGCCCAGCCCGCTGCCCCGGCGGCGCGGGGGTGTCCCTAGGAGCAGCCTTGAGTGCCGACTATTTCTTGGACAACGCCGACTACACGCTGAGGTGGCCGCCTGAGGTGTTCGCCAAGGAGGTGCGGCTGCTTGTCCGGCGAGGATCCCTGTTCGGCATAGATGGCGACTGGGAGGAGGAGGTCGATCTCCTGTTGCGGCAGGCATTCGTCTCGTCGGTTCCAGCCGAGGACTTCGGGCGGGTCCCACACTATCGGTACGAG
>JGI24795J26692_1001243_pt1 | contig 13640 bp, 10 predicted proteins | sample PinacodermBB_FD_26692 | JGI IMG/M metagenome (IMG submission 26692)
GACGTTGTCAGAGCACTATGGAGTTCCAGCGGATGAACGAATCGCTGACGAAGAGTGGCTCAAATTGGCTAGTGATCGCGGTTGGGTAGTGTTCATGAAAGATAAGAGAATTCGCTACAAACCGGAAGAGCGGAAGGTAGTGTTGGCATATTCAGTCCGTTGTTTCTGCCTAGCGAGCCAAAATATCAACGCGCAAGAAATGGCCGATCACTTCTTGTAACTTCTTTGCTGAGAACCCATCGGACGCAGCTCCTCTTTCTAAGACCACCAACCGTGCCCGATGTAGCGTCAAAAACTCAGAATCTGTCGCGCCAAGTCAGACGCAACCCATTTGGGGTCTTTGGGGTGGAACACGTCGCGGACTTTCTCTTACGCATTCGGCAGCAACGGTCGATGGTTGGTGCAGTCACACGTTCGTTCAGCGTCGCCAGCGCTACACGGCTGCTATTGTGACAGCCATGGAATCGACTGGAGCGGTCACGCACACAACAGAACCAGCCGCGGCACCCAGCTTCGAGGTTGCGGCTCCCGGTGACACACCGTGGGATGTTCCGGTGTGCTGGACGCGTGGCGGGCTCACGGTCACGTCGCTGCGAGACGAGTTCAACGACCCCGTTTGGGAACCGAGAGGGCAGTTCCGTGCGCTGAAGCAGTTCGTGATGAACTGGAACAACTGGCCGTCACAGTCGGACCGGGCAGCGATGCTCGACGGTCCACCTCCAGACGACATGCCAATCGAGCAGCAGGCTCGGATAGCAGCGGTCGTTCATTGCCTGTGTGAACGCGATGGGTATCCGATCCCGGACTGGGTTGCCGGCAAGAACGCCACCCGTCGCGGTGGGGTGCTGCTCATTTCGGACAGGCATTATCGCAACAGGTACGGCTACGCCGACGGGTTCACGCGTCTCGTCAAACGAGCCACCCCCAGCACCGCCCGCGCTCACCGCGTGTTCTTTGAGGCGGCGCTGCTGGACTCTCGCTAATGGCGGGCTGGAGCGACCCCAGGCACAGGCTTGATGCTCAACGACTTGCAGAGTTGTTCAGGGAAGTGGATTGGCAACTAGCGGGACTTCACGCTGCGGGCACGCCGCCGCTGGCGATTGTTGTGTGCGGTGGGGCAGCGATGTGCTATCAGATAGCTTGGCGCGGAACCGGCGATGTAGACATTATGTATCCGCCGATGCCTCCCGAACTGAGCGAAGCGGTCAGAGCCGTGGCACGGCGCAGGCATCTAAGTGCTGGCTGGATGAACGACGGGCCTGCACAGTTCGCGCCGTATGGGCGCCATGTGGCATCGAGAACCCTCTACACGGGGGAGCATCTCACAGTGCGCTCACCAGACAACCGGTTTCTGCTAGGAATGAAAGTTCACGCGGCACGAGAAGATGACGCTGGGGACACGATATGGCTGATGAACGATACGGGATTGCATAGCCGGGCCGATTTGCACGACATGGCCCAGGTGGTGAGCGGATCTCTTGGTGAGGTATGGAAACCCAGCCGCGTTCAGAAAAGGTTCGTGCGGCGATGCAGGAGAGAACGACGACGCGACGCTCGGAAAGCCAGGAGAGTTCAACGAAAGACAGCCAGCACCGCTGACACGCCACAAACTGGCTAAAACAGACCCGTTCGACGGAGAACTCAGCGGCACGGCATCCTAATCCAACAACTTGAGGATGTTGTGCGTGTCGCATCCCGCCAAGCTGCCTGACCTTTTTCTCGACCGCAGTTTGGGCCGAATCAAATTCCCCAGTTTGCTGCGCGCCGCGTCAGTTGCCGATCTGTGTGCGCTAGCGTTGGTCCCGCCGAGCTTTCGCAAACCTGTATGCCGGTCTTTGTGAAACCCCTTGAACACACCCGACGTATTGGCGTAGACCGATGCTGCTTGAAACAATCCGAAGTTATCGCGCGATGTCAGACGTGACCCGCGGCAACGGGGAACCCAGCCGGCTTGCGGTAGCATAACTCGGTGGCAGAGCAGGTAAAGCAACGGCAAATTGAGTTGTGGACGATCGGTCATTCCAACCACGAAATGTCGCGCTTCATTGAACTGCTCAAGAAACACGAGATTGAAGTGGTTGCGGACGTTCGATCTAAGCCTTACGCCGGTTATGCCGTCCACTTCAAGAAGGCTAATCTGATCAAGCAACTAAAAAAAGCAGGCCTCAAGTATGTTTTCTTGGGTCGGGAACTCGGAGGTCGGCCCGAAGAGCCAGAATTCTACATTCAGGAGAAGGTGCCTAACCGGCGTGGCAAAGAGCGCTACGGAGAAAAAGTGTATTACGGACGTCTGGTAACGACACCGCGCTTCCGCGAAGGGATAGTACGACTGTTCGAAGGAACGCTGCGGTGGAAAGTAGCGTTGATGTGTAGCGAGGAAGACCCGACTAACTGCCATCGTCGCAGGCTTATCACTTGGGCTCTCAAACTCGACAGCCAACATGAACCCACTACTCAGTGGCGGACACCTGCCTACGAAGTAATCCCCGAACAGCATGTTCAATGGCTCAAGACAACACTGTCAGGACTATCGCTTGACGATCCGACCGTTCTCGTGCATCATATTCGAGGTAACGGCGATGTGATCGAAGAGCAAGACCTCCGCGATATCGAAGCGAAGATCGAAGCGCAAAGACCTCACCAACTACAACTTCTGCAGGACGAGGAAAGAGACGAGCGATGGAAATCCGCACATTATATTCAAGATGACGACGAGATCGACGAGCAAGAATTCCACGAAGCCGAGGACGAAGAGAATAGCCCTCACCAATTGGGGTTTCTGGAGGACGAGGACAACTAAGGGAAAGAGAAACAATGGAAATTTGTACTATCGGTTTCACAAAACACGCAGCAGCGACCTTTTTTGGAACACTGAAAGACGAAGGTATTAAACAACTTGTGGATGTTCGGCTTGCCAATACAAGCCATCTGGCGGGATTCGCTAAGCGAGATGATCTACGATTTTTCTTGAAGGAGATTTGTGATGTGGAATACTTCCATGAACCCGACCTTCTCGCTCCTACCGAGGAACTGCGGACGGCGTTCGGGAAAGGCGATCGGAAAGGAGATATCTCTTGGGATGAGTACGAGGTTCGGTTCCGTGAGCTGATGGCCGAGAGACGAATCGAGGAGAGATTGTCGAGAGACTTCTTTAAGCCACGAACTGTGCTACTGTGCAGCGAACACTTACCGGATTATTGCCACCGTCGGCTTGTGCTTGAGTACCTTTCCGAGTACTGGCCTGACCTTACGGCGCTACATCTGCCTCGGGAGCAGAGATCGGAGACCGCTAATGCCTGAAATTGAGATGTTGTGTATCGCCAACTCACGGAAATATGGGGGCAGGTGCGTTGCAGGTGTGCGGCGCGATGACCGGAGCTTGATTCGTCCTGTCTCAGATACCGAACACGGATCACTTAACGAATCGGCCTGTCAACTAGACAACGGACATCCCTTACAACAACTTGATGTCGTTCGGGTGGGCTTGAGCGGCCACGATCCACGACCACATCAACCAGAGAACTGGATCGTAACGGACCGTCCGTGGAAACTGGAGCGCCAATTGACGTTACGCGAGGCGGCGAACGTCCTCGAACCGTTGGTTGTGGAGGGACCCGACCTTTTTGGTACATCTACGGATCGTGTCACTTGGGACGAGATTCAAGAGTCTGATTTACAGGCATCTCTCGCAATTGTGAAAGCTGTCGCGCCAACGTTTTGCTGGAACCAGTGGGATCCCACGCAACGCAGAGCGGAGTTCGATCTCGACGGCGTGCCGTACGAATTGCCGATCACATTCGATTTTCCGTATCCAGCGGAGGGTGAACCAATCCATCGTTCGCAAGCATCGTGGTATTTCACGATCAGCCTCGGTGAGCCGTTCGCTAAACAGGGTGACGACTGTTTCAAGTTGATCGCCGGCGCAATCGAGATCCCCGCCGGCTCCTAATCCCGTCCAACTGTTTGGTGCCACTGGACTGGTTGCTGTCGGATCGCGTACGAACACGAGGTGCGCTTCGTGGTTGCGGCGCGCAATACCGGTGCGGCGGACGAACAGACTGATCTCAATGGGGTGCAAATTCCTGCCGAAAGGCCCACAGACCCAGCAAGAACCCTTCACCAACCCCGCTCCCATGTGGACGCGCAGGCTCGACACTCGCTTCGACTTGCCAATTGGCCTTTCTCGGGTAGTTGAATGGGCTAGTCTGGCTTCGTGGCAATGCCCGCGTGCGTGATATTTGACTTGGAAGCGAACGCCGACCAAGCCCTTCCACCTAAACATGAGATCATTGAGATCGGTGCCGTGCTGGTTCGTGGTGGCGATGAGGTCGATCGTTTTGAGACCTTAGTCCGCCCCTCTAGGCGACTCCGCCCGAAGACTACGGAACTCACCGGCATCACGGAGGAGATGGTTGAGTTGGCACCGCCCCAGGCCGAGGCGTTGCGTTCTTTCCGTAGTTTTGCGGGCGACCACACGATGATCGCCCACAATGGACATGGATACGATTTTATGCTTCTTGATTCTCTCGGGGAGGAGATACACGGCTACGAACAGATCCCCGATCACCAACGTCTCGACAGTTTGGAACTCGCTCACATTGTCTTCCCCCGAGCGGGTACCGGAATTATCTCCAATATCGACGGCACAAAGGCCCCTAACGGTAGGAGTTTGGATGCTTTAGCTGCGCGCTTTTTCGGCGAGCAACCTCGCGGGGAACATCGCGCGCTTGATGATGCATCGCTCTTATATCGGGTGCTGCTGGAACTATTGGCCAGAATGCAAGAAGATGCCCCGATGCGCCGTCTCCAACGTTGGGTTCTGAATTCGGGCAACCATCCGTGGGCTGCGTTCTTGTCGTCGCAAACCGAACGTGTCGCGCTTGAAGACGTGGTGCCCCTACCCGATCCGCCTACGAAACCACCGCCGCCGCGAGCACCTTTTAGCGCTGCGACCGTCACCGAGATGTTCCGAGCGGGCGGCGCGCTGATGGGCCAGACTCGTGAACCCCGTAAACAACAAACCGAGATGGCATCGCTCATTGCCGACACTTTGCAATATGGAGGGCAACGCCTGATTGAAGCGCCCACTGGAACGGGCAAGACCCTAGCGTATCTTGTTCCCGCGATCATGTATGGCCGGGCGGCCCAACGGCCTGTAGTCGTGGCTCCACACTCCAAGGTTCTTCAAGACCAAGTAATGACGACACTTGAAGAACTGAAAGACGTTCTAGGCCCTATTTCATATGCATTGCTTAAGGGAATGAGCAACTACATCAGCCTCGATTCGTTAGATGGTGAACTAGATACCCTCGCTGAAACAACCGCGGTTGCAGCAGCAACACCTGAAGAAAGATTGCATCCCGCGATCAGACATTCCGAGGTCCTTGTCCTTGCCATTCTTTGCGGATGGGTCGCACAAACCCGAACCGGGGATTGGGACGATCTCCGCACCGGCGCGATCGAGAAAAGAGTTCCCGCCCTGCGCCAATTCCGCAAAATGCTCAGCGTGACCGAGTCGCCAGCGGGGCCACCCCAGTCTCCGTTAGACAAGCGAGATTTTTACCGCCGGGTACGCGAGATTTTCCCGAAAGCTGAGGTGGCCGTACTCAATCATGCTCTGTTGGTGACTTGGGATGACTGGTTACACAGTTCCGACAATCTGATCTTGGATGAGGCGCACAACTTGGAGGATTCTGCGACCGATGCACTTTCCAGCGAAGTCTCACACAACGACGTCGTCGACTTGTGTGACAACATCTGGGAACCTTCGAGTCGCCGCGGCTTGGTGACAACTATTGCACGAGCAACTCGCTGGCCGATAGGTGCGGATCCGTTGGATGCTATTCGTGGCGCAGCCGAAGAAATCCGTTCGACTTTAAGCGAATTCCGTTCAGCTTTGGTGCATTACTTACGGATTCGCACGGGCGCTGGGCCAAGCGATCCCAATCCAGTGTCTTATCGACTAAGGAAAGGCATCGATACTCGACACCCCGAATACGAACAACCGGTTCTCGGCGCCGGTCGCGCACTCCAAGATGCCATTATGCAATTGGCTGATGCGCTCAACGGTGTGAACCTGCCCGAGTCGCTAGCACCTGGATATCGGCGTTACCGTTTGGAAAATCGCATTAGTCGAATGGGTAAACAAGCCCGAGACGCGGCGAAACTTATCGGTGATGTGCTGTGGGCTCAAGACCCTGATGAGTGGATTGCTATCGCTGGCATCCAACATGCCGAGAATGGCTGCGAGATTGGCTGGAAGTGGGAACTGAAACGCGCCCCGGTTTCGGTAGCAGATCATCTACAATGCATCTGGGAGTCGCTACGTGGTGGAACTGTGCTCACTTCGGCAACGCTTAGGGTCGGCAACAGTTTCAGCTACGTTCTCAATTCGTTGGGATTGGACAACGCCAGCACCCACTCGCTTGACACTCCGTTCTCTTGGCTGACCAAAAACCACATGGTGCTGCGAACCGACTTTCTACCCGCTCCCCGGGCAAGATTAATGGAAGAGTTCAAAACCTCGGCGGCCTCAGAAATTCCCCGTTTGCTGACGTTGAGTGACGGTCGGGGCCTGGTGCTGATGGCGGCTCGTGCACGGATGGAATTCGTGCGTGACCATGCTCGACCAATACTCGACACCATGCAGATTCCGCTGCTGGCTCAAGACGATGACTCTGCACCCGCTTTAGTGGAGCGGATGCGCGCTGAGTTGGCTACCAGTTTGATCGCATTGCGCTCCTTCTGGGAAGGTGTTGACATCCCCGGTGAGGCTCTGAGTCTGTTAGTCATCGAAAAGATACCTTTCGATTCGCCCGCCGATCCTGTGGTTGGGGCACGCACCGAGTTGATGGAACGCTGCGGCAAAGACCCGTTCGCTGACTACATCGTGCCCAAAGCGGCGATCCGTTTCGCGCAGGGAGCAGGTCGCCTTATCCGCACTGAAAGAGATCGGGGGGTCACCGTGATTCTAGACAATCGACTCTGCCGAGCCGTCCCTTACAGAGACCAGATACTCAATACTCTCCCCGGTCCGCCTCGGATCGAGCGGGCTAACCAAGCCGAGGACGCTTACCAATTGATAGCTGACCACCTTGATGATGTGGTTTTTGACGAGGCGATGCGTCAACGGTTAGAGGCGTTGCCGAGCGCCGATCCGTGGTCGGAACTTGCCGATATGGAACTCTCTGAAGCCGACCTGCGTAACTCAACCAAGGTTGAGCAATGCCTTGATCGAGTTCGTGAGCGTTTCGGTTTCAAACAGTGGAGGCCGGGGCAACACCGAACCATTAACGGCTTTTTGCAAGGCCACGACACGCTAGGGGTACTACCCACCGGTTCGGGTAAGTCGATCACGTTTCAGATACCGGCGCTGTTGTCTGCGGGAGTGACTCTGGTCATCTCGCCTTTGTTGGCGCTAATGAACGACCAAGTCGAGAACCTACGCGCCAAAGGCGTGACCAGAGTTGCAGCCATCCATAGCGGCATACCTCAAGGTGAATGGCGAGAGATCTTGCGCGGCGCACACCGTGGCAACTACAAACTGCTTTATGTCAGCCCCGAGAGGCTTTGGTCTCAAGAGTTTGTGAGTGAACTGTCGAAGATTGGAGTGGCACGGATTGCGGTTGACGAAGCGCATTGCATTTCCCAGTGGGGGCATTCCTTCCGCCCCGAATATGCGGCTATCCCTCAGGCTTTGCAACGGATCGCTGGCCCCAATAGGCCACCGATCTTGGCTGTCACCGCTACCGCCACCCAAGAAGTACGAGATGAAATCACCGAACTGCTTGCTCTTGACCTGCAAGAGAAAGCGGTGGTTCTGTCGCCCGACCGTCCAGAAATCTGCTACTACACCGAAGGTTGTGCCGACAGAAAAGACCGAGACCTCCGCGTGGTGCAGATCGTGGATGCATTCCCCTGCCAACCTGCCATCGTCTATGTGCCGAAACGCTCAGACGCAACCACTATTGCTAGTGTGCTGCGATCGGCGGGGCACACTGCTTTTGCTTATCACGGCGGCATGGAGCATCCGCAACGTCAACATATTGAGGACGCTTTTCGCCATGGTGAGATTGATGTCGTGGTAGCCACCAAAGCGTTCGGAATGGGCATCGACAAACCTGATATTGCTCTGATTGTGCATCTGGAGATGCCCGCTTCTATTGAGGAATACGTTCAAGAAACCGGTCGCGTGGCTCGTGGTTCCGCCGAGGGAACCGGGCCGCGCAGCGGCACTGCGGTACTGTTGACCATGCCGAACGACTGTGCAATCCATCGGACGTTCATCAAAAGTTCGGCTCCTCGCGTTGCACAAGTGCGCCGGATTTGGTCGCGGCTCAAAGTGGATACGAAAGCCTACGACCCGCAGGATCTAGCCGCCGTGGGTTATGACGGCGACCCTGATTCAGTGGGCACCGCCTTAGCCGTTCATTACCTTCAAGAAACTGGCGCGCTGCAACGTCATCCAGACACCGTTTGGAAAGGGCGGATCACGTTGCTTGGGGACACGGCGCGTTTGCTTGAGGAACTGTCGAGCGAGGATCCTGGATTAGTTCAGCGGGCTAGGCGGATCGTTGCTTTGACTGAACAAAAAGACGGCGACACTTATCACGCATCTTCCTGGGCAAAGGAACTCGGCCGCGATGCTTCAGACATTGCTGCTGACCTGTTTGAGTTGAACAAACGAGATATCTTGGGGTTCAGTGCCTGGCAATACGCTTGGGTTCTTGAGAGGTTTGACGTTGAGCCCTCTTGGGCGGCAATCGAACAATCGGCTGAAAATCGAAGTGACTTGGTAGCTAAAAAGTCCCGCGCCGCGAAGCAATTCGCCCGTTTCGCGAATGGCTGTCGCAGAAAGAAAATGCTTGAATATTTGGGGACAGATGAACCCGAGTCTTGCAACGCTTGCGATCGCTGTGTGGAACTTCCTCGGCCTTGGCGCGACAGCGCGCTGACTCGGCAGCGTCTACTTGACTCCCTACCAGTTTCGGCGTTCATCACCGAGTTGGTGGAGAGTATCGCAGGGGCGCGCTATTCGTATCGGCGTATTATCAACACTCTGGTCGGACGCAGTGGTGGGCAATATGAACTGCCCGAACGCTTAGCGAAACATCCAGCTTTCGGGAGGCTGGCCTTGCTAGGCAAAGAAGCTGTTGAGGCTGCCGTTGATGAGCTTGTCGAAAACGGTGAACTCGTCAAGCTGGCGGGTATGGTTGACGGAACTGGTTACGAATATCTGGAAATGGCGTGCGATGACTAATCTTTTGTTTGAAGTGTAGGCTGATAGACCGTGGCTAACCTGGTACCCGAGAACATTCCTACCCGAAACGACATACCCGAACGGCTTAGAACCGCGGCCCGCCTACTACGCGATGCAACACCCGAAGAAGTCTTGGTTTCACTTGAACGAACCGGTAGCAACAGCGCAGCGGCACAACAGCGCGATCTCGGTTATGAAAACTCCGATCCCAGCGAGGAGTCCATGCCCTACTTGGTTGTTTTGGACCCTGCAGCGGGAGTTTTGGTACTCGAATCTCCCACGCTTAAGCCCCTGAAAGGCAAGAAACGAAACCGCTTAAGACGCCAACAATCGGTAGACCTCAATGACGCGCAAAAAGCGATCATTGCTCGCACCAACGGACTGCGCCAGAAAATCAATTCGCTTCCAGTCGGTCGGGCCTTGGCGTTACCGGACATCCACCACGATCACCCTATTGCGTTGGCCGACCAAGAAACCCCTCGGCTTTTCTCAGGGGATTTTCAGGAAGGCTCGCTGTTGGTAGCGATCCGCAAGATACTTGGCGGGAAACGGCCTCCCCTTGACGAACAGAACCAAGCGAGGGTACGCGCCGCAATCAATTCCGACATTGTGATCGGTGTGCAAGGGCAAATGTTTGACCCTTTTCCGCAAGATTCTCAAGAGAAAATCCGAGTGTTGGACCTTGCTCAAGAACGCCTTGCCGAGCATCTTGGGCCTGGCTACCGCCTTATTCGAGGGGTCGCCGGCAGCGGTAAAACCCTCGTGCTCACGCATCGAGCGCGGTTCATCGGTGAGGCCATGTCCAGTTGGCGTATTTTGTTCTTGTGTTACAACAAGGTTCTCGCGCAGGCGCTTGAAAAAGAACTTGCGAATGTGCAAAACGTGAAGGTGGCTACCATCGATTCGTTGGCCAGTAAGGTCATTCGCCGAGCAGGACGAAGGCCTTCACCAGGCGACGACCAGACCGATTTCGAGATACGGCGCAGGGAGGCGCGGGCTGCTGCACGGTCGTTATCGTCGTCGCAGAAGTATGACATGGTGCTCGTTGATGAAGCTCAAGATTTAGGCAACTCGGGGCTTGCACTCGCTTGGGAGATGGGCAAACGGCAAGCCGGGATGGAACAACGCCATTTTGTTATTGCTTTAGATAGCGCACAGAACGTCTATCGGCGCAGGATGAATTGGAACCCACCAGGTGTGACTGCAAGGGGCCGTTCGACTGTGCTCCGAAAGAACTATCGCAACACCAAACAAACGCTTGACTTCGCGCTACCAATGATTGCGGGGAACAGTAAAAGCGACGAGAGCAAAACCTCACCAGATGACTTAGACATGGTGGTAATGCCCGAAACCTCATTGCGCCAGGGGAAACAACCCTTGTTGCTGGAATGCGCCGACCTCAAAACCGAGGCTCAGACACTATCAAAGAAGGTAGGTGCTCTCCTCCGTGAAGGTGCATCGCCAGACAGCATCGTGGTTTTGTCGGGTTCAAAAGATCTGCGGATCAACGTGTTGCAAGAATTGCAGGCTCAAGGCATCCCGGCGTTTGATGCAAAGAAGGAGCGCAAAAAAGTAGTGTCTATTCAAGACAAAGTAGCAGTAGCTACCTTACAGTTGCTGAAAGGGCTTGAATATGCCCATGTGTTGATTGGTGGTATCAACCATATTTGGGTTGAAGACGATGAGGACGAATCTCGCCAACGTCTGCTGTACGTGGCGATGACCCGAGCCACCCAAACACTGACCGTCACCTATTCGGGTGACGGTTCAATGAGCCGCAAACTCCAGTCCGCCCGCCAATAAACAACGGACACACCCAAACTCAGCGCGCGAGAGATTCTTGACGCCACGGTAACAAGCACCGCGCGGTTGCACACTGAGCGTATGCTCCACTATCGCTTACGTCACCAACTCGAAAGTTCCACAGCAACCAAACATGGAGGTTGAGGATCGAGCGATACGATTAACGTCAAGGGATCAAAATCAAACTCCAGAAGGTTACGCCGACCGCGCCAAAACACCTTTCGCTTCCAAGATCCATCCGATCAGTATCTTGGAAGAGGCCGGTAAACTTGACTGTGCATACAACGTAGACTACTGGCTCAACCGCATCAAAAACGTAGACGACCTAGTGTTGCCAATCTGGGCGATCCCTAAGCACAGAATGTCATTACCCGCTCGTGAGTTCGCTGAGCCGGTAATGAGGCGCAACTGGGCTAAGATGACTGAATGAGTGTGGTGGGTTCCATTCGTTGCGTTGTCACACCCATCCACTAAGGTCAACACACATGAACCACAACCACCTATTCGTTACTTGGCGAGAACCCGAAGGATTGATCCATCCAGTGGGTCGCCTCACCAAGCGCGTCTCTGAAGGTGCTCAATTGTTCCAGTTTGTTTACGTCAAAAACGCGGAACATTTGACCGCGAAAGGTCTTCCACTCCTACCAGGGCTGCCCGACCTCTACAAGTTCTACGAATCCAAAATCTTGTTCCCCGTTTTCCGTAAACGACAGATGCCTCGTAAACGCCCCGACTACGAGGAATACTTAGAGACATTAGATCTACCGATGGGAACAGATCCGTTCGAGGTCATGGCTCGCAGTGAAGGACGTAAGTTGATCGACCGCGTTGAGGTGTTCGCTCCACCAACCCGCAATGAGTACGGCGCACTCACCACACTTTTTTTCGCTCGAGGTATTCGTCACCGTGAAGGTGCCTTAGAAATCGTGAAGAACCTGAAAGTTGGCGACCAACTAACGCTAGCCGATGAGCCCGACAACAAAGTGAACAGCCTCGCGATCCATCTTGACAGTAAACAGGGCGGACCTATCGGTTGGCTACCAAATTACCTGATCAACACAGTTCGCGATATTCGTCAACTCGCTGGACACGATGCCGTCACCGTGACCGCTGATCACATCAACAAACCCGAGGTAGCTCCATATATGCGGCTCATCTGCCGATTGACTAGCCCTTGGCCAGACGGTTACGAACCCTTCTCAGACGCAGATTTTCAGCCCATTATCAACCCATCACCTGAAAACCTGTCCACCTAACCAGCGACAAAATACACTAATCACACCAGTCTGCGCGTAGAGAACTGCGGATCGGGAAAATCTCGCGTGTCAAACAAACTGAAGACTCAGATGCTGGGTTTCGCTGCGGTAAACTGTCGTATGCTTGTTCGTGGTTGGCACTTTTCGCTTGCTGCCGAAGATGCTGTGGTGGCAACACTTTATTATCCTGCCGATGAACGGCGACTCAACGAAGCGCACCTAACCGGGCGAGTGCCAGCGTTACCCCCTAACCCTGAAACCGGTTGGCCGCTCGTGGTGATAATGCCCGGGATTAACATTGCGCCCGACAGTTACCGTTGGCTCGCGAAACGATTCGTGGCTGAAGGACTTTGTGCGGTGACCTACAGCGCGATTGGTTCACTCGGACCTGCTGGAAATGGCATCACACCCGGGCTAGACACCAGCGCACTAACCCCTGAGGCAATAGGCACACGATCTTGTGCGACCGTACTAAGGCCGTTGCTGCAGCGCATCGCTGATGCCGATCCTAATGACTGCCCAGTTGCCGGATCAATCAACTTAGAACAAGTGGTGATTGGTGGGCATTCAGCGGGTGGTACGGTGGCTTTGCACAACAGCGACCCAGCATGGGTTCCTGGCTTGCAAGGAACCTTCACCTACGCTGCACACACAATGGTTGCGTCTGCTTTGGGCCACGCTGAACAAACAGTGTTGCCGGTGCCGGCGAAAGTGCCGTTGATGTTGCTTGCGGGCACCCAAGACCAAGTAATCGCAGTTAGCCGCAGCCGCTACCGAAACTCTGCTGATCTAGGTATCCATAATCCAATCAAACAAACCTTCAATGAGGCACTCAACCGCAACCGCAACGATTCTTGGTTTGTGGAACTACGTGACCTTGGGCACTTTGCGATTTGTTCGCCACTAGATGACACCAGCGGCCGATCATTCCTTGAGGGAACCACTGCTACAACAAGCCCCGCGAGTCGTGAGTTTCTCGGCGACCTAATTTCGGCTTTTGTGGCCACAGTATTGAAACGCCAAGCAGTCGACCAACTTGAAAGATTAGTCCAAAATGTGCTAGTAACACGATACACGCGACGCTGAATATCATGATTAATGATCAACAGGTCATCATGCAAACAAGTACCAAACTAAGGAACATATATGAACAAACATATTGTAATCACTGGAAGCACCAAAGGGATCGGCAATGGTTTAGCGCGGCAGTTCCTGAAACGAGAATGCAAGGTAGCAATCAATGGCCGGTCGGCTGAGAAAGTTGAAAAGGTAGTAAACCAGTTGGCGCAGTCTTACGGCGAATCCAAAGTATGCGGTTTCGC